>Ga0181529_10000848_pt1 | contig 42618 bp, 38 predicted proteins | sample PEATcosm2014_Bin_36_FD_119763 | JGI IMG/M metagenome (GOLD analysis project Ga0181529, IMG submission 119763) | Peatland microbial communities from MTU Mesocosm Facility, Houghton, MI, USA - PEATcosm2014_Bin10_30_metaG | ecosystem: Environmental > Terrestrial > Soil > Wetlands > Peat | place... | reverse complement strand
CTGCCGCAAGCTCCTGGTGATTGGCGCCCTATCCTCGGGCATCAGCTTCCTCGCGATTTCGCAGCAGGGCCCCATTGCCCCCCGTCCCGCGCCCATTGAGAAGACGCCCGTCCTCCCGAAAGCGGATATTCGCATCGACAGCAATCTGGTCCTGATTCCGGTTACAGTTACCGATCCCATGAACCGTTTCGTCACCGGCCTGGAAAAGGAGAATTTTCGCGTCTTCGAGAACAATAAGGAACAGGTGATTAGCCAGTTCTCGAGCGAGGATGCGCCGATTTCCGTAGGAGTGATTTTCGATTGTTCCGGCAGCATGGGACAAAAACTGCAGAAGTCGCGGCAGGCGGTGGCGCAGTTTTTCAAAACGGCCAACCCCGAGGACGAGTTTTTCCTGGTGACTTTCGCCGACGACGCCAAGCTGACGCAGCCCTTCACCGCTAATCTGGAGGAAATCCAGAACCGCCTCACATTTACGCAGTCGAAGGGGGAAACTGCGCTATTGGACGCAGTCTACATGGGGCTCCACGAGATGAAGAAGGCCCACAATGCCCGCAAGGCGCTCCTGCTGATCACCGATGGCGGCGACAACAATAGCCGGTATACCCAGGGAGAAGTCAAGAACCTGGTGCGCGAAGCCGACGTCCAAATCTATGCCATGGGAATCTACGAAATGGGCGCAGCGCGCGGCCGCACCGCCGAAGAGGCCGCCGGACCGGGCCTGCTGACGGAAATCGCCGAACAGACCGGCGGCCGGCAATATCCGGTGGAGAATATGAACGAAATGCCGGACATCGCGGCCAAAATCGGTACCGAACTGCGCAACCAGTACATGCTCGGGTTCCATCCGGAAAACCAGGAGCGCGACGGAAAGTATCGCAAAGTCACCGTGAAACTGGTGCAGCCGCGCGGCATGCCGATTCTGCGGGCATTCTTTAAGCAAGGCTACTATGCGCCGTCTCATTAAATCGTCAGTTCCCGTTATCCTGGTGGCCGCCGCGGCACTGTATGCCCAGCAGTCGAAGACTGCTCCCAAAGCCGAAGATCCCGGCGTGCTCTTCCGCGCCGACACCCGGCTGGTGGTGTGTCACACCTCCGTCATCGACAAAAGCGGCCACCTGGTGACCGGCCTGTCGAAGAGCGCCTTCAGCGTCGCCGAAAACAACGTTCCCCAGGAAATCAAAGTGTTCAAGGCCGAGGATGTTCCCATCTCGCTCGGCCTGGTGATCGACAATAGCGGCAGCATGCGCGACAAGCGGGCCAAAGTGGAAGCCGCGTCAGTGGCGTTGGTGAAGGATTCAAACCCCGAGGACGAGGTCTTCGTAGTGAATTTCAATGAGGAAGCGTTCCTCGACCTGCCGCCGGACATGTTCTTCACCAACGACATCGAGATCCTGAAGCAGGCCCTGCAGCGCATCGATTCGCGCGGCGGAACCGCCATGCGGGATGCCATCGCCATGTCGATCGTGCACCTCAAGGAGCACGCCAAACGCGACAAGAAGGTGCTGGTGGTGGTGACCGACGGGAACGACAACTCCAGCCTGATCAACCTGGAAAACCTCGTAAAGGCGTCGCAGCAGGCCGAAGTGCTCATCTATTCCATCGGGCTGCTGGCCGAGGAGGAACCGCGCTCGGCCCGCGAAGCCAAGCGCGCGCTCACCGCCCTGGCCGATGCCACCGGCGCTACTACCTTCTTTCCCAAGGAGTTGGTAGAAGTGGACCGCATCGCGCACCAGGTGGCTCACGACATTCGCAACCAGTACACCATTGAATATTCGCCATCCAATACCAACATGGATGGCCTGTTCCGGACCATCAAGATCGCGGTCAACGCTCCCGGAAAGCCGTCCGTGCGCACGCGGCCCGGGTATTGGGCCACCGACAGTTCGATCCCTAAGGGCGCCCAGACTTTGATGAAGACGCCCAAGTGATCCGCATGCTCTGGCGCTTGAGCCGCGGCTATCGCCTGCGGCCCTGGCGCAGCCCCTACCTCAAATGGCGCATCGAAACCTATTCGGGAATCGAAGCCGGGCGTATCACCTGCCGCCAGTTCTGGGAATTTACCTGGAAACGGCGTCGCGAACTGCTGCGGTATCTGCATTGGGCCGCGGAAATGTCTAAGAAAGGAAAAACCTGGGACGCAGAGCGAACGTCTCACTGATTAGCATGGTACGCGTCCACAAACGGGTTATCTGCGCCGGCATCGTCGGGGTGCTGGCGACTTGCGGGATCGCCTTCGGGCAGCCCAGCCCGCTCCTCACCCCGCCCGGCGACCCCGGCGTCGTCTTCCGCTCGGACACCCGCCTGGTGGTCTGCTACACCACCGTATCCGACAAGAACGGCCACGTGGTGACCGACCTTCCGCAGAGCGCCTTCACGGTTAGCGAAAATGGCGTCCGCCAGCAGATCAAGACGTTCAAACGGGAAGATGTCCCGGTAGCCCTCGGCCTGGTGATCGATAACAGCGGCAGCATGACCACCAAACGCGCCCAAGTGGAAGCCGCGTCGCTCGCCCTGGTGAAAGCCTCCAACCCCAGCGACGAAGTCTTCGTCGTCAATTTCAACGACGAAGCCTACCTCGATCTGCCCCCCAACGTGCCGTTCACCCACGATCTGGACATCCTGCAGCAGGCCCTGAAGCGCATCGATTCGCGCGGCGGCACCGCCATGCGCGACGCCATCCAGATGTCCGTGCAGCACTTGAAAATGGCCCGCGAGGACAAGAAAGTGATCGTCGTCATCACCGATGGCGACGACAACTACAGCACCACTAGCCTGGAAGAGCTGGTCAAGACGTCGCAGCAATCCGGAGTGCTGATCTACTCCATCGGACTGCTGGCCGAAGAGGAGCCCAAAGCCGCCCACGAGGCCAAGAAGGCGCTGGAAACCCTGGCCGCAGCCACCGGAGCTTCCACATTTTTCGCCAAGGATGTCACTGAGGTCGACCGCCTGGCCAACCAGGTAGCCAGCGACGTCCGCAATCAATACATCGTGCAATACACCCCCGCCAACCAGGTGATGGACGGCAAATTCCGCGCCATCAAGATCGCTGTGAAAGCCCCCGGCGGCCTGACCGTCCGCACTCGTCCCGGCTATTGGGCGACGAACTAGAGCGCCATCAGCCTTCAGCCGTCAGCTCGTGTCGCTTGTCCCGCGACTTCCTTCGCCCGCGAAGCGCCTCCAGGGCCTCCATGACGCACGAATAAAGCTAAAGGCTGCCGGCTGCCGGCTGAAGGCTGAAGGCTGAAGGCTGTGTTAGTGCTATCCTGCCCTCGTGGGGTCCAACCTGAAGCTGCTGCTGCGCCTGCTGGCACAGCCCGCGGCGGCCATGAGCGATATCCTCGATCGCGGCAGTCTCCTGTTCGCCAGTCTCTCGGCCATCGGCGTCTCCCTCTTGCTCACCTGGGGCGCGCCCTGGCTGCCGTTCAGCTTCTATATTCCGCTGCTGGTGCTGGCCGCCGTGTACGTACCCGGCGTGCTCCTCTTGAGTGGCCTACTGGGCCGATTGGGTAGCTTGGCCGTCCTCTTCCAGCGCGACTACGCCCCCATGCTCACCTGTACTTCCATGGCGTGGGCAGCCGCCATGCTGCCGCTGGCCGTGCTCCTCCGCACCGTGCCGCCCGAAGTCTTCCCCATTCTCGCCGCCGCGTCCTGCCTGTACTTTCTGGTGCTCATGTTCTTTGCCGTGCGCACCGTCTTTGGAACGGGCAACGGCACGGCCACCGGCGTCGTATTGCTCTCCTGGCTTCCGTTGTTAGTCGTCGGCTTCTTTCTGGGGCCGCTCCGTTTCCTGCTGCACCTGGTGGCGTCGCCCTTCTTCCTCATCTTCGCGTTTTACTACCTGCGCAGCGAATTCGCCGGCCTGGGCGATGGACTGCGCCGCCAGCAGAGCCTGCGCCGCATGCTGGAAGCCGCCGCCGTCAATCCTCACGATGGCGAAGCGCAGTACCAGATCGGCCTCATCTACCAGCAGCGGCGCCGCTATACCGACGCCATCGAGCGATTCCGCAACGCCGTGGCCATCGACCCCCAGGAGACCGACGCCCACTTCCAACTGGGCCGCATCGCCTTCCTGCAGAAGCGCTACGCCGACGCCCTCGGCCATTTCCAGACCGTGCTGGCGCAAGACGAGAAGCACAGCCAGAGCGAGATCCGCCGCGACCTGGGCGCAGCCTACCTGCTCCTCGGCCATCTCGCGGAAGCCCGCCGCGAACTGGCCATCTATGTCGACCGGCGCCCCTACGATCCGCAAGGCCTCTACTACTATGGCCGCGTCCTCGAAGAATCCGGCGACCCGGCTGGTGCGCGCGAAGCCTACGCGCAAGCCGTGGAAGCCGCCCGCACCGCCCCCCGCTACCGCCGCCGCATCGTAGCCGAATGGAGCCGCCTGGCGCAGCGCCAGGCTCGCAAGCTCTCGTAGAGCCTTCAGTCATTGATGGGCCCCCGGTAGCATATATACCTTGACACGCATATGCTCCGTGGAGTATACCAAGAGAGTGGAATCCGTATTCGAAATCATCGCGGAGCCGAACCGTCGCGCGATATTGAGTCTCCTGGTCTCATCGCAACAGTCTGTTGGAGAGATCGAGCGTCAACTTCGCATGCCGCAGCCGACCGTGTCGAAGCACCTGCGAGTGCTGCGAGACGCCGGTTTCGTGGAATCCACGGTGGACGCACAGCGCCGTCTCTACCGGCTGAAGCCGGAACCATTTCAGGAGGTGGATGCCTGGCTGGCCCCGTTCCGCCGGTTCTGGTCCGCTCACGTGGATGCTCTCGAACGCCACCTCGACCGCCTGCATCCGTCAACACCAACCAAGTCAACACCCACGAAAAGGAAAACTACGCGGCCCAAACCGCGAACGTGACAAAAAGGAGAAACGCTATGAAAATCAAAGTGACCAGTATATACGTGGACGACCAGGACAAGGCTCTGCGCTTCTATACCGAGGTGCTGGGCTTTGCCAAGAAGGCCGATTTCAGTCAGGGCCCATATCGCTGGCTGACCGTGGCCTCTCCCGAGGAGCCGGACGGCACGGAGCTGCAACTGGCGCTGAACGACAACCCTGCGGCCAAAACGTATCAGCAGGCGATATTTCAGCAGGGCCAACCCGCGGCCATGTTCTTCACCGACGACGTCAAGGGTGACGTCGAGCGAATCAAGGCCCGCGGCGCTGAGTTCACGATGCCGCCCACCGACGTGCCCGGCGCGACCATTACGATGCTGAACGATACCTGCGGCAACCGCATTCAACTCACCCAGTTGGCACGCTATTCACGCTAAGGAGAAGAAGGTGATCGATCGTGAGCAGTACACACCGGGACCGGCCAACGGGGCGCGGATACGAAAGGACGGAGAGAAGTGGACGCTCATTCTCGTCAGACAACTGCGCCACTCGCCGGAAACAGTCTGGCAGGCGCTTATCGACCCGGCGCATCTGCGCGAGTGGGCGCCGTTCGTAGCCGATGGGAGCCTGGGTGCGGTCGGAGCCACGGTCAGGCTCACCTGGGTGGGAACGCCCGCGCCCATCGAAACCACGGTGACGCGAGCCGACGCTCCCGAGGTGCTTGAGTACGGCGATATCCGCTGGGAACTCGAAGCCTTTGGCGGCGGCACGCGCCTCACGCTGTGGCACAGCATCGATCGCCGCTTCATCTCGATGGGTGCCGCCGGATGGCACATTTGTCTGGATGTTCTGGATCGCCTTCTCAGCGGAACTCCCATCGGCCGAATCGTCGGCCCTGACGCTACGAAGTTCGGCGGCTGGCAGCGGCTGAACGCGGAGTACGCCAAACAGTTCGGTATTCAAGCGCCCAACTGGCCGCCTAAACCGGCCCAAGAGCCGTGAATCGGCGGATTCCTCCGGCGAGGCTACAAAAAAAGCCCCGCAGGACCCACCTAAGGGTCCACGGGGCTCTTCTAAACTTACGAACCATCATCGACCTCGACGCGAAGCGCCGCAGGTCCCGCCGCAGTCCACGAAAGCTGATGGCTGCCGGCTGGAGGCTGACGGCTTCCCTACTTCTTCACGGCGGGGGTTGCCGTAGAGCTGGTGCTCGCCGCCGGCGTCGTCGACTTCTTGGCGGTGTCTTTCTTGGCGGTGTCTTTCTTCGCCTTCGACTTCTTGGGAGCCGGCTTGGCGGTGCTGGTGCTGTCGGTCTTCGCGGGCGGATTCTGCGCGGCGAACGTCAAGGGCATGGTGGCAAAGGCCAGAGCGATTGCGAGTACGGTCGTTTTCATTTCTTTCTCCTTGGCGGGCCTGTTGCCCGCTTACAACTCCATCTTGCTCCCGGCGCTCCAAAACCTCGATAGCCTGCGCAGGCTATGCGGGGCGCCGAATTGGCAGGTATCCCGATGAAAGAAGGTTCATCCATCGCCCGCCCGTCCCCATCCGCGCGATACTGAGATCGCGATGTTTCCGCAGCCCATCACGCACCAGAACATCTTCCGCGTCCTCATCGGCGGCTTCGCCCTGGTCATGCTCCTGCTGCTGGCCGCCGCCGTGGTGGGCGTGCGCAATATCCAATCCATCCAGCAGAACGCCCGCAGTCTGTTGCGCGAGCAGTCCGTCACCAACCAGCTCCTCGACGAACTCCATCGCCAGCAGACCAGCTTGAGCGAAGTCTTCTCCGTCCTCGCCCGCGATCCCGATTCCGTCGACTACGACGGCATCACCGCGCAACTCGACGCCGCCGATCGCCACATCGATCGCATCTCGCAGGCCGGCGCGCAGACCGGCGAGCACGACCTGTGGGCTCGCCTGCGCCTGGCTTCCGCCGACTTCTCGCACGAAGCCCGCCGCATTCTCTCCGTCGAGAATCCGCAAACCTATGCGTCGCTCGATCTCTTCCGCGACCACGAGGCCTTCATCTCCGTCATCGAAAAGCTCATGGAGGCCGAGTACCGCAAGGTGAGCGCCGCGCAAACCCAGATCGACCGCCGCTCGTTGCACATGCGCAATATCTCCCTGCTGTTCGCGGCGCTCAGCGTCGCGCTCGCCCTGGTGTTCGCGGGCATCACCATCCGCCTGGTGTCGCAGCTCACGCACGGCATGGAATGGCAGACCGCGGAGCTGGGCCGCGTGTCGTGGCATATGTTGGAAGCCCAGGAAGCCACCGCGCGCCGCTTCTCGCACGAACTGCACGATGAACTGGGGCAGGCCCTCACCGCCATCAAGACCAATCTCACGGCGCTCGACGGCAGCCGTCCCTCCGGCCACGAGCGCCTCGCCGACTGCCTGCAACTGGTGGATGGCGCCATCGGCAACGTCCGCCAGATGTCGCAACTGCTGCGCCCCACCATCCTCGACGATTTCGGTCTGGAAGCCGGCCTGCGCTGGCTCACCGAGAGCTTTGCCGCGCGCACCGGAACCGAAGTGGCGTTCTCCTCCAGTTTCTCCGGCCGCTTGCCGGACGAAACCGAGACCCACTTGTTCCGCATTGCCCAGGAGGCCCTCACCAACGTGGCGCGGCACGCCGCCGCGAAGCATGTCGAGGTGAAGCTGGAATCGCCCGGCGATGAGATCCGCCTTACCATCCGCGACGATGGCCGCGGCATGAAACTGCAACGCGCCGCGCCCGCCATGGGCATGGTCGGCATGCGGGCGCGGGCCCGCAGCGCCGGAGGCGATATCTCCGTCCAGTCCCGCGAGGGTCAGGGTGTGGTCATTGAAGTGCGAGTGCCCGTACGGATGGAGCCTGCGTCATGAAGAAAATTCGCATTCTGCTGGCGGACGACCACGCCGTGGTGCGCCAGGGGTTCAAAATGATTCTGGGCGCGCAGCCCGACATGGAAATCGTGGGCGAAGCCGGCAATGGCCGCGAAGCCGTGGACCTGGCCGAGCGCCTCAAGCCCGAAGTGGTGGTGATGGACGTCTCCATGCCCGAGCTCAACGGCATCGAAGCCACGCGCCGCCTGGGCGAATCCGCGCCACACACCCGCGTCCTGGCGCTCAGCATGCATAAGGACTCCGTCTACGTCCGCGAGATCCTGCGCGCCGGCGCGCGCGGCTACCTGCTCAAGGATTCCGTGGCCGAAGACCTCGTCGCCGCCGTGCGCGCCGTGGCGGCCGGCGAGGGCTACATCAGCCAGCAGGTCTCGAGCGCCGTGCTCGACGATTACCGCCGTCACGTCACCAACCCCATCGACATGCTGACCAGCCGCGAGCGCGAAGTGCTGCAGATGCTGGCCGAGGGCAAGACCAACAAGGAAATCGCCGTAGTGTTGAACCTCAGCGTCTACACCGTGGACGCGCACCGCGGCCGCATCATGGAAAAGCTGAATCTGCACAGCATCAACGAGTTGGTCCGCTTCGCCGTCCGCAACGGCCTGGTGGACTGATTCACCACTGGCCACCGGTGGCCAATTGCGTTCGTTCCTACCTCTTGTACGCCACCGTCAGCCCATCGCCCAATGGAACGATGCTCACCACCACCCGGCTGTCCCCGTGCAGCTTGCTATTGAACGCCCGCACCGCTTCCACCTCGGGCTCGTGGACCGCGCCGTCGGCCACCTGCCCATGCCACAGGACGTTGTCGGCGGTGATCAACCCGCCGGGACGGATCAGTTCCACCACGCGGTCGTAATAATTCGTGTAGTTGATCTTGTCCGCGTCGATGTACGCGAAATCGAACGTGCCCGCCTGCCCCTCGGCCAGCAGCCCGTCGAGCGTTTCGACGGCCGGTCCCAGCCGCAGCTCCACGCGATCCTCCACGCCGGCGTCTTTCCACGTCTGCCGCGCCCGCCGCGTGAACTCCTCGCTGCGGTCGCAGGCGATCACCGTCCCGCCCCGAGGCAGGGCCAGCGCGACCCAGGTGGAGCTGTACCCCATGAAGACTCCCACTTCGAGCGTCCTCCTCGCGCCCACCGCCAGCGCCAGCAGATGCAGCAACTGCCCCTGCTCGGGTGCCGATTGCATGGAAGCTTGCGGGTGCGATTCGGTTTCCTCGCGCACCTTGCGCAGCGCTTCCGGTTCGCGCAAAGTGACCTCGCGCATATAGCGCGCCAGATTGTCGGTCATGGCAGTGTGGACTCGGGACATAAGGGAATTAGCTATTCTACCGCGATCCCCCTGACGGACTCTCAACCGGAGCAAGCCCCGGCGAAATCACTGTGGTAAAAGAATAGGAATGCGTTTCGCCCTCGCCGCCTTCCTGCTCACGGCGCGCGCCCTGTCCGCCCAGCCGGCCTTCGAAGTCGCGTCCATCAAGCCGTCCCTGTCGCCCCGCGAAGCTATCGCCGCGGGGAAGAACACCGGCGCCAGGATCGAAGGCTCGCGTGTCGATATCGGCCTGGCATCGCTCACGGCCCTCATCAAAACGGCATACCAGGTGGAAACCTGGCAGATCTCGGGACCCGACTGGATGGCTACCGAACGCTTCGACATCGCCGCCAAAATGCCCGAGGGCGCCACCAAAGAGCAGTTTCCCGCCATGCTGCGGACGCTGCTCGCCGACCGCTTCCACCTCGTAGTCCGCCGCGAGACGCGCGAGCAGACCGTCTACGCGCTCGTCGTGGACAAGGATGGACCCAAGCTCACCGTCGCCCCGCCCGACGCCGGAACCTCCGGCCACCCGTTCCCCAACGGCCGCGACGGGCGCATTCCTGTGATCATGGAGAGCACCATCTCCGACGGCTACCGCACCTATTCCCGCTATCAGGGCAGCCTGCTCTACGAGGCCGAGAAGATCACCACTCCGGAACTGGCTCTCATGCTGATGAGCTACGTCGACGAGCCGGTCATCGACAGCACCGGGCTGACCGGCGCCTATCAGGTCGCCATGAAGGTCCCCGGCATGCCGCAACGCCCTGGCAGGCCCGCCGCGAAGGACGGCATCGGGCGAGGTGGCGCTCCGGCTGCCGCCGATTCAGCCACTCCGACGGCCGAAGCCGCCGAGCCATCCGGCGTCTCCATCTTCAAGGAGTTGCAAAAGCTCGGCCTCCGCCTGGAGAAGCGCAAAGCGCCCGTGGAGCACCTCGTAGTCGAGCACCTGGAGAAGGCGCCCACGGAAAATTAGCCCGCTTGTGGGGCAGCCAACTCTATTCTGGCTGCCGCAGGCTTTCGGCCGGCTGCCTTACCCGCCCCCCGATTACACCAACTGCGCGACAGCCTCTTCAATCGCCTTGGCCACCGTCTCCGGCGGCGCCGCGCCATCCACCTTATGCACCAGGCCCGCGCCGTAATACTTCAGTATCGGCCCGGTCTGCTCTTCATACGCGTGCAGCCGCTGGCGAATCACCTCTTCGCGGTCGTCTTCCCGCGTGATCAGCTCCGCCCCGTCGTGGTCGCATCGCTCCGCCACCCGCGGCGGCTGCGAATTCAGATTGTAGATGTGTTTGCACTGGGGACACTGCCGGCGCGCCGTCAACCGCTTCACTAGCACCGCATCCGCTACATCCAGATGCACCACCACCGGATCGGGCAATCCCCGTTCCCGCAGCACCGCGGCGAACGCCTGCGCTTGCGGCACCGTGCGCGGATACCCGTCCAGCAGGAATCCGCCCTTGCAATCGGCCTTCGCGATGCGGCCGGCTACGATGCGGTTGGTGATGTCGTCGCTCACCAGGCCGCCGGAGGAAAGAATGCTGCAGGCGATCTTGCCCAATTCCGTGCCGGCTTTGCACTCGGCGCGAAACATTTCTCCGGTAGAGATGGCGGGGATGCCGAAACGTTCAGACAGAAATTCCGATTGGGTGCCCTTGCCGCATCCGGGCGGTCCAAAGAGTAGAAGAATCACGGTGCCCTCCAATGGAAAAAAAGGCCTTCTTATCGATTAATAGGATAACTCCCGGACCTGTCTGTTTGCAAGTTCTCCCTACGCCTTGCGAATCTTGCCGTCGGCCGACAACCGCAGCTTCTGCCCGCGCCACTCCACCGTGCTTCCCGCCGCCCCCGCCAGCCATACCGCAAAACCGAACAGATCGCGCACCGGAATGAGCCACGCATCCGTCGCCGCGCGCCGGTCCTTCAGGATCCCCGCGCCGATCCATACCCCCGCCGCCATCCGCAGCCCCAGCGCGATCGCTCCCGCCCACCACGCGCCCGCCGCGCAGGCCACCAGCGCCCACAACGTGGCATGCGTCACCACGTACCCGTAGTAACCCTGCGGCCGCGACACGCGAATGGTGCGCGACCACCGCACCTGGTGCTTCCACACGTCGGCCCACCGTTCGCCGCCCAAATTCGTCTCCACCACGCTATTCGCGAACACGATCGCGTAGCCACGCTGATGAATGTGGCGGCCCAGCTGGTAGTCGTCCGCCAGGTAGTCCGCCAGCGCCCCGAACCCTCCGATCTCGCGCAGCACCGCTTCGCGGAACACCATGGTCGATCCCAGCGCGAATTCCGCCTGCCCCAGCATGCGCGCCACCAGCACGCTGGGGCCAAATTCCGTGGCAATCCCCAGCGACTCCAGCCGGCCCGGCCACCGCTCCGCCCACGCCCGATACAGGCACGTCACCAGGCCCACCCGCCGGTCGGCCAGCGGGGCCGTTACCGCGCGCAGATAGCCGGCGTCCACTTTGATGTCGCTGTCGTTCACCAGCAGCACGCCGAATCGCGCGCGCCGGCTCAATTCTTCCAGCACGCCCACCTTGGCGTTGGGCGCCGCGCTCCGCACAACGTGCAGCGAGATCGCGCGCTGGGGAAATTCGCGGCGCAATCGTTCGATGTCGGCGATTGCCGGGTCCTCCGGATCGCTCACGCCGAACAGCATTTCGAACTCCGGATAGTCCTGCTCGGCATGCGAGCGCAGCGCCTGGTAGAACCGTGGATCGTGCCCCCGCACCGGCTTCAGAATCGAGACCGGCGGCAGCTCCCCCGATGCCGCCGCTACGCTCGTCGACCGCGGCCAGCGCGCCGCCGCCGCCAGAACCAGCAGATAGTAGGCCGCCGCCGCCAGCGCTGGCACCGCCGCCAGCCAGATCACAGCGAGACCAGTGCCACGCCGCAAATCACCAGACCCGCGCCCGCCCAGCGCAGCCAGTTGACGTGTTCCTTCAGAACATATTTAGCCAGTACGGTTTCGAGCGCATAGGTCACCGCCGTGGCCGGGACGGCGAAGCTCAGGTCCGACACCGTCAGCAGCCGCATATACGCGAAGAACGAAACCGCCATCGCCGCCACGCTGCCGATTACGAAGCGATTGCGCGTCAGCACCGCGGCCGCCTGCCGCAGCGCCCCCGGGCGGAAATCGCGGATCTCGCCGTGCCGCCGCATACCCATGGCGCCCAGCACTTCGCCCGCCGCCGTGGCCGCCACGATCACCGCGATCATCAGCCACTTCACCGCGCCCGATCCTCCGCGGCCCGCTGCGTCTGCACCGCACTGCCTCCGCCCACCAGCGCCACGCCGCCCATGATCAGCAGGATCCCGGCCCACCGCTTCACGCTGATCTCCTCATGCAGAAGCAGTTTGCCCACCAGCGCCACCAGCACGTAGCCGATGGCCGTGACCGGCAGCACGTAGCTCAGGTCCGCCCAACTCAGCAGGGTCATGCGCGAGAGCATCCACGTTACCAGCAGAGCCACCCCCAGCGCCACCGAGGGCTGGAACAGAGCCGTAATGTACGCCACGGGCGAAGGCAGATCGGCCGGCATGCCGCGCTTCAGGAAGAAGTTGCCGAAGACATTGCTAAGTACCACCACCGTGGCGCAGATCCACGTCTTCGCCCGCAGTCGCGCCGCTTCAGAACTCATGCGTTGGTCTTATGTGGGGCAGGTTGGCAACCTGCGGCGGGCTGGTAACCCGCCTCTTGTCCGGTCCGCCGGCTCTCCGGGCGCCAGCCCTGCAATCCTGCCGGACTCCCGCCGCCGTCATCCTCAATCGCCCGATCCGGCGGTCAACGGCGCCGGCTTGGCCGATTTCTGATCCGCCACGAACTTCCGGCGCTTCGTCCGCAGCGCCATGTACTCGCGCGCTTCCTTGGTCAGCCGCCGCCGTTCGTCGCCGTTGAACACAGCCTTGCGGACAATCCGCCAGATCACCCGCGGACGGAAGAAGTACTCGCCGTAGAACCGCTCCACCCACTCCACCAGTTCGCCGCGATCCAGTCCCGGATAAATGATGTTGGGAAGCTGATGACCCACGTCATCCGTCATGGAATCGATGGTGATCAGGTTGTTCTTCTTCACGTAGTCGTAGAATTCCGTGCCGGGATAAGGGTGCGCAATCGACACCTGGATGGTCTCGTTATCCAGCCGTTTGGCGAAATCGATGGTCTTGCGGATGCTCTCGCGGGTCTCGCCCGGCAGCCCGATAATGAAATCGCCGTGCACCTTCAGGTCCAGCTTCTTGCAGTTGGCGGTGAAGCGCTCCGCCATGTCGACCGTAGCGCCCTTCTTGATGTTCTTCAGGATCTGCTGGTCGCCCGATTCATAACCCACAATCAGCAGCCGGCAGCCGGCTTCTTTCATGGCCTTCAGCGTGTCGTAATCGGTGGTGACGCGCGACGTGCAACTCCACGTGAATTTCAGCGGCTGCAGCTTCTTGCACAGCTCGATGGTCCGCTCTTTGCGATAGTTGAAGGTGTCGTCGTCGAAGAAGATTTCTTTCAGATTGGGGAACTGCTCCAGCGCATAGCGCGCTTCGTTGGCCACATCGTCGGTCGACCGCAGCCGCCAGCGATGGCCCGAGTGCGTCTGCGGCCACAGGCAGAACGTGCACAGCGCCGGACAGCCGCGCGACGTGTAGAACGAAAGGAACGGGTTCAGCAGAAACGGCACGTTGTAGCGCGTAATGTCCAGGTCGCGCTTGTACGTCTTGGTCACCCAGGGCAGCGCGTCCAGATCTTCGATGGCCGGCCCTTCCGGATTATTCACCACGCTGCCGTTCTTGCGGAAGCTGACGCCCGGAATCTCCTCCAGCGGCTTGCCGTTCGCGAAATCCACAATCTGATGGTCGAACTCGCGCCGCACCACGAAATCGATCGCCTTATTGCGCAGCAGCGACCCATCCGGATCGACCGTGACCGGGGGACCCACGAACGCCACTTTCAAATTGGGGTTCGAGTCCTTCATCATCTCCGCCATCTTGACGTCGACGTGGAACCCCGGCGTCGAGGTGTACAGCACCAGCAGCTCGAACTGCTTGCCCATCTCCACCGTCTGCTCAATCGAGATCTTGTGCGGCGGCGCATCCACCACTTTGCTGTCCGGCAGCATGCCGGCCGGGTAGCACAGCCACACCGGGTACCAATACGATTCGATTTCGCGGGAGGCCGGCCACCGGGAGCTGGCGCCACCATCGAAGCCTTCGAAAGAGGGGGGATTCAGAAACAATGTTCGCATCGAGTCTACCGGCTCCAGCCGCTGCAACGAGCGGCTAACTACTTGATTTGCTCGTCGATTTCGTCATCGGCGCTGGCGTCGAGCGAATAATTGCTGAAGTCCATCTTCAGTTCCGCCGGACCCACCAGCCGCGTATCCACGCGCCCTTCCACCGTCCGGGGAACCGACATCCCATCCCGGACCTCATATTGCCGCGTGAACACGAACTTTTTCACCCAAATGGACGGGTTCTTCACCATGTAGCCGGTTTCCTTCACGCGCAGGAAGGTCGCGGCGTCGATCCAGATCTCGCCCTTGAACAGGTTCTCGCGCTTCTTCTTGGGCGTCACCTGGAACACATGAACCGGCCGGCCGCCGATCTGGTCGCGGCCCTTGTATTGGAACTTGTAGTTCTCCGGCGTCACCGCGAACGACACCGATTGCTGCGTCTGGGCGTCCACTTCAGCCTGCAGGAAGCGCGCAATCACTTCATTCTTAACCGTGTTGTCGCCTTCGAACCCCAATACTTTGTAGGTGATCCGTCCCAACGCCGAAATCCGCCGCAAAGCGTGCAGCTTGCCGTGCTTCTTCAAGCTGGGAAGCGACGCTTCGATGTTTACTTCCATCGACGCGCCTTTCGCCGCCTGCGCCTGGTCCCGCATCGCCGTGCAATAGTTCTGCACGATCAAGTCGGGCGCCATTGCCGGCGACTGCGCGATCAGCGTGTAAGCACCTACCGATAATAAGGACGCAACGAGTAAGCGAACCTTCAAATTCGGACCCCAATTAAGCCAGATCTTCCAGTCTACCAGAACCGCGAGTGGCAACGAGCGGCTCACCTACCTGGATGCGCGAAGTGCGCAAAGGGTTCCGGGACCGCCGCAATAAACCCGAAAGAATTCCTTGACATGCGATACGAATCGGACTCACAATTCTTTTTATTAAGAAACTTCGCGCTCCGAGGACCAATGCTCCGGCTGGTCGCCATCTGCGCCGTCGCTTCGTACCTCGGAGCCGCTGCGCCCGCGGACCCGCCCGAGTTTGAAGTCGCATCCATCAAGCCCGCCCCCCAAGGACCCGGAAGATTCGACCTTTCCAACGGCAGGGTAGATATTCGGAGTACCTTCCTGAGGAATATCGTCGCCAGCGCGTACGGTGTGAGCTGGTCCCAGGTCGATGGCGCTGAGCAGATCCTGTACTCGCGCTACGACATCGCGGCCAAAGCCCCCGCCGCAGCCCTCCCAGAGCAGATCAACGCCATGCTGCGAACGCTGCTGGAAAAGCGCCTCAAGCTGGCAGTTCACCTTCAGACGAAGGAGATGGAGCTGACCGTGATGACCGTCGGGAAGAACGGCGCCAAGCTGCAGCCGTCCCATGACGACGGCCCAAAGGAAACACTTCGCGAGCCGGGACGCCTCATCTATAAGCGGACCACGCTGGCGGCCCTGGCGGATCTGCTTTCCGGGGGTGGACCTGAGACCATTGACAGGACCGGCCTCGAGGGACCGTTCGACATCACCCTGGATTATGGCCAGTACGTCGACCCCGCTAACCCTCGCCGTGTCCAGGCGTTCATTGACGCCGTACGCGAAGCCATCGAAGCGCAGCTTGGTCTCAAGTTCTCCGTGATGAAGGTTTCGCGCGACCTGCTGGTGGTCGACCACGCCGAACTGGTCCCCGAGGACAACTGAAGCGCCCCACCCGCACCCTCCCTACTTACCCGGGTGCGCAAAGTACGCAAAGGGTTCCGGGACGGCGGCCCCATCTTTTCGCGGGTCCGACGCTCCGTAATTCACCCCAGTCGCCGTATCGTGTACCACCGCCTGTCCGCCGCCCATTTCGCTCGAAAAATCGCCCTGCACCGTCAGCACATGTCCTTTGGACGTCAGGACTTCGCGCACCGCCGCCGGAATTCGATTCTCCACCAGCACGTCGCACCCGCCGAAGGTCTTCTTAGTGAAGCGCGGCGCCTCGATGGCCATTTGAATATTCATTCCGTGATCCACCATGTTGGAAACGAATTGCGCGTGCGCCTGCGCCTGGTTGAGCCCGCCCATGATGCCGAATCCGATATGCACACTGCCCTTTTCCATGAAGGCCGGGATGATGGTGTGAAACGGCCGTTTCCGCCCCTCCAGCGCGTTGGGATGTGCCGCATTCATCTCGAACAACCCGCCGCGATTGTGCAGCGCGAACCCGTATCCGTCCACCACTACGCCCGAGCCGAAATGCTGATACAGGCTCTGGATCAGCGACACGATGTTGCCGTCGCGATCCACCGCCGAGAGATAGATAGTATCGCCATGAATCGTCACGGGATTCCCCGGCCGCTCCTGGCAGTTAGCCTTCGCCGTGTCAATCAGCCGCGCCCGTTCGCGGGCATAGTCCATCGAGATCATGCCGTCCACCGGGGCCGCGTGGAAGCGCGGATCCGCAACGTACTTGTGCAGATCGGCGTACGCCAGCTTCTGCGCCTCAATCTGCAGGTGCAGTTCGTCGGCGCCGCGCGGCTGCAGGGTCGCAAGCGGCATCAGCGAGAACAGATTGAGCATTTCCAGCGCCGCAATGCCCTGTCCGTTGGGCGGCAATTCGTACACCTTCCATCCGTGGTAGTCGGTCGCGATCGGGTCCACCCATTCGGCCTGGAATTCGCTCAAATCGGCCGCCGTCATCTGGCCGCCGAGGCGCTGGCTGGTTTTCAGAATGGCCTGCGCGATCGCCCCGCGATACATCGCCGTCTCGCCTTCGCTTGCCAGCAGCCGGTACGCCGCCGCCATCTGCGGATTGCGGAATACCTCGCCGATGTGCGGCGCTTTTCCGTCGCGCAGGAAGATCTTCTTGCCGTTCTCGTCCTTGCCCAGCTTGCCTTCTTCCATCCGCCAGGCCTCGCCGATCATTTCTGTCACCGGGAACCCGTGGTCGGCGATATAAACGGCCGGCTGGAACAGATCGCGCCACGGCAGTTTGCCGAACCGCTTGTGCAGCTTCGCCCACCCGTCCACGCAGCCTGGCACCGTGACCGAATCGATGCCCTCCTGGGGCATCTCCTTCAGCCCTTTGGCGCGCAGCGCGTCGAGGGTCAGACTCTTGGGCGCCCAGCCGCTGGCGTTGATGGCCGTCAGCTTGCCCGTCTTGGCGTCCCAGTAGATGGCGAACAGGTCGCCGCCCATGCCGCAGCTCTCCGGCTCCACCACCCCCAGCACCGCATTGGCCGCGATGGCCGCATCCATGGCCGACCCGCCGCGCGCCAGCACCTGCGCTCCCGCCTGCGACGCCAGCGTCTGGCTGGTGGCCACAATTCCGCCGCCCGCGGTAATGGTCATCGATCGCGCCTGCGACCGGTCCTGGGAATACATCGGCAACTGGGTCATGAACAATAACAGTAATGGCAATCCACGCATGAACTCGAAATCATACCACCCCGCCACTGCTCTGCGTTGTGGGGCAGGGCACATTGGCACGTGGCCGGCGCCTGGAACCGTGAGCGTAAGCGCGCGGCCCGAGCGGCGGATGATTTGTCCAGCGTGCGCGGGTCCGGGGGCTTGGGGAGCGCGTCGCCCCGCTCGGGCCGCTCGCTTCACGGTCGCGGTTCCAGGGAATGCCGGCAAGCAGTTCCTGGAGAGGCGGCTCTTCGCCTCACGCACGAGATCTTCCCATGGCGACCGCCGCCTTGAAGAGGCAGTTCGCCGACTACACTAGACTCATGACCGCCCGCCCGGCCGCCGCCCTCATCCCGCTCGCGCTCCTCTACAGCGGATGCGCCTCCGCGCCGCCCTCCGCCGACCCCGCCCTCCTGGCCGAGATCCGCCTCATCCGCGCCGTCGATAACCACGCCCACCCCGTCCGCGTCGTCTCTCCCGGCCAGCCGCCCGACCGCGGCTTCGACGCCCTCCCCGTCGACAACATGGAGCCGCAGACCGATCCCGTCAACCTGCGCCCCAACGCGCCCGGCATGATCGACGCCTGGAACGCCCTCTACGGCCTGAAAATCGGCAATCAGGCCGGCAAGCAGCAATTCATCGCCGCCAGGGATCAGCGCTATCCCGCATGGGTGCTCGACCAGATGGGCGTGGAAACCATGCTCGCCAACCGCGTCGCGATGGGCCCCAGCATCCAGCCGCCGCGCTTCCTCTGGGTCCCCTACGCCGACGCGCTGCTCTTCCCGCTCGACAACGCCCAACTGGCCGCGCGCAATTCCGATCGCAAATCTTTCTTTGCGCTGGAAGACGTTCTGCTGCGCCGCTACCTGGCCCAAAACCACCTGGACCATCCGCCCGCGACCCTCGCCGATTATCTCTCGCGCGTGGTCACTCCCACGCTCGAATCGCAGCGCCAGGGCGGGGCAGTGGCCGAGAAGTTTGAAGCCGCCTACCTGCGCTCCCTCGCTTTCGACAAGGTGGACCGCGCTGTTGCCGACCGCATCTATCTTCAGTTCGCCGGCAAGTCCGCTCCCACTGAACAAGAGTACAAGCCGCTGGAGGATTTCCTGTTCCGCTACATCGCCGCCGAATGCGGCCGCCTGGGGATGGCCGTCCATTTGCACACTATGGCCGGCGCCGGCGGATATTTTGAGGTCGCGGGCGCCAATCCGTTGCTGCTCGAAAGCGTCCTCAACGCGCCCGAACTGCGCAAAACCAACTTCGTGATGATCCACGGCGGATGGCCCTTCGTCCGCGAGATCGCCCCGCTGCTCACCAAGCCCAACGCCTATCTTGATTACTCCGCGCAGGACCTGCTGCGCACTCCCGCCGATCTCGCGACGACCCTCCGCCAGTGGCTGGAACTGGCGCCTGAAAAAGTCCTCTTCGGCACCGACGCCTACCCCTATATTCCGGAAATGGGCTGGGAGGAATCCGGCTGGATGGCTGCCCGCACCGGCCGCCAGGCCTTAGCCATCGCCCTCACCGGCATGCTGCGCGACGGCGAAATCACCCGCCCCCGCGCGTCCCAGTTGGCCCGCATGGTGCTGCGCGAAAACGCCCGCGCCCTCTACAAAATCGCCTCCTCCGGAGAATCCGCGGGCCACTGACGGCTCACGCCGTGGACAGCACCGGCTCCGCCCACAACTCCTTCGGCGCCAGGAAGCCCGATCCGCCTTGCCACTCCACCGGCTCGCGCACCGTGGCCCCGGCGAAGCGGTCGACGAAGACGCGCACCCCCACCGCCGCGGCCATGCGGATGAGAACGGCGCCGCCGCAGGAATGGCCGCCTGCCCCCAGCGACAGTTGTCCCGCGTGCCGCCGCGATAAATCCAACCGGCCGGGATCGGGGAACTGCTCCGCGTCGCGATTCGCCGAAGCCACCTGGAGCGTCGCCCGGCCGCCTTCCGCGATGGCGATGGAGCCGACGATCACCTCGGCCAATGCCTGCCGGTGCAGCACCCGCGGCAACCCGGCATAGCGCAGTAGTTCTTCCAGAGCGCGCGGCATCAGGCCCCGATCGGCGCGCAGCTTCTCCGTCTCCGCGGGATGCCGCAACAGCGCCACCCACATGCTCGCCAGCAGGCTGGGCAGCGTGTACGACAGCCCCACGAACGCCGCCGCGGCCATCGGCATTCGGGCGTTCTCGAAATGCCGCTCCAGTTGCGGATGAGCCGCCGCCTTGGCGGATCGCAAAGCCTCGTCGTACGGTTCGGCGGAAGCCGCCGACACCGTGCGCGCCAGTTCCGCCAGTTCGTCCCCGCGGGCCGGATCGGCCTCCGTCACCAGCATCGCCACGCGCAGCGACCACGGCATGGCGAACTCGGCGACCAGGTCGACCGGCTTCGCGGCCGGCAGCCGTTCCGCCGTCTCCCGCGCCATGGCGATGAAGCGCGCCTCCCACGCCGCCAATTGCGAGGGAGCGAGCGCCGTCTGCAACGCTACGCGCAGTCGCGCCGACGTCGCCTCGTCGCCGATTTGCGAGCGCTCTCTCGGCTTGGCGCCGACCGGCCACAGACGCGGTTCGCGAAACGCCGCCAGCACGTCGGCATACCGGCTCAACACCCAGGCGTCGCGCGCGCGGTCGAAGAACGGAGCCGCGGGCGGCGGCGGCGAGAGCGGATCCATATCGCTATCGTGGCACAGCCTCCCCGTGCCGGGATGTTACAACCGCATTGTTGGGCGGCCGGCGGCCGTCCCCTGGCCCGCGTCGGGCCAGCCTGCCCCACCCCTTATAATGGGATTTATGTTCTTCCGCCGGGAGCACCTCAAGACGCCGACCTTTTCGCAACGCCTCGACACTCTTCGCCAGGCCGGATTCACGGCCGTTCCGCTGCCCTCGGGCGGTGTGCGTGTGAGCCGCGGTGAGTGCGCTATCGACCTGGCGGAGGACGGCCAGAGCGTCCGCGCCCTGGGACGCGCGGGGATGCTCATCGCGAGCGAGATCGGCGCGCTCATCGATGGCGGCTACCAGAAGTTCTTCCGCACGCCGTCGGGCAAGCAGAAGCCGGCGCTGGCGGACGAACTGGTCGCCTTGCACGCCTTCGAGGAGGATCTCAAGGAAGCGCTGGGACAGGAAAGCTACTACAACGATTCGCTGGGAACCACTTCCACTTACTACCTCTACGACCGCGTGAAAGACCGCGACCACGGCGTTCCGAAACGCGTCTGGGAATAAGCGGGGCTACTGCTTTTTATCTCGTGCAGCGGGCGCGGCGGACTTCGCGGCTCCCGATTTGGCGGCCGGCGGCGCCTGTTTGCGCATCTGCTCGAAATACTGCTCCACGTAGCCTTGCAACGCCACCGGAACTACGTCGCGATTGATCTCGGCGCCGTTTTGTGAGTGCTGCGCGCCGCGCTGCACGTACTGCGTCTTGAGCTGCTGGCTGGTGGATTGCACCTCGACGGTGGCTTCGCCGGTGATGCTGGCGGCGCGCTTGCCGTAGAGCTCGCTCAACTTGCCCATGGCTTCGAGCTGCTGCGCCTGCTTGATGCTCTTGTCGCCATCCTGGCTGCCGATGCCGCTGCCGGGCTGCTTGCTGTTCTGCTGGCCGTCGTTCTTGCCGGCGCTCTTGCCGTTGGGATCCTGCTGGCTCTTGCCGTCTTCGCCCGACTGGCCTTCCTGCGCGTCGCCGGACTGGTCGGCGTTCTGCTGGCCGTCCTTGCCCTGCTGCGGCTTGCCGGCGTTCTGTTGGCTCTTGCCCTGCTGCTTATCCTGATTGCCGGAATCCGGACCCTGGTTGCCCTTCTGCGGATTGGCGCGCGACATCAGGTTCTGGAAGGCGTCCTTCAGCTTGTTCATCCAGCTCGAATTGTCCCCGGAGTTGTTGGCATCCTGCTTGCCGCCGGATTGCGACTGGTCGCCTTTGCCGTTCTGCGGCGCGGCGTTCGACCCGTCATCGCCCTGCGAGTCGTTGCTTTTCTCGGCCTGCGCTTCCTGCTCTTCGCCGCCCGCGCTGCCGGAGTTGTCGGATTTCTTGTTATCCGCGGTAGCGCCCTTCTGGTCGGTGTTTCCGCTGTTGGCGGCGCCCTGCTCGGTGCCGCCCGCCGGATCGGGCTGCGCGGCGCCGGACTTGTCGGGATCCACGCCCGCGGCCGGGTCGTCCTGCGGATCGCCCGGTTGCGTGTTGGTCTTGCGCCGATGGTTCTGCGCCAGATCTTTCTTGGGATTCCATCCCATCTGCTGCCGCAGCATGCTCGCCAGCGGCGCTTTGAGATCGAGTTTGCGGTCGAGGCCATAGCGCAGCGCGAACAAAGTGGTGGCGGCCAGCGCCAGCGCGGCCATCAGGTACACGGTGCGCGGTACGCGATAGGGTACGGCGCGGCGCGCATCCACGGTGGCAGCCAGCCGCTCCGCCTCTTCGTGCTGGTGACGCCGCACACTGGTGGGAATCTCACCGGGGACCTCGGGCGCCTGGCTGAAATAGAGCGCGGTGGACAGTGTGTCGGAGAGCCCCATCCGCGCGTCCACAATCTGTGCGGCGGCGTACGGCGCGGGAACGCGCTTCCGCGCCAGGAACAATCCCACCACGGCAGCCGCTGTGGGAATCAGTACCAGCCAATACCAGTTGAGAACCTGCGTGCCGAGAAGCAGCAATAATATGAGCACGAGCAAGGCTGCGCTCGATACGTTGGCCCCTTGCGAGAGGAGCTCATTTCCGAGGATGCGTTGTCTTACCCGGTGTACCAGCGCTAGCAAAAAGGTTTCCTCGCCAGATCTTTCAGCACTTCGGAGACCTGTCTACTTGGACGTCCCTCCCAAGATTTAGTTCTCATCATAGCAAACCGGTTTCCGCCGGAGCCCGAAGCCTCGGGGTCGGAAGAACCGACGGCTGGCGGCCGATGGCCGATAATGGTCTCTGGAGTCACACTTGGATCAACCGCTCAAAGTCCTGATTGTCGACGACGAATCCAGCCAGCGCAGCGGGCTGGCCGCCATGGTTGCGGCCTGGGGCATGAAATCCGTCACCGCCGCGGACGGCAGGGAAGCCCTGGAGAAACTCGCGGAATCGCCGGTGGACGTCATCATCACCGATCTCAACATGCCGGGCATGGACGGCTTCGCCTTCCTGGAGCGGCTGCGCGAATCGGGCGAGATGCCGCCCACCATCGTCACCACGGCGTACGGCAACGTGGAAACGGCGGTCAAAGTGGTGCACGAGATGGATGCGTTCTGGTTCCTGGAGAAACCCATCCAGGCCGGCACCTTGCAAACCCTGCTGCGCCGCGCCGGAAGCGTGGCCGGACTGCGCGCCGAGAAACGCAGCCTGGAGCGCCAGCTCAGTTATAAAGGCGCGTTGGGCGAAATGGTGGGGACTTCGCCGCGCATGCAGGAAATCTTCGCGCTGCTGCAGCAGGCCGGTCCCACCAAGGCATGCGTGCTGATCACCGGAGAAAGCGGCACGGGCAAGGAACTGGTGGCGCGCACCGTCCATTCGCTCAGCCAGCGGCGGCAGGGACCGTTCGTAGCCATTAACTGCGCGGCGCTGCCGGAAACGCTGATCGAAAGCGAACTGTTCGGGCACGAAAAGGGATCGTTCACGGGCGCGTCGGAGCGGCGGGCGGGTTGCTTCGAATTGGCGCAGCACGGAACTTTGCTGCTGGACGAAATCGGCGAAATGCCCATGCAGACGCAGGCCAAGCTGCTGCGCATTCTGGAGGATTCCAAAGTGCGCCGCCTGGGCGGAAAAAGCGAGTTCGAAGTGGATGTGCGGGTGATCGCCGCCACCAACAAAGTGCCGGAAGATGCCGTCAGCGGCGGACATCTGCGCGAAGATCTGTACTACCGTCTCAACGTGTTCCACATCCACCTGCCGCCGCTGCGCGACCGCAAGGACGATATTCCGGCGATGGCCGAAACGCTCATCGGCGATCTCAACCGCAAGCACGAGTGCCGCGTGACGGCGGTGTCGCGGGAGGTGCTGGAGGCTTTCGAGCGGCATGACTGGCCGGGCAACGTGCGCGAGCTGCGCAACGTGCTGGAGCGGGCGGTTATCCTGGCGGGCGAAGGCAGCATTGAATTGCACCACCTGCCGGCGTTCCTGCAAGGGCGCGCCCGCGTGGCCGCGGCGGCAGTTTTGAGCGCGCCCGCGCCTGCCGCGGCCGATGAGGGAGAGGTGGTTTCGTTCGCCGTCGGCACTACCGTGGAGGAAGCCGAGAAAGCCCTGATTCTGAAAACCCTGGAGCACACGCGCAATAACAAGACGCGCGCGGCGGTGATCCTGGGCATCAGCCTGAAGACGCTGCACAACAAGTTGAAGGAGTACGGAGTGGGACAGGCCGCGGGCGCGGTGCAATAACCGCGGCGAATTGGGCGGAGCTGTTAGCGGCCGGTGTGCAGATTATTGTGGATGGCGTAGAGCGCCAGTTCCAGGCGGTCGGAAACGCCCAGCTTGTCGAAGATGTTGTGCAGATGGTTCTTCACGGTCTGCTCGCTGATAAACATCTTCTCGGCCATTTCCTTGTTCTTGAAACCCTGCGCGACCAAGGCCACAATCTCGCGTTCGCGCTGGCTGAGGGGCGACCGTTCGCGGTCGCGGCCAGGCGCATTCTGCGGGGGCGGCGGCGTATCCTCGGCGGCCACGAACTGGCGGATGACGGCGGCAGTGGTGTGCGAATCGAGCCAGATTTCGCCGGCATGCACCTTGCGGATGCTCTTGATGAGCAATTCCGTGGCAGTCTGCTTGAGGACGATGCCCGAGGTACCCAGCTTCATGGCCTGCACAAATTCATTCTTATCGTCGGAAGCGGTGAGCACGATGACGCGCGTCTTGTTTTTGGCCGCTTGCAGCCGTTGCAGCGTGGCCAGCCCGTCCAAGCCGGGCATTTTCAGGTCGAGCAGGAGGATATCCGGCTCAAATTGCTGCAGCACATCGAGAACCTGGCGCCCGTCCGAAGCTTGGGCGACAACCTCGAAATCCTCTTCCAAGGCTAGCAGCCTGCAGAGGCCATCCCGGAAAATCGGATGATCGTCGGCTACGACAATCCGGATTTTGGAACCTGTAGGAATACCCGTTCCGGACGACGAGCCGCTTAAAGCGGCATTGTTTTCAGCCATAACTTCCCGTTTTGTTTCAGCTTAATTGTAGAGTTCTAATAGTACCAAGTCAAATCGGAGCGGAGTACCCGATGCCCAAACCTGTGAATCCCTGATTCGCCAACCGTCCGCTATCGTTCGTACCGTCATTGTACCCTAAGGAACGTATCGGCTGTACCGGGATATTCATGCAATGCGTAGGCCGCATGGATCGCGCGACCCGTTACCTCCATACCGTAACGAAGCGGTTCATCCGACATCCCGCCGGATGGCAGTACGTAGTTTCACCGGTCCCAGCAGCCCCGATTCCAGCAGCGGATCGTCTTTGCTGAACCATTTCCAGGTGGCAAAAGCGACGCGCGGACCGGGCGGCTTCGGCTTACCCTGCGCGTACCAATCGGGAATTTGCCGGATGGCGCCGGTGGGGCCGGCATATTCGTATTCGGGCGGCTGCTGCTCGTCGCCGATGAGGCGGTTGCACCAGAGATTGGTGACTTCGATGGTGAGCTGGTTATCGCCCGGTTTGACCGCGCTCGTGATTTCGGCGCGGTAGGGAAACTTCCAGAGATTGCCGCAGGGCTTGCCGTTCACGATGACGTCGGCGATCACTTCCACGCGGCCGAGATCGAGGAAAAGGCGTTTGCCGTTGGCGGTGCCATCGGCGGCGACGTGGAATTGTGTGGTGTAGGTCGCGGTGCCGGAGAAATACTTGACGCCGTCCTGTTCGTGGCGATGCAGGGATTTCAGTTCGGCGAGGGTGATTTGTGGTGGGGCTCCGAGATTGGGCGGGAACTTCACGGTCCAGGGACCGGGGATGAGGACGGGAGCGGGGATGCCGGTTCCGCGCCAGTAGAGCAGTCCGGGTTTGGCGCCGGGGGCGGGTTCGGATTCGGGTGGTTCCTCGGGGTCTGGCAATTTGGCGGCTGCCAGTTGCTGAATGGCGGCATCATCGACAGCACCGTCGATTAGTTCGGGAGCGGTCGACTGTCCCATGAAGTCCATGGGTGCATCGGAGGAGCTAGGCAAACCGGGATGGATGGTCCACTGGGATTTCACCGCTTGGGCGACGCGCTTGCCGGCCACGTATAAGGACGGCGCGCCGTCGCGGTAGACCACGGCTACGTGTGTCCAGCCGGCGATCGGCACGCGCGCGGTGGCCACGGGGACGGGGTTTCCGGTAGCCCGTTCATAGAGGGCGACGCCGTTACGCGCCACGGCGAGGCCGCAGGCTGCGTGTCCGTCGGGTTGCCTCCGGGGATAGAAGACGAAAGTGGGATTGATCATGCTGCTGGAAGCACCCACGTTTGGCACGGGCGCTCCGAGGGGGGGAACGCCCATGTCCATGTCGGGCTTGACCCACACGCCGACGGCGAAGCTGTTCGTCGCCGTGGGAAGCGGCGGCCCGAACGAACTCTCGCGAAGCTGAGCATTCGCCACTCTCCCCGCCGGAGCCGAACGGAAGACGACGAACATCGATCCCGCCGGGGCCAGTTGCAGGGGGAGGGAACTGCCATTCCCGCCCGCTACGGGTGGTGTGGCGATTTCGCCGACGGCGGCATCCCAGAATTCAGGGTGTTTACCGCCGACGCGGAACGTGCACGTCAGTTCCACCGACCGTCGGCACCGATTGGCGACGAAATAGATGTCCGCGTCTCCGGTTCTTCGATGGATCCAGTGAACGGGGGCGTCGGATTCGCCCGAGCGGAAGGCCAAGTCAGGCCGGATGGCGAGCTTCTGCATCACCGCATCCAGCGGTCCCTGAAACACGCGCCCCTTGCCGAATTGGCGATCGCCGTACAACTCGGCGACGATGCGCTTCACTTCGGCGTCGCAATTCGGATACTCCGTTAAGCCCGGCGTCTGCTCAGGACGCGTCGAGACCACCAGGTTCATGCCGTCGTTCACCAGGTCGCGGATCTTGCGCAGCAGCGGCAGCGAGAGCTTCGTCGAGGGGCGCATCACCAGCACGCTGTAGGTTTGTCCGCCGGGGAGCGCGATGCGGCCGTTCTCGATCTTCACCAGCGTTTGGATGGCGGCGGCGTCGATGGTGTCCCAGTCGTAGCCTTTGGGCGGCGGCGGATCGAGTTGCGCCAGCGAGGGCGTGACGACGGGGCTGTCCTCGCCGGTGAAATACAAAATGTCGGCCACGAAGACGCCCTGCCGCAGCATACTCTGCGACCGCGCCACGTAGCCCTTCAACCATCCGGACGATTTCTCGAACCAGGTGTTGGTGCGGTCGAAGAACCAGCCCCACGGGCCCATGGTCATGCCGGGGCGCGCGTCGGGATGCGGCTGGTGGCAGTAGCGGTGGAAGACGAAATTGTTGAGGCCCTGCGTGTACATGAAGTCGCCGGTGGTCTTCATGCAGTAGGGATGCTCCTGCCATTTCGACGAGCCGGTGAAGCTTTCGGCGCCGATGATCTTCTTGTTGTACACGTGGCCCACCGAGGCTACCAGCTTGATGCTGTGCTGGTTGGGCTGGCCCAGCCAGAATTCGCCCATCACCATGTCGGCGTACTGGCCGGTGGGCTCCTCATCGAAATTGCCGGGATCGTATGGCTCGATGAAGGCCTTCATGTCGTGCTTGTGGCACTGCTCCTGAAACGCGCCGTAGTAATTTTCCTGCATCAGCTCGGCTTGCGTCTTGCGGATGTCCCAGAGGAAGCGGTCGGAGATTTCGGGCGAGCCGACGACGCGGCCGAACATGGCGGGCAGGTACGGTTTCAGGTCGTACCCGCGGCGCGCGCGGAACTCCTCGGGGAATTTCGCGGTCCAGTTCTGCAGGCCGGTTTCGTAGCTGTCGATGGTGGCGCCGGCCAGCCCTTTCGCGGCCAAAGGCTCGATCACCGGGAACAGCTTTCCGAAGAACTGCGCGAAGTGGAATTCGTAAGCCGGCTTGCTGAACTTGTCGCACTCCAGGCCGACGCCGCCATCGGGGCCGGGACTGTTGATGGCGCCGGTGGTAGTGTGGCCGATGCGCAGAATGGTCCAGTGGCCGGCAGGCGCGGTCCAATCGAGATGGCCTTCGGCGTCCAGGAAGCGGGTAATGTCGAGGACTTGCGAGGTGTCGATGGCGGCGCCGCCGGGCTCCACAGTGGCGGCGATGTTGGCGCGACCGCCGAAGCTGGCTTTGCCGGCCCAATTGGCGATGCGCGCGGTGGGCGACAGGCGGACATCGGCGACTTGCAGCGGCTGCGGCGCGACGATGCGGAAATGCGCCGCGCGCGTCGCCGGAAAACTGGCGGTCAGCGGATAGGGCAGCGGTCCGCCGCGGCCGGGCGCGGGCACGGACATCAGGTCGGCCAGCTTGCGGAAGGTCGCGCCGTCGTCGGAGACTTCGAGCGAGACGCCGGTGGCGGCGGGAGCATTGCGCGTGGTGGTGAGGGCGGCGGCGGGCGTCCAGTACACGGTGACGGAGCGGGCGTCGACGGGGTGCGGGAATTCCACGGCGACGTGGCCATCGGCGTAGGAACTGACGGTGGGACGCAGTTCTTCGCCGGGAGCCGAGGGAAACGCCAGCACCATGACGTCGCGATAGTAGTCGTGACGCGCGGGAGGGCGACCGAGCGAGATGCGGACACGTTGTCCGCCGGCCGTGAAAGTCTCGGTCCAGGTGAGCGCCTGCATGGAAAGCTCGGGAGTGATCCAGGGACCGCCGGAGGACGACCAGCCGGGGCAGTTGTGCATGGCGAATTCCAGGCCGAGGCGGGCCGCTTCGCGGGCGGCGTGCTGCAGCAGCGCGATGTGCTGCGGGCTGCCGTAGTCCACGGGACCTTTGGGGATGCCGGTGCCCACCTGGAAGATCTGGAAGCCGCTGCAGCCGACGCGCTTCATGGCTTCCAGGTCGCGGGTGATGCCGATTTCCGAGATGTTGCCGTTCATCCAGTGCCACCAGGTGCGCGCCAGCGCGGTGGACGGGGGATTGCGAAAAGCGTCTTCGAGCGGGTCGGAAGCGGACTGCGCGGATAGATCGGCGTCTACCCCGAGCGTCAGCGCGCCGGCGGCGCACGTCTGCAGAAACTGTCGGCGTTTCACTGTCTCAGGCTAGCAAATGGGGGTTGCGACGGTGGGGGCAGGCGTCCGCCGCAGGCTGACAAGTCCGCCCCACGAAGGCTGCGGGAGCGCGGCAGGCAGAGAGCTAATGGCTCTCCAGAAACTGCTCGCGCGCGGCCCGAGCGAGAGGACGCATTTCCCGAGACTTTCCGATCTGCGCACGCTGGACGAATCATCTGCCGTTCTGGCCGCTCACTCACGCTCGCGGTTCCAGGGCGCCGCGGGCGCTCCCGGTTTCAGACGCCAATGAACCGCGTTTCGACGCGGCGCCCGGCTAACGGCTGCTCACTCGTGGCGCAGGGCGACTAAGGGGTCGACACGGGAGGCGCGGCGGGCGGGGAGATAGCCGGAGATGGCGGCGACTGCCAGCATCACGCTGAGCGCGGCGGCCAGCGTCAGCGGATCTGCGGCTTTCAGCCCGAAGAATTTGGATTGCACCAGGCGGGCGCAGGCCAGGCTGGCGGGGACGCCGACGAGCAGTCCGATGGCGATCAGAAGCGAGGTCTCGCGCAGGATCATGCCGATGACCGTGCCGCGCTGCGCGCCCAGCGCCATGCGGATGCCGATTTCGCCGGTGCGCTGCGCCACGGCGTAAGAGAGCACGCCGTAGAGGCCGATCGCGGCCAAGAGGAGCGCCAGCGCGCCGAAGACGGTGGAGAGTTGGGCGATCAGTCGCTCCTGGCGCAAATGGTCGTCGATCAGCGTGTCCATCGTCTTAATGGTGCCGATGGGGATGGACGCGTCGAAGGAGAGGATTTCGCGGCGGGCCGCCTGCATGACGCGCGACGGGTCGCCGGACGTGCGGATTTCGTACCGCATTTCGGGCGAGTAGCCGCCCAAGGGTTGCTGCGCGGCAGCGTAAAAACGGCGATCGATGGTGCGGCGCAGGCTGTGATCGCGCGCGTCGCGGGAGACGCCGACGATGGTGAATGTCGTGCGCGAGTCAGGGAATTCGTCGGTCATGTGCTTGCCGATGGGGTTGGTGGTTCCGAAATAGAATTTGGCGAAGGACTCGTTGACCACGCAGACGTGCTCCGCCGACTGGCTGTCGCGCGGGCCGATGTCACGGCCGAGCAGCAGGGGAATGCCCACGATGCGGAAGTAGTCGGGACCGACCTGGTCAAAGCGGGCATGGGCGTCGCGATCCTTCCGCGGAGTGTAGCCTTCCACGGAAATGCGGTCGCCGGATTCACTGCCGCTGAACAGCCCGTTCGCGGAATAAGCGACGGCGCGGACGCCGGGGATGAGCGCCAGGCGGTCGCGCAATTCGTTGTAGACCACGGGCAGGCGTTCGCCGGAATAGCCGGCGGAGAGCAGGTCGACGTCCAGGAGCACGAGGCGGTCGCGGGCGTAGCCGAGGTCGACTTTCTGCAGGTTGGTCAACGTACGGAGGAACCAGCCGGCGCCGATCAGCAGCATTACGGAGAGGGCGATCTGGCCGATGACCAGCAGTTTGCCGAGGCCCATGCGGCCGGCGCTGCCGGTGAGTCCGCGGCCGGCCTCCTTCAAGGTGCCGGCGACGTTGACGCCGGCGGATCGCCAGGCGGGGGCGAATCCGAAGACGATGCCGGTGGCCAGGCAAACGCTCACAGTGAAGAGCAGGACGCGCAGATCGGGCCGGACGTCGAGCACCGTGCCGCCGGAATTCGTCACCATGGAGATGAGCAGGCGAACGCCGAGCAGAGCGAACGCGCCGCCCAGAACGCCGCCGCCGATGGAGAGCATGAGGCTTTCGGTGAGGAACTGGCGGATGATGCGGGCGCGGCCGGCGCCCAGGGCGAGGCGTACGCCCATTTCCTTCTGGCGCGCGGTGGCGCGGGCCAGCAGCAGGTTGGCGACATTGGCGCAGGCGATGACCAAAACCAGACCGACCACGGCCATGAGCACGTAGAGCGGGTCGGCGAAGTCGCCGCGGAGCTCGGAGACGCCGGCCGAGGCGCTCTGCAGCTTCAGATTCTGTTTGAGAATGCCGGGCTGGGTCTGGCTGAGCTTGGAGAATTCCTCGGAGACGATTTGTTTGAAGACCACGTCCGAATTGGCTTGCGCCTGCGCGCGGGTGACGCCGGGTTTGAGACGGCCGACCACTTGCAGCCACATCACTTTTTCGGCGATATGGCCGGGATCGTCCTCAAGCCACATGCGGCCGGGCATGACCAGCGGCTGCATGTCGAGCGGGATCCAGAGGTCCGGCCGTTCGCCGACGGTTTCGCCCAGGAACCGCGCCGGAGCGACGCCGATGATGGTGAGATTGGCCTTGCCGATGCGCACAGCCGCGCCCAACGCGGCGGGCGAGCCATTGAAGCGGCGCTGCCAGAAGGCGTTGCTGATGACGGCATAGGGGGCGGAGCCGGGGCCGTGCGCGTCGGCGGCGGTAAACACGCGGCCGGCCGCGGCTTCGACGCCGAGGACCGTGAAATAACCCTCGCTGACGAGGCGCGTCTGCAGGTCCTCGGGCGGCTTGCCGTCGATGCTGGCGTTGTTGCGGTCCTGCTGGCTTTGCGAGGCCAACACGCCGGAGAAGACTTGCGTGCGGTCGCGGAGCGCCTCAAATTCGCGGGTGGAGAGGAGACCGCGCTCGCCGGAGGAGGTGCCGATGCTGACGCCGGACGAGGTGGGGTCGGTGAGGACCACCAGTTCCTGGGGATTCGATACCGGCAACTGGCGCAGCAGCAGGGAATCGATGAGGCTGAAAATGGCGGTATTGGCGCCGATTCCGAGAGCCAGCGAAAGAATGGCGACGGCGGTGAAGGCCGGGCTGCGGGCCAACATGCGCGCGCCGTAGACAAGGTCCTGACGAATTTCCTGCATAGGCGATCTCCGAGTTGCCAGAGGGATGTGACGTCGCGGAATGTAAACTGTTAGCTATGCCGTTCACTACATCCTATTTGGAAGACGCCCGGGGGCTGTTTCGATCCTTCAAAGCACAAGCCGAAGGCGCCATGGAACAGGTGAGCGACGAACAACTGTTCGTCGCGCTGGACGAAGAGAGCAATTCCATCGCCATCATTGTGAAGCATATGACGGGCAATATGCGGTCGCGGTGGACGGAGTTCCTAACCACCGACGGGGAGAAGCCGGATCGTAACCGGGACAGCGAATTCGAGCAGCCGCCGGCGACGCGGGCGGAACTGATGGACACCTGGGAGCGCGGATGGGACTGCGTGTTCGCGGCCATCGATCCGTTGACGGACGCGGACCTGGGGCGCACCGTGACCATCCGCGGTGAGGCGCATTCGGTGATGCAGGCGATCCATCGCCAGGTGGCGCATTATGCCTGCCATTCAGGACAGATCGTGTTGCTGGCGAAGCATTTTCGGGGTAGCGGGTGGAAGTCGCTGAGTATTCCGCGGAAGCGGCCGCAATAAACTACGCCGCCTGATTTTGCCGACTTCGATTTTGTACCCGGCGGGAACCGAAATCGGCTGCCCCGCAGCATAGCGCCAACCCCTGCTTCTCAGTTGTTTCCAACGGATGAAACTGCAACTCTTCGTCGGGCCGCTCCCTGCGGTCGCGGTTCCAAGCGGCGCCATCCGCGCGAGTTTTCGCGGGCGGGAATGAGCCGGAACAATCAAAATGCGTACGTTAACCCTTCAGCCACAGGAGCCAGGCTTCGGCCGTCGGCTTCCTGATGGACGTTCCGACGGCGCCTTCCAGTGGACGCGTGGCGCCGGTGCGCGGATCGAACCACAAGCCGGTGTATCGCGCGCCGGGAAGCGGCTTCGCCAGCGCGATGGAATCGCCCGCCACCGAGTAGAGCAGCACCGACTGGCTGCGCTCGTCGGCCAGGCACCAGGCTTCCTCGGGATGTGCGGTCACGCCGTCGCGCGGCTGCATGGTCATCAGCACTCGGGCGAGATTCTGCTGCACGAAACCATCGAGCGGCGTGCGGTCCACCGTCTTGCCTTGTCCCTGGCCGGCCGACGGATTGCGCATCAGCGCCTGCGCGCCTCCGGCCATCAGCACCGGGATGGGGCCGGCGCCGCCGTGCCAAGCCACCACGGCGATATTCGGATACTTGTCGTGATACTCGCGCACTTGGCGATACACCTGGTAGGGCGTGGTGTCGGGAGGCTGGTCGCCGGCGCGGCCGAAATCGCGGCCGATCATTTCGCGGAACGCCAGGTTCTCGCCGCCCTTGGGCGCCCATAGCGTGCCATCCTTCTTATACTGCCAGTAGCGCATGTCGATCACGGCCACCTGGCGCGCGTGCGCCGGGTTTGCCAGAATGGCGTCGGTGATGTCTTTGCTGGTGGCCAGTTCCACGCGCGCGGTGCGGCCGGTTTTCTTTTCCCATTCGGCTACCGTGTCCTGGAAAAATTCCTGGAACGCCAGCGGACCCGAGAATTGCGCACCCAGGCTGAAGAACAGGTTGTGCACCGCGCCCAGTTCGTCCAGCTCGTGCATCAGAAAAGCGTGGTGCAACTCTCGGCGCGCCGGATTCTGGACGTCGTAGACCAGGTTGGCCACATGAATATGGTTGCCCGGCTCGACCGGCGGCGGCTCCGGCAACCCGGTATTGTTGACGTTGTTGGCCGGACGCCACGGGTAGTCGAACCAGTGCGGCGGAATCTCCAGCACGTTGTGCGTATTGTACATGTTGTGGTGGAACACCAGGCCCATCTGGTCGCACAATTCGCCGAATTCGCGAGTCCGCTGGTAATACCAGTGATTGACGCGCGTGAGGTCGAACTTGCTGAGACCGTCCGACGCGGTTCCCTCGCCGCTGCGCGCCCACGGCATTTCGTAGAACGGAGCCCAGACGTTGGGGTCGGGCCGCATCACGGTGGAATGTTCGTCGCGGCGCCGGTCGTACCACAGGCCGGGGATGGACTGGTAGAACGGCGTCCCATCGGCCACCATGCGCGCCGCCAGGGCCGGCAGATCTTCGGTCAGGCCGGGCGCGACGCGGCCTGGAATCCAGCGCGTGATGGAGACGCCGCCCACGTCCAACGCCTCTTCGGGAACTTCCTGGCCGCGCCACCAGCCCTCGTTGATTTGTCCGCCCCACAGCGTCTTGCCGCCCACCACGAAGCGGCCGTTGACAATCTGCACCGCGAGAACCGACGGCGGCCGCACGGCGGGGGCGCTCTTCGGCAGATGAAAATCCTTGGTGAGCCGGCTGGCGTAGCGAAGGGGAATCTGCGGCAGGGTGAGCTTGGTTTCGGCCGGTTTCAGATCGGTGCGCTTCGCCAGCAGCACTTCATAGAGCGCGTCGCCGCCGTGATGGACCACATTGGCGGCGCCGTCCGGTCCCACGGCGACGGTTTCCTTGGCGGTGCAATTCCAGATCGCGGAATTGGCCGCGGTCCAGCCGGCGCCTTCCGCGCGCGAGCTATCGTTGGCCAGGCGGATGTCCGACCCGTTCACGGTGACGCGCTCGTAGAGCACGCCCGACGACCAGCTTTCGAACGACCCGCTGGGGCCGAGCGCACTGTTGGCCGTGGATTCCAGGAAGACATTCGGACCGGCCGCGAGCAGGCCACTGGCGAAATCGTTCATGCCGTTTTCGCTGGAGCAGCGGCGCACCAGCACCTGCTGGCCCTCCACCAGGAAACTCTGCCGGCGGTATCCGCCCGGTTCCGACACCGGCTGTTCGCTGCGCGACAAGAGCACGCTGACGCGCCGCGCGCGCGGCCCCACGCGCACCGCCGAACCGGCGAAATGGCGCGCCACCAGGCCCTCCACGAAGGCGTCTTCCACGTGATCGAGCGAGACCGCGGTCCAGGAGTGATCTTCATCTTTGGGATTGCCCTGGTCGAAGTCGCTCTCCAGCAGCAGGCTCTCCAGGCCGATGTGCGTCAGCGGCGGATTGGAAGCCACGCGCGCCACCGTGCCGCCTCCGTAGCGGCGCTCGAGCGCGGTGGTGATGGGCGCGTCGACGGTAATTTTACTGTGGGCCGCGTCGATGGCGGTCACGGTGCGGTCCCAGACCAGGTTGCGCGATCCCGGCGCCCAGTCCAGCCGCTGGTTGGCGTAGGTGCCCGGCAAGCCGCGCATGTGCAGCGCCGTGATCCACTCCACGGTACTGGGACGAACGATGGCCACGCGGTCGCCGATTTTGAGCGCGCCCAGCTTCTCCAGCGTGAACGCGGCGCCGCCGGCGGGCACGGTTTCGTCGGTGACGGCCACCGCGGCGTCGGTGGCGGGATCGCCCGAATTGCCGATCTCGATGAGCGTGCGCCGTCCCGTGCCGGTCGCCACCAGCGTGGCGATTTCGCGGCCGCTTCCGGCGAGCACCACGCCGCTGGCGCGGATATGGAGCTGTCCGGCGACGCGATACCGTCCGGCGCGCAGGAACACCGCGCCGCGATAGCCGTCGGCGCGGATCGGCAGGGCCGATGCGGCATCGATGGCGCCCTGCAGCAGCGCCGTATCGTCGCCGCCCGACGGCTGCACCGAGAGGACGGCGGGGACCGACGGGATGGCGACGCCGCCGCCGCCATATCCGGCGTAGGAGAAATCGATGGCCGGCTGCGCGCCCGCGGCCATGGAAAGGAGAAGCATCAGCGGAAGAGATCGCACGCTGTTTATCTTATCGTGGGGCAGGGGATGCGGGGCTGGCTGCGCTTGCTTGGTGGGGCAGGCTGACAGTCTGCGGCCGCCTTTCAGGCGGGGTGCCGCGCCTGGAACCGCGAGCGCAAGCGAGCGGCCCGAGTGTCAGAGGAGCTTTCCAGCGTCTGTGGATCCGGGGGGTCTCAGGGAACTCGTTGCCTCGCTCGGGCCGCTCGCTTTACGCTCGCGGTTCCAGGGGATCGCTGGCCAGCAGTTTCTGGAGAGGCCGCTGCCCCACAAAACCTCGCTATCCCCGCAGGTTGCGGTCCAGGCGGCCGAGGCGTTGGGAGGTGCTGCCGAGCACCAGGAGCAAGGTGCCGCGGTCGCGCTGGCCGGGACCATCGGCGAGCAATTCCTCCAGTTCTTCGATGGCGCATTGCAGTTGTTTGGTCGCGCGCCATACGGGGTCCTGGATCGGCTTGTGTTGGGTGGGCTCCGGCAGGGCGAGCAGCGACAGATCCTCGATCGCCTGAGCCAGGCGGGCGGTATTCTGCGGGGTGAAGGGGATCCGCTCGGTGCCGAACTGCAGACCATCGGCGGTGACGGCGGCGGCGATGAGGCGATACTGCTCCGGCGTGGTGGCGATCAGGCTGTTCAAGTAGAAATATTCTTCGCCGAACTCTTCGAGCAGGCGGATTTTCTTGTCGGCCAGGGCCCGGCTGATGCCCAGATGCCGCTTGCAGAATTCGTCCCACGACAAACCTAAGGCCTTATGCTTGCTCCCATCCTTCATGTCGAGAAGGCAGCGTGCATCGGCGGCGGAGCAACGTCCGGCCATGCCACTGAATGCCTCTTTGCGACCTATCCAGGCGCCCACTTCAACCGCTTCTTGAATCTGATTCGCGTCCATCGCAACACTCCTAAAAAGCAAAAGCCGCTACGCTCGTAGCGGCTTTTGAATCGTGCGTTTAAATAAATCAATCAGTTACGGGAACGAAAACCGCTACGCTCGTAGCGGTTTTGCCTTCCCGGCCGGTTTTCTCGTCCACACTCTAGCATTGCGACTTTCCAATTCCGGTGATTTCCGGTCTTCGCGCCGCGCCTAAATCCATCTGGCGCGGCGAGTTACGCCCTCAAAAATAAAACGGCAATTCCTGTGACTGGCTGTTACGCCGTCCGTTCCCGCCGTTGCCGGAAGCCCAAAACGCAGTAGACCGCGCCGGTAGCCAGCGCCAGCGGAGCCAGGCTGAAGACGGTCGGCGCCATCTTGACGATCATCAACGCTCCGCCGCACAGCGTCACGATGGGCTTCCGCCGCAGCGTCCCGGTTACGCCGAGGGCTATGGCGAGAAGTATGCCGCCCGGACAGACTACCGCCCAGAATATGGCGCGCGACCGCGTCGACGAGGAGCCGGCGATGCCGGACGGGCAACCGCGGTCTCCCGACCCGGGCGGCGGAAGATAGGCGGAGCTGCGATAGGTGCGCGTGTTTCCGGCCGTGATGACGCCGGCAGACCCGCCATTCGCCGTGGAACTCCACTGGTAGCAGGGATCGGCGAGATCGCGAACCGTGAGGGCGGCGGCGCGCACCGCGAAGAAGCCCATGGGCGCCGCGGCGAGGATGGCTACGGCAACCGGCAGGCGCATGGGGTGTTCCGACGGCGTCACGCCAACTGCCGGGGCGACAGCGATTCCGGCCGCAGTCCCTCGGCCAGCACCAGCCACTCGCCGGCGGGCAGATACGCCGAGACGGCCATCACTTCCACCATGGGGCCCATGGGCCAACGCGGGAAGGTTTGCAGCGGGCCAGAGGTGAAGCGCGCGCCCTGCAAGTCGAAGGGCTCACGCGGAGACGCCGACGTCGCCGGGTGAGCTACACTGAAACCAACCGGGGGCGCCACAACCCTAGATAACGAGCAGCCAATGACCACCGAAGAACGTTTTGAACGCATCGAACGAGTGCTCACCGCCATTGCTGAATCGCAGGTGAAAACCGAAGACAACGTAGACCGCATCACCGCCGCAGTCGGCAAGCTGGCCGACACAGTCGCCACCCACGACAGCCAGATCGAACAGCTCCTCGCCATCGCCGAAGAGAACCAAAAGAACTGGCGGCAACTCCACCACGAGTGGCAAGCCTACCTCCGCACCATCCGGCCCCAGTAGAACTAAGCGCGAAGGCGCCGGAAGCGGGCCCGACGCTGGCGCTCTTGCGCGCCGCGGCGCTGCCCTCGCGGCGTGAGCGCCGGCCACCCGCTCCTGTCGCGCTAATGTGCGAGCTGCAGGGAGAAGGCCGAAGCCACCGATCCCATGGTGAGGCCGCCCAAACCCTGCACCAGGCCAGGCATGCCGGCGCCCCACAGGAAACACGTGACCAGATCCTGGGCGGTGCCGAAGCCGGCATTAAAGAGGACCAGCGAAACACAACCCACGGCGATGGTGAGGACTCCCCAGACCACCCAGGCCAGCAGGCTCAGGCGCTCGATCTGTACAGTCAACTGCTGCGAGCTGGGCGCGGTGTAAGCCACCGGCCGGGGCGCTCCACCACCGCCGGCCAGGGCCATGGCGTTGGTGATGGCGGTCTGCAGATTCGTCAATTGAGTCTGGATGCTGTTGCGGAGCATATCGGGCGGACCGCCGAAGGTGGCCAGATTGTCCAGCGCCGTCAGCGCCGCATTGCCTTGCGCCTGCACGCCCGTGGCCGCCACTTGTCCCCACATGGATTCCACCGCGACCAGTCCCCAGCGAACCACCAGGTTGTAAGTGGCGACGCGGTTTCCCATCTGCGACAGATATGTCTGCAGTTGCATGGACATGTCCGGCGGGCTGAACGGATTGGGCCATTTCGAGGGCAGGTTGGGGACATTGGTGTCGCTCATTTGATCGCGCGCATAGAGCAGCGACCCCGGATTTTGATTGCCCACGGGCGAGAGGAGCACGCCGAACACATGGCCGGTGGTGGTCTGTACGCGCGTGGCCACGGTAGTTAACAGTTCGAGTTGCTCGCGAACGCGGGTTATCGGCAGCAGGGCGACGGCGCGGCGGCTGCGCGCCTTCCAAGTAATCGCCGTGACGTAGTATACGAGGAGCCCCGCAAGCAATAGCAGGGCGCCCGCTAGCTGCCGCCCTGGCGAAGTGGAGTACACGGTCCAGGGGATGGTGACAAACGCCTTCTTATCGTTCGAATCGAGCAGGACGTTCCCCACGAACTTACCCGGACTGGAGAAGTTTGCGGATACGCGCAGGAACACCGTATCGGAACTCCGGACGGTCAGCCCGCCTGGTCCCGCGGCCGCGCCCGCCTCGCTGTCCGACAGCTCGATCTGGTCCACCGGGAGCGGCTCCCCGGATTTGTCCTCCACCAGGGTGGAAACGGCCGCTTTCACGCCGGTGAGGCCGCCATTCCCGGCGAGCCGCGCGGCCGAAGCGCGGCCATTGACGAGGCGCAGCGGGGCCGGCGGAGCGGGCACCGTGAACTGCGGATCGAATGGTTGGCGATAGGAGATCTGCACCGGCGCTACGTCGCTCCAGGCGCCCACGGTCACCAGCAGGACATGACTCTCGTTCACGCCGGGGTGCATCCCCGCGACCGTCCATTGGGTTGTCCAGAACATGGCGGCCGACGAGGAGCCCGCCTTCTTCGGGCTGCCGGCCTGCTGCAGCTTCAGCACGCCATCGGTGGTGAAGTCTTCGATGGTGGGACTTGCCGTAAGGGGCGGTTGTCCGGCCGCCGGCGATACTTTCAGCAGAATCTCCACTGTGTCGCCCGGGGACAACAGGAAGGGACCGTTGGCGATAGCAACGGATTGCGCCGCGGCGAAGCGCGGGAGCGCAGCGACGGCTACAAGAGCCCAGGTTCGCAAAGTTGGCACGGCGACTCCTAGTTACCGCGGCGGCGTGGGAGCGTTACTAAAGTCAGGTTTCTTGTCCGCGGATATTTCTTTCGTGATGCCCAGAAATTGCGCCGGAGAGTAGGCTTGGCCCGCTGCCAGCTTCTTACTCAGCGAGGCGATGGGAACCACCAGATCCTCTCCGCCGCCGGTATTTTTCAGCCACAGGGCATCCACCAGCAGAGCCGGCAGGCGCAGCAGGCGCAATTCAAACGGCTGGCCGGCGACCTGCGGCAGATTCTGCGCGGCCGCGATGGCGTGTCGGGTGGCGTCGGCCAGCCATCCATGTTGCAGATGGCTGAATCGGTGTACGCCGTCGGTTTCGGTGACTTCCGCCGTGGCGGGCGCGGAGCCGCCCAGCAGGCTGGCCGAAGGTTGATTCACGGTATAGCGCCAGCCCACCGGCTGCGCCGCATCGAGGCCCGCGCCGCCGGCGATTTCCTGGGGGTTGAGAGTGAATATCTGGTGACCCGGGGATACGGCAGGAGGTGCGCCGCCCGCCGCCATCGTGGTAAACGCGTGTTTCGTGCGCCCTGGCAGCCGATCCAGACCCTCTTCCAAAGATTGCCGGGATGCTGCGGGCGGTGTTGGAGCGGTCAGAGCCATGATGAGGTTCCTCTATCTTCTATGCTACCGGATAGGTGTGCGACCAGGCGCCCGCGCCACTCTGGTATCCGGTGGCAAAGGCGTTGTAATCGTAGGTGGATTGGCCATACCAAGGATCTTCGACGTCGACGAACTGATTGCCGTTGCTATCGTCATAGCCGGCGAGCACGACGAAATGGCCGCCATCGCCGTTCCATTGGATGCGCACGCCCACCGGCCGCAGCCCGTTGATTTCCCCCTCGACATAACTGAACGGGCTGGCTCCGGTAATTACCGGTCCGGCCAGATGTCCGACGCGGGTCAGAGCGCGGTCCAGATACCAATCGCAGTTACAATTGGCGGTGCTGCCATCCTGGCAGCAGGTGGTTTGATTGAGCTCCCCGTTGACCACGTCGCATTGCTGCCAGGGCCCGCCCGAGGGACCGGGAGTGTTGAAATAGTTTGCAATACTTGTAGAAACTGCCGCCCAGCACCAGTTGGTCTGTTGTTGCGATTGCATTGTGAAAGCAAGTTGAGCCGGCATCGCTGCGCTCCTTTCCCGCGGGATCCCAATTGCCTGTCAATAAATCCGACTACGTTGTTATCTAACTGCGATTGACGAGTATAGGCGCGAACGGAAAGGCCTGTCAAGTTAAATGGCAAACAGTAATCTTGCTTGTACAATGACTGCAAACCATGTAATAATTGCCGTCCAGAACGGAGGCGATTCAGATGACCAGACTTTGCTTGTATGCAGCGGCACTTGCCGCCGTCAGCGCCTGCGGCGTGCCGGCTTCCGCGCAGACGCCCTCGGCGTCGAACATCGTGGCCAAGCCGATTGCCATCAATAGCTCGCTGAAGGGCCCCTATACGGAGAGCGGCATCGCGGCAAAGTTCGATCTGGATCAGAAAGGTTCGCCGCTCGAGATGGCCATTTTAGCCGCGCTTGGAAAAGCGGACCTCACGGGAAATCCCTGCCTGGCGAACCACGAAGCTCTGATCCTCCATTTTGCGAGTTGGGGCGTGGATCCATCCGCCGGCCCGCAGCTCGCCAGCAGTAACTACTACGTCTATCACGCCACCAGCGATGCGAAAGGCTGCCATTTTCAACAGGCTCCGCGGCGGGCGTCCAACAGCGAGCCGTTACTGTATGGCGACCAATCGGCGCGTTTCGTGGGAATCAGCGTGTTTCAGAGCGCGCCGCCGCAACCAGTTACGATTTCGTACCGGGCCTATTCTACCGCGGCGACCGCACAGAATGTCCAGGACCTGGGCGCGTTGGTGCAGGCGCTTTTGGGGCTGACGGCGGCGACTGGCGGCGCGGCCGCGGCGTCGCAGCCTACCGTGTACGTTGCGGCGGGTAGCATTGCGGGTTACAGCAAGGGCGGCCACGTGCGGTTACCGTTCGATTTCAATATCTCCTACGGCCTGTCGGTCCCCTCGGCGACCCAGGCGGGCGCGGGTGCGGCCGCCGCAGCTCCGGCCGGGGGGCCGGCGGTTCCCAAGATGCCGGACGCCACGGTGGGTGTCAATTACAGCGCGCAGATTCCAGCGCCGGTTGGTTGGAACAACCCGCAGTTCAGCCTGCTGGCCGGGAATCAGTTGCCTGGGGGCTTATCCTTGAGTGCCACGGGCCAGATTACCGGGATGCCGCGAGCGCCCGGGACGACGCCGTTTTCCATCGGCATCGCCTCGGGCGCTCAAACAGTTCAGTTCCGTTACACTCTCGCAGTGGTGGGACCGGCCGGCCCTCTGGGTGGAGCGAGCGGGGCGGGGACTACGGGGCAGCAGACATCGGGGAGCGCCACGACGCCTTCCAGCGGGAACACCTCGCCGGTGGATTGCACGTCGATCAGTAAGAGCCCGTGCGCGCTGACTTATAGCTTCCACAGCGACAAGAAGGAATGGTGGGACATCAGCATCGGTGTCACCACGCCAGGAGTCCGCGAGCAGAAGTTTTCCGCCGCGACACCGCCGGTATCCACGTACCAACGGCATACCGAACTCTATGCGATGTTCGATATCTACCCGGCTGCGTATTGGGTAAGTAAGGATACCACCTCTTCCTTCGGCGCCGAAGTAGCTGGAGGATTTCATCTGGAACTAGGACTTCCGGCGAGCGGTAAGCCGTTCTACATGCCGTATTTTGGCGGAGCGGCGAACGTCACGCGGCCGCTGCAACTGGAGCGGCTGGGTTTCCCGGTGCCGCTGAGTTTCTTCATCGGCGTGGTGGATCTTCGCGAAACCGCGTATCTGGGCGGTACGCCGCCGGACCTGGTGCCGACGCGCAAATGGCGGCGGGTATTCGGTTTCGAAGTGCCAATCAGCTCGATAGTCAGCAAGATCGGTGGTAAGAGCTCGAGCAGCAGTTCTTCCGGAAAGTGATCTGGCAGCGGGGCCGCAACCAAGATCAGCGTCGGGGTCCTTGGAACCGCGACCGGCAGGGAGCGGCCCGGGCGACAGATGAGGGCCCTCCGTTCTCGATAACTCCAACGCATGAGGCCGTAACTCTCCGTCGGGCCGCTCCCTTCGGTCGCGGTTCCAGGCGGCGCGCGAATCTTCGCAGGCGGTATTCTTAGTGCATCACTTCCAGGAACTCGCCGGTGGTGGCGTCGATGAACACCGAGAAGTTCGAACTGCCCACGGACTCGCCCCAGATTACGCGCCAGGTGGGGTCGGGATGGCGCGGTGTCAGTTCCAGAATCAGCGTGATCGGCTTGCCGGGACTCTTCTTCTCGTAATCGGCGGCTTTGGTCAACGCGGTTTCGTAAGCCTTGTCGGTATCGACTTTGACGCCCTCGATCAGAAACGGCGTTCCTTTGGCTGGCGAAAAGGCGTCTTCGGCCACCGAGAAGACTCCTTTGTGAAGGGTGGGCAACACTT
>Ga0181529_10000846_pt1 | contig 42633 bp, 35 predicted proteins | sample PEATcosm2014_Bin_36_FD_119763 | JGI IMG/M metagenome (GOLD analysis project Ga0181529, IMG submission 119763) | Peatland microbial communities from MTU Mesocosm Facility, Houghton, MI, USA - PEATcosm2014_Bin10_30_metaG | ecosystem: Environmental > Terrestrial > Soil > Wetlands > Peat | place... | reverse complement strand
TCAGGCGGATGGCGTTCCACCCCAGCGACTAAGTCCCGTCGCCGGGGATCCCGGGGTTTTCGCCGCAACCCGAAGGGACGGGGCTGGTTTTCCCCAATTTCTTCGTTGCTCGTCGCTCCTGTACCAGTTACGGCGCGCTCCTTGCGCCTCGAACTGTAAAATATGGGTTCCCGTCGCCACCGTCCGAGGTAGTGTAAACAGGCCCTAGTAAAAACAGGTTGAGGTCCATGGATTCCCACCCTTCCGCATAAAACGCGAAAGGATGGGAAACCCAGTATTCATATGTGAGTCAGCGCCAAACCCCAGTTACTCGGGCAGCACCAGCTTGCCTTTGACCTCAAAGTTCTGCGACAGCACCTGCGCGCCGGTTTTCGGTTGGCCACCGCCGACCGAAAGCGTGTACTGGCCCTCGGCGACAATCGGAACTCCGTCATCGGTGACCATGCTCAAATCGCGCGGCTGTAACTCGAAGCGCAACTTTTGCGATGCACCGGCCTCCAGATGAACCCGCTGGAAGCCGCGCAGTGCAAGATTTGGCGCGCCCGGAAGCTTGGGAAATTCAAGGTAGAGCTGAGCAACCTCGTCGCCCGCGCGCTGGCCGGAGTTCGCTACAGTAACTTCGGCTATAACTGTGTTACCCGCAGTTATAGGGCTACCAAGTACAATTAGTCCGCTGTATGTGAAGGTTGTATAACTCAGGCCGTAGCCGAAGGGATAGAGTGGCGCGCCTGCAAAGTAGCGATAGGTGCGACCCTTCATCGCGTAATCCTCAAAGGGCGGCAACTGAGTTACATCCTTGTAGAAGGTCACCGGCAGGCGTCCGGCGGGGTTGTTTTTGCCGCTGAGCGTCTGCGCCACTGCCGCGCCGCCTTCTTCGCCGGGATACCAGGCTTCGAGAGTTGCATTGGCGTGAGCCGCAGCCCAGTTAACGCCTAGCGCGCTGCCGTTGGTGAGCACCACAATCAGCGGCTTGCCGGCTGCGGCCACGGCTTCCAGTAGCGCCTGCTCGGGTTTGGGCAGGTCAAGGCTGGTGCGGTCGCCGCCCTTGAAGCCCTCCTCATTCACCTGCATCTCTTCGCCTTCCAACTCGCTGGTGATGCCCACCACGGCCACCACCACATCGGCATTGCGTGCCGCGGCCACCGCCGCCGGATCTGGCGCGAGATCCACCTTCGCCCAGAGCAGCCGCGCCGCCGGAGCATTGTCGTGTCCCTGGCGATAGACCAGCAGCAATTGATATGCCTTGCCCTTTTCCAGATTTACGCGGCTAAGCTTGGGTTCCACTCCACCATCGTGGTTGGCGTGGGACACTTCCTTGCCGTCGAGCGTAAGGCGGAAGAAACCGGTTCCCTGAACGCCCAGGTTGTATTCGCCGCTCTCCTGCGGCGTCAGCGCTGCCTCCCAGCGGACGGCAATCGGCGTCACACCGGCAACCTCGGCGGGCAGTGGTGCGGCAGAAAAATCGATGACCGGCTCAATACGCGTGGCCAGCGGAGCAGGCTGAGAGTTCGCCATGCCCAGCTTCGAGTAACTGGCCTTGGCTCCAGGCTTGCCGTCCGTGGTCAGCACCGCGGTGGGCACAGGCGATACATCCTTGCGCAAAAACTGCGTACCTGGCACAAAGTTGATTGTCGCGTCGGGAAACTCGGCACGCAGGCCTTCCAGCACCGAAACCGTGTGCGAGGGAATGCCGTTGTAGTTGCCCAGCAGGACCTTCACCTGATCGGCCAGCGGACCCACCACCGCGATCTTGAATTCTGATTTACGCTGCACCAGCACGTTGTTCTTGCGCAGCGGCAGCACGCCGTCGTTCTTCAGCAGCACCATCGACTCGTTGGCAATTTTGCGCGCCAGTGCGCGATGCTGGGCGCTGTCCAACAGCTTTTCGTCAATTTTGGAGTATGGCACCATCTCCGGCGGATCAAACATTCCCAGTTTCATCCGCGCAGTAAACAGCCGCGTCAGCGCCACGTCAATCTCGCTCTCCTTGAGAAAGCCCTGCTTGACCGCATCGAGATATGGCTTGTAGTCGTGGTCGTCGGTCACCTTGGCGGTGCCGTCCACGCACTCGTTGTCCATGCCGCGTTGCAGGCTGATCGCCGAGGCCTCCGCCTGCGTCGGCTTGTAGTGGTGACCGTTGAAGATATTCAGCACCGCCTCGCAGTCCGAGACCACGTAGCCGGTGAATCCCCACTTGCCGCGCAGTTGGTCTTGCAGAAGAAACTCGTTGGCGCAGGCGGGCTGGCCGTTGATGCTGTTGTAAGCGCACATCACGGAGCCGGCCTTGGCCTCGACGACCGTGGCGCGGAAGGCGGGCAGATAGGTGTCCAGCTCATCGTGCTTGCTGATGGGTACGTTGGCCGTGTGGCGCGTCGACTCCGGGCCGCTATGCACGGCAAAGTGCTTGGGCGTTGAGATCACACGATAGTAGCGCGGGTCGTCGCCCTGCATACCGGTGACAAAGGCCACGCCCATGCGCGCTGTCAGAAACGGGTCTTCGCCGTAGGTCTCCTGGCCGCGTCCCCAGCGGGGATCGCGGAAGATATTGATGTTCGGTGCCCAGAAGTCCAGGCCCTCGAAGATGTTGCTGTGGCCGTCGCGCACTGACTGCGCGTGCTTGATGCGTCCCTCGATGCTGATGACCTCGGCCATCTGGTGAATCGTCGGCGCATCAAAGGTGGCTCCCAGGCCAATCGGTTCGGGGAACTCCGTGGTTCCAGTCGCTGTCTGGCTGTCATAATCCCGCATCACGCCGTGCAACGCCTCGCTCCACCAGTCGTAGGCGGGAATATTGAGCCGCGGAATCGCCCGCGCCTGATTCACAAGCTGGCTGGCCTTCTCTTCAAGCGTCATCTGATGCACCAGCGCCGCAGCTCTCTGCTCGGCTGGCAAACTCGTGTCCAGATACGCCGGTTGGGACGCGCTCTGCGCCCCGGCCATCCACGCAGCCGAGCCGCAAACCAGCGCTGCCGAGATCATCCGCAATCCAAAGCTGTTCATCGCATTCCTCTTTCCATAAACGACTGCAAAATCAGTGTAGCTGCTACTTGGTCCACCACGCGGCGATGTTCCTGTCGCGCATGGCCGGCCTCATACAAAATCTGGTGCGCCGAGCGGGTGGTCAGCCGCTCATCCCACAAATGGATGGGAAGGCCGGTCAGCGCGCCCAGTTCGGCGGCAAAAGTCTGAGTTTTCATGGCCTGGGGGCTGGCGTCGCCGGAGAGATGCACGGGATTGCCCACCACGATACCTACAACTCCAAAGCGGCGGCAGAGTCGGGCCAGCGAACGAAGGTCATCTCGTTGGTTGTGCCTTCGGGTGAGCGTCAACACCGGCTGCGCCGTCAGCCCCAGCTCGTCCGAGACGGCCACGCCGATGCGGCGATTGCCGACGTCCAGGGCGAGATAGCGGGGATGAGGGGAGATTTTCAGCCATTTGCTCCTGACTTCCAGCTTACGACCCAGATTACGTCTTTGATACGAGCGGACTCAAGAAAAACCCTGCCAAACACCTTCACCCGGTACAATCTATGGATAGGGAGTCCCCGGAAGGGGATTTTTTCGTCTTACTAACAGAAGGGTTGACTGCACAGCAATGGCGCGCCGCGGACGGACGAGCAGACGGAGGAAAAGTTCAGGCGCTGCGGGAATCCTGTGGACGCTTCTCTTTCTCTTGATTTTGGCGGGTCCGGTGTGCACGGCGACTTGGTTGTTTTTTGTGCCCTACGGGCCGGAAACTGAGACGTTTGTTGAACTTGCATCTGGCTCCTCCACGATGCGCATGGGGCGGCAACTGGAGGCAGCGGGCGTGGTGAGCAACCAGTATGCCTTCGATCTGCTCCGCTGGTGGAAGCGCGGAAGGCTTAAGGCGGGCGAGTACCGCTTTGACCATCCGGCCGCGTTGACCGAGGTTTATGCGCGCATTGCGCGTGGCGATGTTTTTACCAAAGCGGTCACCATTCCGGAGGGCGCGAGCCTCTTTGAAGTTGCGGCAAGGCTGGAACAGGCAGGGTTTGGAGCAAGACAGAATTTTCTGGTCGGCGCGGCAAGGCAGGTGAGCCTGATTGCCGATCTGGACCCCGGAGCAACCAGCCTGGAAGGCTACCTGTTTCCGGATACCTATTATTTTGCCCGCAAGGCGACTCCGGCACAGATTTGCGCGGCCATGGTCAAGCGCTTCAGGGCAGTGGCCGGTCAACTGGGATTGAAAGGGAACGTACATCGCGTGGTGACATTGGCTTCACTGGTGGAGCGGGAGACGGCGGTGGACGCGGAGCGTCCGCTGGTGGCCGGCGTCTTTGAAAACCGTCTATCCAAAAAAATGCCGCTGATGACCGACCCCTCGGTGATTTACGGACTCGAACTCGATGGCCGCTGGAGGGGAGCGATATACGCCAGTGACCTGAAGCTGGATACTCCGTACAATACCTATCTGCACGCCGGCCTGCCGCCAGGTCCAGTGGCCAATCCCGGACTGCACTCGCTGAAGGCGGCGATGGAGCCGACAAAATCCGACTACCTCTACTTTGTCGCAGCCGGAGCCAATCCCCAGGGCCGGTCGCTCTTTTCCAGCACCATTGAGGAGCATACGCACAACGTAGCCGGATACCGGCAAGCCGTGAAGAAGGCAGGAGGACGATGAAAGTACGCTCTCGATGTTGGTCTGCCGCCGCGCTGGCTCTTCCGTTGCTGCTCTCCGGCTGCCTCTTCACCACCCGCAAGCTGCCCATTCCCAAGGCGCCGTTGGTGGTGCGGAATGCCGCGCCGGATGATCTGGTGGCGCGGCTCAACCAGCGCTGGGCGGCGCTACAGAGCCTCAATGCCAACGTCGAAATCCAAGCCAGCGTACTCAAGTCCAAGGAAGGCATTGCCAGGGACTATACCTCCATCCGCGGCCTCATTCTGATGCGCAAGCCGGAGATGCTGCGGGTCTATGGCCGGGTTCCGGTGCTGGGCACACGCGCCTTTGACATGGTCAGCGACGGCAAGGATTTCACCCTCTGGATTCCCTCAAAAAACAAGGCTTTCAAAGGCTCCAACGCTCTCAAAAAGAGGTCGGCGAATGCCATGGAAAACCTGCGCCCCGGCTTCTTCCTGGATGCGCTGGTGGTGCGCGGGCTGGAAACGGACGACCTGTATGCGGTGGTCTCGGACTCGGAGACAGTGGAAGACGCGGCCCGCAAGCACCTCTTCACCATCCCGGAGTACACCCTCAGCATCAGCCGCAGCAAGCCCGGCAGCCGGCAGTTGACGCCGGTGCGCGTCATCACCTTCCGCCGCGACGACCTGCTGCCTTATCAGCAGGACATCTTCGACAGCGATGGCAACGTGGAGACTCAGGTCTACTATTCTGCCTATCGGGACTTCGGTGCCAGCAAGTATCCCACGACGGTTGTCATCAAGCGCCCGCTGGAAGAGGTCCAGGTGGTTCTCACCATCGATAAGGTGGAGGAGAACCAGCCGCTCACCGACGACCAGTTCGTCGTAAAGCCCAGCGAGGGAACCCTGATTCAGAGCCTGGAGTAGCAGCCCCGGCGTGTTAGCATCCCATGCAAGCGCATTCATTGCATTTCAAGGGAGACTGACATGGAAAGCAACCTCCGTCCGCTCACTCTCGGCGAGATTCTGGACCGCACCGCCCAGCTCTACCGCAACAATTTCCTCCTCTTTGCCGGCATCTACGCCGTCTATGCCGGCGTGGTTATGGTGCTGGGACTTCTCCAGATTGGAGCCACGGAGCTGCTGCGTGTGCAGCACGTGGGCCAGCCTGAACAGTGGGCCGCCCTGGGCGCGGTCATCGTCTTGCTGCCGCTGATTTTTGTCTTCGCCGGTGCGGCTATGGCGGCCATCAACCGCGCCGTCTCAAGGGTTTATCTCTGCGAGTCGGCCACCATTCGCAGCGCCTATTCCACCATCCTCCCGCGCCTGGGCCGTTACCTGTGGCTTATGACCATCGTCGGCTTTATCATTTGGGCGCCGTTTGTGGTCATCTTCGGCGGCTATTTTGCAGGCCTTTTTTACCTGCACGCCTTTAGCACCAACGGCGCCGCCACCGATCCGCAAGCTGCCGTGGGTGTCATCGTGCTTTCCCTGGTCTTCTTTCTGTTGGCCATCGCGTGGGGTGTCTACGCTATCTTCATGGGCCTGCGCTATTCGCTGGTCGTTCCCGCCTGCGTTGTCGAAGACCTCAAGGCGCGCAAGGCCATCCGCCGCAGCATCGAACTCAGCAAGGGTTCGCGAGGGCGCATCTTCCTGTTGGGATTGCTGATCGTTGTGCTTCAAATCGGACTGGTGCTTCTGGCGCAGCTCTTCTTTTTTATCTTTGCCTTCAAATCCCACGGTGTTTTGCCGGTGTGGGTTCAGGTGCTCCAGCAGATCGTATCGTTCTTTACCAACAGCTTCATCGGCCCTATGTATGCCATCGCTCTGGCGCTTTTCTATTATGACCAACGCATCCGCAAGGAGGGCTTTGACATTGAGTGGATGATGCAGGCCGCCGGACTGACTGTGCCAGCTCCGGTGGCCGAGATGCCGTCCTCAACTCCGGAGACTCAGGCTTGAGGCTTCGTTCTCAGCTCGCTTACGTGGCGCTTGCCGCTCTCCTCGGCGCGCCATGCACTCGCGGCGATGCTCCCGCCGCTCAGCCCACAGGCAACAGCCGCGATGCGACGCTGGCCGAGTACCGCCAGCATCTGGTCGAGCTGAGCGCCGTGGTTGCAGCCTGCGCCCATGCGCGCAACACCATAAGCTGCGATCCCGCGCTGGCCGCTCAGGATGACCGCGTTCCACTCACCAACGCCCCCAACGCGGAGCGGCGGCTGGTGCGCTTCAACTGGCTACGCGCGCTGCTGCTCAAAGCCCAAAGCCCGGACGAGGTCAAGGACACAGCCAAAACCAAGCCCGCAGCCACGCCCCCAGTCAAGCCCGTCATCGGCACTTCAGAAGAAGAGAGCACGCGCCCGCCCCAACCCACCACCAGCGAGTTGTTGCAAGCCGCCGAGACGCGCCTGACGCAGCAGATTGCCCAGGCAGACGAAGCCGCCGTCGCTTCGCCCGTTGCCCCGCCCGACCACGCGCCGGAGCGCAACACGATGAGGCAGGTGCTCAGCGGCCGCGACTTCCGCAATCTGGAGTCGCCTACCGTGCAGGACACAGCGATGGAAAAGCTGGGCGAATGGCTCAACCGGATATGGTCTCACCTTGCCAAGCTCCAGGTGCGCGTGGCGTGGGTAGGTTCGGTGCTTGTATGGGGATTTATTCTGGCTGTCTGCCTGGGACTGGCGTGGGGGTTGCTGCAACTGGAACGCCGCTGGCGCATTCGTCTGGTGCCGGAGAGCGTTCCCGCCGCCGGAGCCGCCTCAGCCCGCGACTGGCAACTCTGGCTGGACGATGCCCGCCGCGCTGCCGCCGCAGGCCAATGGCGCGATGCCATTCACTTCCTCTACTGGGCCGCCATCTCTCGCCTGGAATCCCGGCGGCTCTGGCCCGCCGACCGTGCGCGCACACCCCGCGAGTACCTCGCTCTCGTCTCCGCCGAAGACCCGCGCCGCACGGGTCTCGCCCAGCTCACCGGCAGCTTCGAGCGGACTTGGTACGGCGGCCGTACGGCGGGCGAGAGCGAGTATTTGCAGGCCGAAAAACTGGCGGATGGGCTGATCTCCGGCAACCCTGCTTCCTCAGGCGGTGCGCGATGAAGTTTCTCTCCTCGCTTGACGCCAAGGACCGCAAACTGCTGCTCTGGTGCCTGGGGATTGCGCTTCTGCTGGCCGTGGCCACAGGCTTTCTGATGCCCAGGGAGAGGGACAACAACCCGATGCCCTCCACATACCTGGCCGGCCAGCACGGTGCCCGTGCCGCCTATGAGACGCTGCTCCGCTCCGGCTATCAGATTCAGCGCTGGGAGCGCCCGCTCGGCGAGCTGGCCGCAACCGCCGGCCCGGAGACGGTGGTCATCTTTGCCCAGCCCTTCTCCCGCGATCCTGCCGACATCAAAGCCATTCGCAAGATCGTCGAGCGCGGAGGCCGCGTCCTCTCCACCGGCTACTGGGGCGGCTTCATTCTTCCCGGCGAGGCCAGTCAACCGCCCAAGGAGTTCAACTTTGCCGCTTGCAAGCTCGATCCTGAGGGGCTGAATGCCTTGGCCGATACCGGCGAAGTCTGGATGGTTCCCGAGGCCTCATGGGCAGTCGGCAATCCCGCGCAGCGCGTCGCGTACAGTTGCGCCAATAACCCTTCCGTCGTCGAATATGACTGGGGCCGCGGGCACATCGTCTGGTGGGCTAGCTCCACGCCTCTCGAAAACGGCTCTCTCAGCCGCGCCCACAATCTTGACCTGCTGCTCAACTCGCTGGGGCCGCGAGCCGGCCACCACTTCTATTGGGACGAGTCGCTGCATGGCGAGATTCGCTCTACCTGGAGCTATGCCTCCGGGCCGTCGTGGACCATGCTCTGGTTTGGCCTCGCAGGATTGGCGCTGCTCATTATCTTCAGCTTCAGTCGCCGCAGCGGTCCCGTGCGCGATCTGCCACTGCCCGCGCGAGCCACGCCCATCGAATTTCTGGAGGCCCTCGGCTCGCTCTATCGCAACGCCGGAGCCTCGTCCACCGCCGTCTCGGTCGCCTGGGAGCGCTTTCGCCGCCGAGCTTTGCGGCTCTGCGGTCAAAGGCAAGGCAAGCTGAGCGCAGCCGAGCTGGCAGCCGTGATTCGCCGCCGCTTTCCCCGCGCCGACGCCAGCCTGGAAGCCGATCTCGCCGCCATTGAAGCGGAATCTGACGATGAATCGGCCAACCCTCGCCATGCGCTCAAGCTGATCCAAACGCTCTACGATCACTATCAAAGGCTGCTGGAAACAGCCAGACCGGGCCGCATCGCCGCGCCATCTGACAAGAATCCATCCCAACCGCAGGAAAGGTCTATATGAGCCAGGAAAACAATCAGGAACCAAACCAAATTCCAGTGAACTTGCGCGCCACCAGCCAGCTCATCGCCCACTCCCGCGCCGAGTTGGGCCGCGTCATCTCAGGGCAGAACGAGGTCATTGAGGAAGTTCTGATCGCAGTGCTTTGCCAAGGTCACGCGCTGCTGGAAGGCGTTCCCGGCATCGCCAAGACGCTGATCGTCAAAGCACTGGGCCGTCTGCTCGGCCTCGGCTTTCAGCGCGTGCAGGCCACGCCCGACCTGATGCCCGCCGACATCCTCGGCACCACCATCCTGCGTCCCGGCGGCAATTCCGGCACTGGCGACTTCGCCTTCCACTCCGGCCCCGTCTTCACCGATCTGCTGCTGGTGGACGAGATCAACCGTATGCCGCCGCGCACCCAAGCCGCTCTGCTCGAATGCATGGAAGAGCGCCAGGTGACCACCGACGGCACACGCCGTCCGCTGCCCGCCTGGTTCACTGTCTTCGCCACGCAGAATCCCGTCGACTTCGAGGGCACCTATCCGTTGCCTGAGGCGCAGCTTGACCGCTTCCTGCTCAAGATTCGCGTCGGCTACCCCAGCGAGGCCGACGAGCGTCAGATTATCGAGCGCCACCACTCCGGCTCCGGCGCGGGACTGCTCGAAGACGCATCTATCGCGCCCATTCCCGCAGGCCTGCTCGCCGCTGCCGCCGCCGAAGTGCGCGCCATCCGCATCGAGCCGGAGCTGACCACCTACATTCTCTCGCTCGCACGACACACCCGCGAGTGGCCCACGCTCACTCTCGGCGCCAGCCCCCGCGCCGCCGTCAGCCTGATGCGCGTCGCCCAGGCGGCGGCAGCGTTTGACGGCCGCGATTACCTACTTCCGGACGACATCAAACGTGCCGTTCAGCCGGTGCTGCGCCATCGCGTGATGCTCAAGCCCGAAGCCGAGCTGGAAGGCTTCGATGCCGACCGCGTGCTGGCCGATGTGGTGGCCGCCGTGCCGGTGCCGCGGCAATGATCTCTCCCAGCCTCCATCCCGACCCGATCAGCGCCACTTGCGAACGCCGCTGCCGCTGGAGCTTCGCCCTTACGCAGCGCAGCATCGGGCTGTTGCTCGCGGGCTTCGTCTGGCTGATTCCCGGTTTCTGGGATGCGCGTCTGGCCTACGCAATGCCCGCCTGGGATGGTCTGGTGCTGCTCTTCGCGCTGCTCGACGGCCTGCGCATACCCCCTCCCTCGAAACTCTCCGCCAGCCGCGCATGGTCCAACGCACCCGCGCTAATGAGCGAGACCGAGATCGAGCTGACCGTGGAAAATCGCAGCCCTCTGATCCTCGATTGCCGCCTGCTCGACGATCTCCCGCCAGCTCTCGTCGCGGAGCCGTCCACGCTGCGCCTCACTGCCTTTCCCCGCGTTCCCGCCAAGCTCCGTTACCGCGTCACCCCACAGGAGCGCGGTGACTGGCCGACCGGCTGGCTCTACCTGCGCTACCGCTCACCTCTCGGCCTCGCCGAACGCTGGGCACGCGCGCCGCTCACGCAAACCGTCCGCGTCTACCCCGCCCTGCGCGCCGGCGAGGAGCAGCAAATCTTCCTTGCACGCAGCCGCCAGATCGACCTGCAACTGCGCCGCGCCCAGCAGCGAGGCCTGGGTCGCGACTTCGAGAGCCTGCGCGACTACCGCGAGGGCGACGACCTGCGCGACATCTGCTGGACCGCCACCGCCCGCCGCGGCAGCCCCATCACCCGCCAGTACCAAACCGAGCGTAGCCAGCCCGTTTGGATCGTCCTCGACTGTGGCCGCCTCATGCGCGCCCGAGTCGCCGCAATTCATCCCGCAAATCCCGACGCATTGAAGGGTACGGGCATTATTGGACACGGAAAAACTCATTCTAGGTTGCAAGAAGTGTCAGGGCACGACTTTAGTCGTGCCGCAAGCAGCACAAAATCAAGCGGGGCTTTAACCCCTGAGGGAAATCTCTCCGGGAATCCAATGCAGACCCGTCCTGAAAAAATCCCCAGCAAGCTAGACCACGCCTGCTCGACAGCCGTCGCTCTCGCCCAACTCGCCCTCTACTCCGGCGACCGCGTCGGCCTGCTCGCTTACGGCCAAAGCATCCAGCAGCGCCTGCTACCCGGTCGCGGCGCAACCCACCTTCGACAGCTTATCGAATCTCTCGCCCTCGCGCGCGTCGAATCCGCCGAGGCAGACCATCTGCGCGCCACCGCCGTGCTCAATCGCCTGCAACCCCGCAGGGCTTTGATCTTATGGATCACCGACCTCGCCGAGACCTCCATGCGCCCAGAGGTCATCGACGGCGCGCTGCAACTCCTCCGCCGCCACGTGCTGCTCTTCGTCGCTATGGCCCAGCCGGAGGTCGAGCAGATTGCCCAATCCCGGCCCAAGAATGTCGAGCAGATGTTCCGTGCCGCCGCCGCGCAGGAGATGGCCGGTCGCCGCGAACTCCTCCTCGCCCGCCTCCACGAGCAAGGCGCTCTTACCCTCGACCTCAACCCTGAAGCCCTCAACTCGTCCGTGCTCAATCAGTACCTCACCGTGAAAGAACGCGCGATGGTGTAGAAATGTCTGCGAGGATTTGAGTGTTGTATATATTTTGGATAAAGATGAATGCTGGAGAAGTTTCAGCGTCGAATCATCTCGGCAGGATTTGCAAATGCCGTGCTCATCGCTCCACCCCTTTGTCCCAATTCACTTCCCGATCAGGCTGCGGGCGATGGCGTCCAGCATTCCGTTGAGGAAGTTGATGGAATCCGGAGCGGAAAACCGTCGGCCAATCTCAAGGGCCTCATTGATGACGATAGGGAAGGGCGTGCCTTTGAAGCCGAGCATCTCGCCAACGGCCATACGCAGTAGGTTGCGGTCCACGGCGGGCATACGCTCGATGCGCCAGTGCTTGGAGTTGGCAACCAGCAGTTCGTCTATCTGCTCCTGATGGGCGACAGCGACGCGGAAGAGGTCTTCGGCAAAGCCGCGCACCTCCGGCTCAACCTCGTCGGCGGCCTTCCAGAAATTTACGCGCACCTGCTCCGGCGTCTGCTTGCCGACATCGGCCTGATAGAGCATTTGCATGGCCAACTCACGCGACTTGCGGCGGCCCGAACCGTGTCCAGTCCCGCGATGCGCTCCGGCGGTCAACTGGCACCGCCTTGCTTGATCTTGCGGTTGAGGCTAACCATTTCGATGGCGGCAACTGCGGCTTCAAAGCCTTTGTTGCCGGCCTTGATGCCGGCGCGGTTGAGAGCCTGCTCCAGTGTCTCGCACGTCAGCACGCCAAAGCTGTGGGGAATGCCGGTTTCCTGCTGCGACTCACCGATGCCGCGCGCCACTTCGTTGTAGATGGCCTCGTAATGGGCGGTTTCACCGCGTAGCAAACAACCCAATGTAATGATGGCGTCCACCCGGCCCGCGTTGGCCAGCGTGCGGGCAGCGGCGGGAATCTCCCATGCGCCGGGAACGCGCACGACTTCGATCTCGTCGCGCTGGGCACCGCTGCGCAGCAGAGCATCCAGAGAGCCTGCCAGCAACCGCTCGGTAATCACTGCGTTCCAGCGGGCAACAATAACGGCAAAGCGCATCCCAGCGGCGGAGAGGCCGCCTTCAAGGGCCAGCGGCTTGTCTTTGAGTGGATCGGTCCACGCCCAGAAGGAAAAGGCAAATCCAGGCTCCGGCTCGACGGTGAAGAGGCGCGACTTCCAGTGGGTTTCCGTGATCGCGGAGAGGCGCGCCACAGCTTCGTCGCTGCCTTCAGAGCGCAACCAGTTTGCGGCGGCCTGATGCACGGCGTCCAGCGCCGTCACCTCCACCAGCACATCGGCGGTGTCAGGAAATTGGCCCTCCACGAACTCCAGATTGCCCAGCGGTGCCAAAAACGCCGCGCCGCAGGAGTCTTCTTCCTTCCAGCCTTTGCCGGAAGCAAATCCCAGCGCGGAAAAGAAGCTCGACAGCCGGTCATAGGCTGCTCGGCTGCCCGCGGAACGAAGAAAGGAGATCCCCTTGATCATGCTCTAATTCTATCGTGCTGGGCGTGCCGGCCCGTTGTCCTGCATCGAGACAGCAACTCCGCAAGAAACAAAAAAGACCGGCCCAGCGCCGGTCTTTTTTGTTTGCTATCAAAACATTCTATGTGGTGGCGCGCGGCTTGACGACGATCACCGTGGCCGGAACAAACGCGCTACCCGGATTCGGTCCCGTATAGTTGCAGCCCTGATCCGTGCTGGGAGTGCAGGAAGGCAGGCTGGGGTTGATCTGCTGCGAGTCGGTGGGAGGCACCGTGGGACTCACGTTGTTGGGAATGGTAATGTAGTGGATCAGGTTATCGCCCGTAGTGGAGACAAAGAAGAGCTTGCCGTCCGGCGTGAAGGCGCCGGCCACAGGAGCGGTGGGGGCTGTGCCTCCCGACTGCGTGGTCAGTGGAAGATAACTCAATGTGCCTGCCGCGCCTCCGGTGCCAAGTAAGTAATAGGGAAGCTGAGGGGTGGGCGTGGGTCCAGTAGTGGAAGCGTTGAAGGTAAGGAAGGCCAGGTTGGAGGCCGGTGACGGCACCACCTGGTTGACCGCTGCGGCATTCACATGGGTAGTGGCGATGGGCAGCGATGCAATCAGCGATGGGTTGGTGGTAAGCGCCGAGAGCGTTTGCACAAGATTGGGAGCTGTGCCGGTGGTGGCGATCGCGCAATCGGTGGTGGGAATCGTTATCCCGATGTCATTCAGCGTGACCGTGCTGCCTGTCAGAGCCGCTCCCAGAATATGCTGGCCATCGGTGGTGGCAGCTACAACATCATTCTGCGCGGAGATCGCATCACTCTGCGGATAGAAGCTCATGCTGGCGTAATTGCCCACCGTGCCGGTGGGGCACCAGGTGTGGGCTACGGTATTGAAGCCTGCGCTGCCGCCCAGATAGGCGCCCACGCTGGGCACCGTAATCGCCAGACTCCGCGAACCGCCGGTGCTGGCGCTCAAATCATGCGTCACCCAGCCGCCAGAGTCCTGGTTGTAGACGTATAACGTGTTGGAGTGGCCTGTTCCGAGCGCCGCGCTATCGGTGACATACAGCGTCTTCGAATCGGGGGTCCATGAGGCGGCGTAGCCGACGCCGCTATAGGTCGATGTGATACTGCTGGACGGACTGTAGATGTAGAAGATTTGGCGCAACTGGTCATTGATCAGCAGGCTATTGCCGTCCGGTGACACGGCCAGCACCACGCCGGGGATCGCGGGAGTCTGCGCGGAGAGCGTGCCTAAAATGGTGTTAATCGACATCAATTCATGCAAAGAGCCGAAGTAGATAGTCGTGCCCATCCGGTTCATCACCATCGAGTTCGGCACATACGGAAGACGCACCGGCGAGCCGGTCGTGCCGGAAAGCTGCTCCACGGGAAAGATGTACTGCGACTGGCCCGGCGCTCCGAACCATGCGTAATTGCTGGCCGTGCCGAGGGTGGTCACTGTGACCTTGTTCGAGGAGAGGGGAAGCCCCGTGCCGTACAGGCCAAGCACATTAGTCGGGGTAACATTGCATTCGGATGGCTGGCAGACGGCAAAGATCGAGGCCACGCCCGGATAAGAGGTCGTGATGGATCCGGTATTGGACGACGAAACCGAAATATCGATCGGGTCGGTGGACTGATAGTCCAGCGTCAGGCCGGTGATGACATTGCCCCGCGTGTCCGTGACGGTGTGGGTCAGATTTTGCGTCACACCTTGGGTGACACTGCCCGCTGTGCCGCCATTGGCAAGGGCCAGAGTGATCGATTCCGGCGGGCAGGTGCTGAAGTAGCCGGCCGACGATCCCGAGCCAGCCACCGACGCCGTAATGGGGGTGGTGCCGGGCATCTGGGCAGTAAGCGTAACCAAGTTGGTGGTGGTATTGGTGGCAACCGAGGCTACCGTGGGAGCGCCCACAATGTAGGTGAGTGTGCCGACGGCAGCTGTGCAGCTAGGTACAGAAGCCACGCCTGGAGGCAGTGGGCAAGCGTAGTTGCTGGTCACCGAAGGCGGCGCGCAGAACTCATACTGGATGTTGTTGCTGGAAAAGCAGGCCTGCGCATCCAGCGTGGCCTGTTCACCCTGCGACAAGCACCGCTGTGCGCTCCCCGTGGTGGGAGTCGTGACCAGGCTGACGGAGGTCACCTGGGTGTGCACATAAACCACCAGCGGGTTGGAGACCACGCCATCAGCCGAGGCCGTGACATAGGCCGTCGCATAGGGCAGGCCGCCGGTCGAGGGCAATGGATTGGGTGAGCTGCAGATGCTGTAGTTGGGAATGCCGCCCGCCGAATTCCGGTTCCATGTTCCGGCGCAGATATTGCCGGTGGGCGAGATGTCCACCAACTGGTTGTTGGTGGTGCCGTAGGTATATGCGCTGGGGCTGGCCGTGGAGCCTTTGCAGTCCGTAGCCGTAGGCGTGGACACTTGCCTCGTCTGTCCAAAAGACATGGAAATGCCGGTCGTCGCCGGCTGCAGCGAAACCACGGCAACATTCCCGACCTTCATCCCATAACCCAAACCATTACAGTAGTTTGCTCCCGGATCGCGGGAGCAGCCTGTGATGGTGATTCCGGCCGGAATGGCTAGCAATAGCAACAAACTGATAAGCGTAAAAAACCGCCGCATGAACCCTCCCCGCCCCGCCTTGTCGAACCGCGAAACGGTCTCTCCCGACCCCGTCGGAATCATCCTGTAGGAGTTCACTCCCCAGCGCCACAACCGAAATGCGGTCCAAAGAACGGCATCGCTGTCGTGCTCAACCCTGATTCCGGTTGGAGAAAGACGCTCGGAAACTCCAAACAAAGTGTATCAGGACGAGCTGGCAACCGGCAGCATGCCCCAAAAAGCAATTCTGCGCCCTCGCCCTTCCTGTAGACTTTGCTGCTTGCCAAAGGGTGAGCAAATCTCGCCGCACGAGTCCGCAGGCCGTGGCCGTTTTTCCGCCTTCAGGAGGCTTGACACGAGAATTTAACAGAGATCGCTTGACATACGTTCTATTTCGGAGTAACACCGAAACTGAGGGAGTATAGCCACTCCACGATCAGGTCGCCCGAACAAGGTTGAACAAGACGGAACTATTCAGAACAAGAATGAACAAGGGCAGACCGTCTGAAGTAAGTAACTCGCTTTTCCCCATGAGGCTTTCCTAGGATAGGCATTAAGCCTCAATAACAATCGATGCTAGAAACGTTGCCGCCTTGGAAAGTTCTCATGCCACGGCACAGGTGGAGTGTCGGTAATTCGGGCCATGTTTCGATTGGGGAATGTAGATGACTTTCTACTCGTCGATAGCCGTGTTTATGCCTTGATTGTTTTCGTCCAGACGAGCATCATGAATCCAGCAATCAAACGATTGGAGTTAGGTTATGGGCCAACTTAAGGAATGCGATGCAAGGGATCGTCTCTCCGCTGGCCGCAGCAAGTCTCATCCTTCTTTCCGCCAGTCGGGGCGGGCCAATATGTGCAATTCTTCTGAGACTGAATTGGATGGGGCTAGAGCCAAAAAGACTACCTTTGCCGAAGACTTCATGCTGGAGCATTCCCACTCCGGCCTGCTGATCGCCATGATGGGGAGCGCGGGAAGCTATGCTGCGACCTCCAAGGAACTGCATAAGTCAACCCAGCATTATGGATTTCCTTCCTGAGGCGGCGTCACTTGATCCGCCGATGAATGAAAGACCGAAGGAGATAGGCATGGCGTGCGTCATTTGCGACAATCTGGAACGGACATATCAGGCGCGACTCAGCGAGTACCGTGAGGCTCGTTCCTCGGCGGGCTACCGGGTCAGCACCCGGCTGGCGGCGCAGACCAATGTCGAGATGGAGCGCGCCCGCTATGAGCTGGAAGAGCACCAGTCCGAGTGTGCCTACGCCCTGCCGGTGCAGGTGCTCAAGCCACAGCCGCAGCGCGAGATGCCCGCGAATTTGCAGCCGCTGGCCGCGTAAACTCTCCCGACGGTGCGTCGCTTCCACAGCGCTGTGTCCGGCGGAGTTGGCGTGTCGGCTGAAGGTGACGCCGCAGGAGGTGAACCGGTTGATCGACGTGCACCACGCAACCAAGATCGACGGCATCGCTCTCGCGCTCAAGGCGCTGGGAAAGACCCTGGAGATGCGGGCGGTGTAGCTAACTCGCCGCCGCATGAATCGCCAGCAGCTTCTCCAGCAGCGGCTTCAGCAGCTTCAAATCCAGCGCATTGGCACCGTCTGACTTGGCGTTCGCCGGGTCGTCGTGGACCTCCAAAAACAATCCGTCAATCCCGGCCGCCACAGCGGCCCGCGCCAGCAGCGGAATAAACTCCGGCTGGCCGCCGCTCACGCCATTCGCCGCCGAGGGCTGCTGCACGGAGTGAGTCCCGTCAAAGATCACCGGAGCAAGCGCGCGCATCACCGGCAGCCCGCGAAAATCCACCACCAGCGTGTTGTAGCCGAAGCTGGCTCCGCGCTCGGTGAGAAAGACGCGCTCGTTGCCGGTGGAGCGTACCTTCTCCACCGGATGCGTCATATCCCACGGTGCCACGAACTGCCCCTTTTTGATGTTGACGGCCCGGCCGGTCCTGCCCGCGGCCACCAGCAGGTCGGTCTGGCGGCAGAGAAACGCGGGAATCTGCAAGCAGTCCACGGCCTCGGCAGCCACCGCGCAGTGGGCTGGCTCATGCACGTCGGTCAGCACCGGCAGGCCGGTGTCCATGGCAATCCGCGCCAGAATCCGCGTGCCCTCAACAAGCCCCGGTCCGCGATAGCTCTTCACGCTGGTGCGGTTGGCCTTGTCGTAGCTGGCCTTGAAGATGTACGGAATGCCGAGGTCGCTGGCCATGCGCTGAATGCGCTCGGCCAGCCCGCGCGCGTGCGCCTCGGACTCAATCACGCAAGGTCCGGCGATCAGAAACAACTGGCCCTCGCCCACGTGGACCGGACCGATTTCAAAGGAGTTGCTCACGGATTCGATTGTAATGGCTGCCCGGTGCGATATAGTCAAAAAGGAATGGCAACTCAAGAGATCAAGAACGCAGCCGCAGGTTCCGGCGCTCAACCGGCATCGTCACAAGGCTTTGTCTACCTGCCTCTGATCGCCGGATGGCTGGTGCCGGGCGCAGGGCATTTTCTGCTGCGCAAGTGGGGGCGCGGGGCGCTGCTGGCGGCGGCGATTCTGGGTATGTTTGTGACCGGACTGGCCATGCAAGGCAAGCTCTACTCCGGTGCGCATGACATTCTGGACATTCTCGGTTTGGTTGGCGACCTGGGCAACGGCCTGCTCTACATTGCCAGCCAGATGCTGGGCCTGGGCACCGTGCAGGTGCAGACGGCCACCGCCGACTACGGCACGCGCTTCATTGTGGTGGCCGGCCTGCTCAATGTGATTGCCGCCGTGGACGCGCACAACCTGCGCACCGGGAGGAAGTCATGAGCCACTTTGCCGCGGTTCTGCTCTTTGCTCTCTTCGCCTCGACGGTCTTCGGCATCACCCAACGCGAGACGCCGCAGCGTATGCTCCGCTACGGAATTTATTGCTTCCTGCTCTTCATCGGCTCGGCGATTGTAATCAGCTGGCTGATGTATTTCATCGCGCGATAAGCACTGGATCAGCTCCATGAACAAGCTCTGGCACGCCGCGAACCAGATGCCGCTCAAGGCAACGCTGGAGCAGCGCATCCAGTGGCATCGCGAACATCAAATCCATTGCGACTGCCGCGAAGTTCCGAAGAACTTGTTGCCGTTCATCAAGAAAAAAACGAAATAACTGATCGAAGCGCCGTAATTCCCAAGATTCCCTGCATCGATCAAGCTCTTCTGCCCCGCAGCCAAACCGTGGCATCAAAGCGGTGCGGGCAGCCGTAGCCCTCTTGGTGATAGAGTTCAATGGCCTCGGTATTGGCTTCGGTGACGGTAAGCGAGATTTCGCCGACGCCCTGGCGCAAAAAGCAGGAGGCGGCCAGGGTCAGCAGCATTCGTGCAAGGCCTCGGCGGCGAAAGGCGGGATGCACGCAAAGCTGCGTAATGTGGCCGCTCTCAGGGCTGACCTTGGAGCCGAGCACCAGCGCCACCAACTCGCGGCTGGCGCGGTCCACCACCACGTGAGAGACCTGCGAGGAAAAGACGCCGCAGCCGGAGAAGCGGACAATGTTATTGAGAAAGCGCAGCGAGCCGTGCACCGAGCGGTACTGGTCGTTGACCACACTGTCGGGATGGCCCTGATACGCCGCGGAGATCAGGCGGCTGGCGGGGTTCAGATCCTCCTCGCGCCAGGGACGCAACTCCAGCGCGGCGGGCAGAGCGAGGTGCGGCGGCGCTATAAATCCGCGCAGCGGCCGCACCATGAATAGACGCCGGTGAATCTGAAAACCCGCATCCAGAAAGATGCCGGCGTGAGAGCCGGAGGGGTGCAGCAGCAGTTGCGATTCGATGCGCTCCACCTGTGGCGAGTTCATCAGTAGCTCCAGCAGATGGCGCAGCAGCGTCTCTTCCACCTCATGCGCGCTGCCGCCATCCCCGCGCGCTCCGGGCAGCGCAAAGACATCGCCGATAATCGCCTTGGTCTCCTCGTAGACGCAGAAGACATAGCCGATAATCTGACCTGCCTCCAGAGCCGCGTAGCCGGGGAGTTGATGGCTGTCCAGGTATTGCATCAGCAGCTTGGATGAGACGTTGTAATCCCAATGCAGGCGCTGCTTCCACAACTCGCCCTCCGCCTCCAACACCGGGCGCAAGACTGGCGCCGCAAAGTGCCGCAGGTCGAGAATCTCGATGGATGCGCCCGTTGCCATATTCCCTGTTCCCTATTCCCTGCCTTGCCTCACTTGCTGCCCACCCTGTAGACCACCAGCCCCCGCTCCGGCCAGCCGAAGAGCTGCTCGTAGTGCCTTCCTTCCAGGTACTCGTCGAGCACAGCGGCGGTGCCCAGTTCCACGCCGCCCGTGCCGGTTACCTGTGCCACCAGCAGATGCTCTTCCTCCGGCACGCCCTTCTCCGTGTAATTCCAAACCTCATGATTGCGATAAAACGAGAGTCCATACTCGATGTCGCGCGGAAAGACATATTGCTTGCCGGCAATGGCTTTGTCGTGAATGATGCAGCAGACCGCTACGGTCTCGTCGCCGGGGGCCAGCGTGGCCAGCCGCTCGGCCAGGGGCCTTGCGGAGTACGAGCGGTCCAGCAGTTGAATCACGCGCTTGGTTTGACTGAGGGCCGGAAGGCCGAAGAACGGTCCTACGCCATAAAGAAAAAACAGCAGCACCACCAGCACACCGGAGGTTGCCAGCCGCAGCCGGATCACGCCGAAGCCCTTGACGACAATCAGGATCAGCAGCGCCGCGCCCACCGCTGCCACCAGCGACACCAGCAGCGCCGGCGTCGGCGGCATATGCCGACCGTGGGCTACAAACCAGGGCAGCAGCAGTGCCGCCATCGTCATCACGCCGCACAGCACCGCATGGCCCACAAGAATCCAGCGAGTCAGCCCGGTCTGCCTGCGCCGGAAGAGATAGTCGCCGGTCAGAATCGTGATCGGCGGTACCGACGGCAAAATGTAACCCGGCAGTTTGGAGTGCGAAAGCGAAAAGAAAAGGATGGGAATCAGCGCCCACAGCACCAGAAACTCCGGAAAGGCGTCGCCGGGGCGGTTGGCTAGTGGTTTGTGGCTCAGCGAGTTGCGTATCCGCCACTCGCTGAATGAAGTTAGAATGCCGTCCACCAGGGCGCGTACCGCAACCACCGTCCAGGGCATCACCGCCAGCACTATCACCACCAGGTAATAATAGAAGGGCTGCTGATGCTCATAGCGATTGGTGGCAAAGCGCTCCAGATTGTGTTGCAAAAAAAACTCGCTGAAAAAGGTGGGATTCTGGTGCTGCACGGCCAGAAACCACGGCAGCACAATAGCCAGGTAAAGCAGTGCCCCTGGCCACCAGAATGACTTCAACAGCACCGACCACTCCCGCCGAAGATAGGCAAAAGACGCCACAATCGCGAAGGCCAGAAATGGCGCCACCGGCCCTTTGGCCAGCGTGGCCACGCCGGTGAAAAAGTAGATATCGAAGAGCCAGAACTTGGAGCCGGTCTCGTACCAGGCGTACCAGCCCAGCAGCCCTATCGCCAAAGGTGCCGCCATCTGCATATCGGTAGAGGCACCGCGGGCAAAGCCGAGAATGCCAGCACAAGCCACGGTAATCAGAGCCGCGTCCAGGTGACCGCCGGGGCGAAAGCGCCGCATATGCAGGTAGATCAGCGCTACCATGATGAAGGCGAAGGTGGCCGACGGCAGCCGCGCCGCCCAGTCGTGCACGCCAAAGTCCTGAAAGACAAACATCGCGCGCCAATAGTAAAGCGCGGGCTTTTCCAGCCAGGGGTGGCCGTAGAGATAAGGAGTGACACAGGCGCTCAGCTTGCTCTTCAGGGTGTGCGCGGCATCGAAGCGATCCAGCATCTCATGCGCAATCTGCGCATAGCGCGGCTCATCGGCACCCACCAGGCCAATGCCCGCGCCGCCCGACAGCGGGGTCTGCCCATACAAAAGAAAAAGGAGGGTAAAAGCAAGAAAGGCCGTGGCCTCGCAGATAGTGGCCCAGCAAGGCAGCCGCTTGCGCCAGCCTGGGGGCGTCTCCGGAGCGGATGGTTCCAGAATATTTTCCACTTCCTGCGTCTCTCCTACAGGGTCTATATAGGGCGTATTGACAGGCTCAAGGCTATCAGATTCAGGCCTGTGCGCGGAATTACCCCAGGCAGCTTACCCCTCGTTGCCAGCAAGTTCTGCCACTCCCGGACGCAATTGCTCCAGAATCTTCTCCAGCGCCTGCTCCAGCGATCCTTCCATGGTGCAGCCGGAGGCGCTTTTGTGTCCGCCGCCGCCCAGCCGCTCGGCAATCGCCGCCACATCCAGCCGCCCCTTGCTGCGCAGGCTCACCTGCACCCGATGGTCCGGCAGCTCGAAGAGGAATGCCGCAGCCTCCACACCCGCCACGCAGAGCGCAAAGTTCACAATCCCCTCGCAATCCTCCTCGGCGGCGCCTGCCTGTTCCATCTCCCGGCGCGTCACCCAGAGCCACGAGAGCCGCGCCTCGCACTTCAGATTGCCCAGCGCCGCGCCCAGCAGCAGCAGCTTCTTGGCCGGCGTGCAAAAATACACGTCCTGCGCAATACGCAGCGGGTCGGCTCCGGCCAGCACCAGCTCCTGCGCCAGCCCAAAGCTCGAAGCCTGCGTCCCCCCGTAGCAAAAGCCTCCGGTGTCGGTCAGCAGCGTCGTATACAGGCAGGTCGCCATCTCCGGCGTCACCCGCGCCCCGGCCTCTTGCACCAGTCGGTAGACCAGCTCGCCCACGCTGGCCGCCGAGCGATCAATCCAGTTCAGATTACCGTATGCGTGCCCGGTGGCGTGATGATCGATGTTAATCAGGAAATACTGCTCCAGCCCTTGCAGCTTGGTGCGCTCCAGACCGTCGCACTCCAGCAGAATCGCCGCGTCGTAGCTGCCTTCCACACGTTCTGCGCTGCGAATCTCGCCCGCTCCCGGCAGCTTGCGATGGATCATCGGAATCTGGTCCGCCGTCACCAGATCGGCGCGCTTGCCCATCTGCTCCAGCAGCATCCGCACCGCCAGCATCGAACCCACCGCATCGCCGTCCGGCCGCGCATGAGAGCAGACCAAAAACCGCTCGCCCCGCCGCAGAACCTCCAGAATCTCTGCCGCCTCGTCCACCCGCTCCGCCGCCGCGGGCACAACCCCCTCCAGCTCCTCCGGCGAGGAATCCTGCGCCACGCTCTTGGGATGAAAAGCCAGATTGCGGTTGGAGTGATCCATGCGCGGCTACTCGGCCTCTGCTGTTGACTCTGCCGCCAAGTTCGCCTCAGCGGGATTGGCCTCCGGCGGCGTTTTATGCCGCTTGCGCTGACGCCCCATCAGCTCTTCAATGCGCGCCTGAAAGCGTCCCGAGCGGTCGGCCAGAAAGCTCAGCTCCGGCACATGGCGCACCCCCATCCGCTCCTTCAATTCAAAGCGAATGTAGCCCTTGGCCGCCTCCAGCCCCGCCACCGTCTCCTCTTCGGCCTTGGCAATATCCTTCACCGCGCTGTCCACCGCCACATATACCCGCGCCGACTTGCCGCCGGGATTCAGCGCCACCTCGCTTACATAGCAGAGGTTGATCCGCGGGTCCACCAGTTCGCCCTCAATCAGAACGCCAATCTCCTCGCGCAGCGTCTCCGCCACCCGGTCCTGATGGTGCTTGCGCGCCCTGTGCTCCGGCATAATCCCTCCCACTCCAGGCAAACCATCAGCATAACAGAGATGCGCCCCCGACTCCGCCCTGCGCGAAGTGTTTTTGCCCTATCATCCCGCAGGTGGCAACCCCGGCAATTATCCTGAAGTGTGACCACCCCTCGCCGCCGCCCGAGCCTCCTCCTCTCCTGCCTTCGCTGGCTGCTCCTCGCCGTGGCGCTTCTCTGGTCGCTGGCCGCTCTCGCCCTCGTCGCCGCCCGCTGGATCGATCCGCCCACCACCGCCCTGCACCTCGAGCGCCGCTTGCAGGCAGCTCTTCACCACAAGCCCTACAACGAGCGCTACACCTTCATCCCCCTCAGCCAAATCTCGCCCAACTTCCAGCACGCCGTAGTCGCCGCCGAGGACGCACGCTTCTACCAACATCACGGCTTCGATTGGCACGAGCTGCAAATTGCCGCACAGCAGGACATGGAAGGCGAGCGCACCCGAGGAGCCTCCACCCTCACCCAGCAACTCGTAAAAAATCTCTTCTTCGGAACCGGCGGCTCCATCTTTCGCAAGGCTGCGGAGTTCACCCTGGTGCCGGTGGCGGAACTCGTCCTCGGCAAGCAGCGCATTCTGGAGCTTTACCTCAACATCGTCGAATGGGGTCCGGGCATCTATGGCGCAGACGCGTCCTGCCATTTCTGGGACAAAACCGCCGCCCGCAATATCAGCCGGGAGCAGGCGGCGAGGCTCGCCGCAATTTTGCCCGCTCCCCTCAAGCGCCGCCCCGAGCGCATGAATCGCTACTGCGTCGTCATTCTCAATCGCATGAACCAAATGGGTTGGTAAGCGGGAGAAGCAATTTCCCACACGCCGTCTGCCCTATCCTTCGTGCTCTTCGCGCTGGATGGAAATCCGCAAATCCCCACCCAACCTGTCATCCTATACTTATACCTATGTCATCCCGAGCGAGCGCAGCGATCAAAGGACCGTCGATCTCGGCCACATCAACTACGATAGCGTCGGTATGCGTATTCATAGTTCGTTGGTCAATGTTGTGCTGCACGACTAAGCGGCATACCGAGGAATAACTAATTTCGCCCGCGTTTTGATGCGCCCCAACAGATAAAGGCATTTTGGACGGAATTTCCCTCCTGATCCATTCCAACTACACGCTGGCTGGCCGCGGCGGGCACACGGCGTGGCTCGCTTCCGGTAAACTGCTGAGGATCCGTGAATCCGAGCGAGGAGCGTAGGCGTGTCACATCTATATATAGCGGTTCTGGCCGTCATCGTTGCCGTCCTGCTTTCGGTGGCGCTCTATCGCACCGCGCAAGTAAAAACCAAGGCAGACTATCTGGTGGCCGGACGCTCGCTGCCGGCCTTGGTGCTGGTGCTGACGCTGCTGACCTCGTGGATCGGCGCGGGTTCGCTCTTTGCCGGAGCGGAGAATGCCTACATGAACGGCTTTGCCGCGCTCTGGCAACCCGCAGGCGGATGGCTGGGGCTTCTGCTGATCTACTTCATTGCGCCGCGAGCGCGCAAGTTCGCGCAGTTCACGCTGCCCGATCTACTGGAAGCCCGCTACAACCAGACGGCGCGCGTGCTGGGCACCATCGCCATCCTCTTTGCCTATGTTGGCATTACCAGCTACCAGTTCAAGGGCGGCGGCGACGTGCTGCACCTGATCTTTCCTGAGACGGTATCGCCGGAGCTGGGCACCTACATCATCGCTGCTTTTGTCATCCTCACCACCGCGCTGGCCGGAATGTCTTCTGTGGCTTATATGGATGTGGCCATCGGCACACTGGTTACCGTCATCTGCGTCATTGCCGCGCCCTATTTATTCCTTCACGCCGGAGGCTGGGCAGGGCTGCACCACGCGTTGCCGCCGGAGTACTTTCAGCTGCTGGGCAACTACCGGCTCGACGCGCATGGCGTACGGCAATCCGCCGGCATGGGCGTGCTGCGCGGCCTGGAGTTTCTGGTGCCGGTGATGCTGCTGATGCTGGGCAATCAGGTGATGTACCAGAAGTTCTTCTCGGCGCGCAGCGAGCGGGATGCGCGGGTTTCGGTGGTCGGCTGGGTTCTGGGGACTGTCGTGCTGGAGACGCTGATCGTGGCCATCGCGGTCTTTGGCCGCGCACTGTACCCCACCGGCGAAGTCGCGCTGCACCCGCGCGAGATCATTCCGTACACTGCTCGCCACGGACTGCCCGCTATGCTGGGCGCGGTGCTGCTGGGCGCGGTCTTTGCCAAGGTGATTTCCACGGCCTCGAACTATCTCTTTTCGCCGGCGACCAATCTGGTCAACGACGTCTTCGTGCGCTACATTGCGCCGGGAGCCTCGAACAAGCGCGTCCTCATCGTCTCGCGGCTTTGCGTGGTGCTGCTGGGCTGCTGGGCACTCTACCAAGCGGTCTACGCCGAGAGCATTCTGCAAAAAATGCTGTGGGCATATACGATCTACTCCGCCGCGCTGACGCCTGTTGTTTTGGCGGCGTTTTACTCCAAACGCGCCACGGCCTGGGGCGCTGTGGCGGCCATCGCCAGCGGCACCGTGGTCACTCTGGCCTGGGATATTCATGCCGTGAGAGAACAGTTTCCGCTGATTCTCGCCGAGCGTGACGCCATCTTTCCGGCACTCTTTGCGGCCGTGGCGGCGTTGATCGTTGCGAGCCTCTTCACACCCAAGCCTTCGTCGGCGCAGTTGGCGCACTTTGCGGAGTGAGGCGCTACAGCCACTGCACGCAAAGTGGCTTTCTGGGAGGCACAAGCCGGTATTTGTACTTGGCTTCGCCGAGCATCAGACCGCCGCAAACAGCGTACCCCTCAGGAACCGACAAAGCCTGCTGCAGTGGAGGATGAAGGCCGGCAATGCGGGTCAAATAACCGGCCCAGCAGACGCCCAGGCCGCGCGTCTCTGCTGCCAGCTCAAGGAAGGTCAGCGCGATGGCGCAATCAGGTCTGCCCCACTGATAATCCTCCGGCGCGCAGGCCACCACCACAGTGGGAGCACCGCGCAATATCCGGTCATATCCGCTCGCCCACTCCGTCAGCATCACCGGACCTTTGCCCGAGGCGCGCATCCAGTTCATCACCTCGGCAGACAATGCGCGCGCCTTTTCCGCGCCGCTGACGACAATCCAATGCAGCCTCTGGGAGTTGGTGGCCGTCGGTGCGCGCCGCGCCACGTCCAGCAGAGCCTCCATCGTCTCGCGGTCAACGGGCCGCGTCTTGAACTCGCGCACCGAGCGACGGCTGTTCAGAAAGCCATCGATGACTGCCGAAGCAGGCAGCTCGCTGGGCACCGGCATAAACTCTTCTTGCGGCAGACCGGTGTGCGTCAGCGCGTCGTGAGGACAGACGGCAACGCAGTGGCCGCAGAGAATGCAAATCCGACCCGCCACTTCCTCGGGTATTTTCTCCGAATTGAGCGTGAGGTAACCGGAGGGACAAACCGCTACGCAGGCACCATCCTTCTTGCATAAATTCGTATCAACGATAATCTGGTTCACAATCCGATTTCCCCTTGGCACATCTAGCCGGACGGCAGATCGGCATTGGATGCATTGTACTTCCTTGTGACCCGCTTTATAAAAAGTCATATCCGCTCGACATTCGCAAAATAACTCTTTCCCGCTTGCCGCAAACCGTCCTACACTGTCGGTGTAACTCCTGTGACGCCATGCCCGTCGCCCATCTGACACTGGAAATTCGCATCGAGCACGCCCAGTCGCTCAAGGACCGGCGGCAGGTGGTGCGTTCGCTCAAGGACCAACTAAAGCAGGGCTTCAATGTCTCGGTGGCGGAGCTGGATGAAGCGGTGACGTGGCAGTCGGCGACGATTGGCGTGGTGGCCATCTCCGGCTCGCGCAGCTATCTGCATGGGCTGATCGAAGAGGTGGAGCGCGCCGCCCGCCGCATGACCAACGAACTGGGTGCGGAGTTGGCCGACGCCTTCTGGGATTACATCGAAGGCTGAGCGGCCAATTCCACAAGCGCCTTCCGCACCCTGTCGATGACCGCAGGCCAGTCGCCCTGCTTCGGCTGACGGAAGAGGCGCGCCGTGGGATACCACGGGCTGTCTTCGCGGTGGAGCATCCAGCGCCAGTCGGGAGCGTATCCGAGCAGCACCCAAACGGGCCTTGCCAGCGCGCCGGCCAGATGCGCCATCGAGCTGTCGATGGTGATAACGAGATCCAGATGAGCCATCTGCGCCGCAGTGTCGGCCATGTCGGTGGTTTCGGGCGCTAGATCAGTGATGCGATCCTTCCAGTCGGCCAACTCTGCCGTCTCCGGCCCCAGTTGCAGCGAGAAGAAGTGAATGTTTTCTATTTTGAAGAGCGGCTCCAGTTGTGCGAGCGCCATAGAACGGCGGCGATTGGCTGGATGCTCCGCGTTCCCCGCCCAGGCCAGCCCCACACGCAACCCGCCGGTTGGCCAATTAATCTGCGCGGCGGATTGCCGCGCCTCGGCAGGAACAGAGAGATAGGGAATCTTGGCGGGAATGCTCTCCAGCGTGGTCTGCAAGGCCAGCGGAAGACACATCAGCGGGCAATGAAGATCAAAGGGCGGCATCGGATCCCCACGACCCACCAGCGCGGCCAGATTAGGCAGTTGCGCGGCTAGCCGGTGCAGCCTTGCGGGAAGGTCCAGCACCACCCTGCCGCCGGCCGCCTGCACCAGCGGCACGAAACGCAGAAATTGCAGCGAATCGCCCAACCCCTGCTCGGAGTGGAGCAGAATGCGCGCGCCTTTGAGCGGCTCCCCACGCCACTGTGGCTGGGGAAAGCTGCGCGGCGCAGTTTTCAGCTTGTGACGCCATTCGTAGTTGCGCCAGCCTTCAGCGTAGTTCCCCTGCAGTAGTTGCAACAGAGCGCGATTGCGCTGCGCCTCGGCGTTCTCCGGCTGCAGTGCCAGCGCCCGGTCATAGCTGGCCAGCGACTCCTCGATCTTGCCCTGAGCCTGATAAGCGTTGGCCAGATTTCCGTGCGCAAGGGCGTTTTCCGGATGCAGTGCCACCACCTGCCGATAGAGCGCAATCGCCTCATCCCAGCTTCCCTGCTCCCAGAGGATATTGCCCAGGTTGACGCCGGCCTCGGCTTCGCCGGGGCTGAGCGACAACACCTCCCGGTAACAGGCCGCGGCTTCGTCGAGCTTTTGCTGGGCCTTCAGCGCATCGCCCAGCGCACGCAGAAAGAGCGGCTCGCTCTCATGAATGGCCAGAGCGCGGCGCATCATCTTCTCGGCCATCTCATAACGCCCGCTCTGGAAGCCGGCCTTGCCCAGAAGATAGAGCGCTCCGGCATGGCGCGGATCAGACTCCAGAATCTTCAGGCACAGGCCCTCCGCCTCGGCGATCTCTCCTGTGTCCAGGTGTCGCTGTATCGGCTCCAACTGGGCGCGAAGAAACACCGCCTGCTCTGGCGTCATCCGGAGAGCTCTTGCCGGTTGCGGCGGCTCACTCTGACGCTTTTTCTCGGCCAGTGTGATCAGTTCACTGCGCACCTTGGCGATCACCGACGGCCAGTCGTTGGTGGCGGGCTGGCGGAAGAGGCGCGCGGTGGGATACCACGGGCAATCTTCGCGGTCGAGCAGCCAGCGCCAATCCGGGACCTTGGAGAGCAGAACCCAAAGCGGCCTGCCCAGCGCGCCGGCCAGATGAGCCATCGAGGTGTCGATGGAGATGATCAGATCCATCTGCATCATCTGCGCCGCGGTGTCGGCCATGTCGGTGGTGAGCGGTGCCAGATCGGTGATGCGCACCTTGCGGGCGGCCAGTTCGGCGGCCGCGGCTCCCATCTGCAATGAGAAGAAGTGCACATCCTCCAGATCGAAGAGCGTCTCCAGCAGGTCCAGAGGAACGCTGCGGGAGTGGTTCTTGGGATGGCTGGGATTGCCCGTCCAGGCCACGCCCACGCGCAATCCGGTTGCAGGCCAGTTGAGCGCCGCCGCGGTTTGCAGCGCATCCGGAGGAGCAAAGAGATAGGGCACGCGCGCCGGAATCGTCTCCAATGTAGTGCCGCAGGCGTACGGCAAACTCATCAGTGGGCAGCGACAGACAAAGGGCGGCAGCGGATCGCCGCAGTTGACCAGCGCGGCCAGACCGGGAATTTGCGCGGCCAGTCGGCGCAGATTGACGGGAAGATCCAGAATCACCCTGCCGCCGGCCGCCTGCACCAGAGGCACATAACGCAGAAACTGCAGCGAGTCGCCCAACCCCTGCTCGGCGTAGAGCACAATGCTGGCGCCTTTGAGCGGCGCGCCCAGCCACAGAGGCTCGTTGAAGAGCCGCGGCGCGTAGACCTTCCAGCGCACCTCATAGTTGCGCCAGCCGTTGACGTAGTCGCCCTGCAGCAGTTGCAGCAAACACTGGTTCATCAGTGCATCGTTGAAGTCGGGCTTGACGGCCAGGGCGCGCTCGCACCAGGCGACGGACTCGGCCAGATCGCCCAGATCAAAATAGCCGTTGCAGAGGCAGTTCAAGGCCTTGATGTGCTTGGGGTTCAGCGACAGCGTCTTTTTGTACAACGCCACCGCTTCTTCGACCTTCCCCTGCATATGAAGCGAATCGCCCAGATTGCTGTAGAGATCGGCGTTCTCCGGTGCCAGGGCCAATGCGCGCTTAAAGTACTCCACGGCCTCGTCCAGCCGCTCCTGCTTGCGGTAGACTCCGCCCAGGTTGCACAGGGCGTCCACATAGTTGGGCTTGAGCTTGATGGCCTGCTTGTACTGGGCCTCGGCCAGCTCCAGCTTGTTCTGTGAGAGATAAATGTTGCCCAGGTTGTAGTAGGCCTCATCGTAGTCCGGCTTCAGCTCCATCGCCCGCTGATAACAGGGTATGGCTTCCTCGGTTCTCTTCAATGCGCGGAGCGTATTGCCGAGATTGAAGTGATAGTAGGCCTGCCGGCTGTTTACGGCGATGGCGCGGCGAATCATGCGCTCGGCCATCTCAAAGCGCTCGGTTCTGTAGCCAACCATGCCCAGCAGATACAAGGTGTCGGCATGACGCACGTCGAGGGCCAGAATTTGCAGGCAGAGCCGCTCGACCTCCGCCAGCCGCCCTGCGTCATACTCCAGCAGAGCCAGCTTCAACAGAGCGTTGACTTTCTCCGCAGTCACATTTCTGCGCGGCATAACAGGCTGTTTGGCGAGTGAATATGAGGTAGATTTCATCGCGTCGATATGGGCCTTTCGCATCAGATAGCGGGATATAGCGAGGAATCTCGCTGGATGCGGAGCAATTGCTCGGCCTACGCCGGACGGCGAAAGTTAGAAAGGACGAAGATAGTGATCGTGGTTGCACAACGCGGGTTTGCGGCAAGAATCCAAAAACCGAAACGCGTGGTTATCTGGCCTCCGCAGCACCTCTTCGCGAACGAAAATTGCTTTACGTAAAACATAAATTAATAAATGATAAGTGTGATTCTGTATTTCAAGGTGTTGGCGAGAAAATTACCTACACAGGTTAGAGCAGTGGCGGATTCCCTATAGCCCCGCAATCACCAGCATGCGCGGCTCGGTCATCTCTTCCATGGCCGAGCGAATGCCCTCACGCCCCAGGCCGGAGTCCTTGACGCCGCCGAAGGGCATGGGGTCGAGGTGCCAACTGGGGGTGTCGCCGACGATCAGCGCGCCCACTTCCAGCTCGCGATAGGCGGTGAGGATGCGGCCCGCGTCGCGGGTGAGCAGGCCGGCCTGGAGGCCGTACTTCGAGTGGTTCACGTCGGCCAGCGCCTGCTCAAAGTCGTCGTATGGCTCGATGGCCATCACCGGACCGAAGGACTCTTCGTCGCGCACATTCATTCCCGGCTTGGTTCCCGTAAGAATGGCCGGCGTCACCACGGGTCCGCGTCGCTCGCCTCCGGCCACCAGCTTGGCACCGCCCGCAACGGCCTCCTTGATCCAGGAATCCACGCGCTCGGCCTCGGCTGGACAGATCAGCGGGCCGACTTCGGTCGTCTCCAGAGTGGGATCGCCCGCCGCTAGCTTGGCGGCTGCCTCCACTACCTTCCACAGGAAAGTCTGGAAGACGCCGCGCTCCACAAAGACGCGCTGCACGCTCACGCAGGACTGGCCGGCAAAGCCAAAGGCCGCGTGCGCGGTGCGGTGGGCGGCCTCGTCCAAATCCGGCCAGTCGCCGCAGACGATCAGCGCCGCGTTTCCGCCCAACTCCAGCAGAACGCGCTTGCGCCCGGAGTGAGCCTTCAGATCCCAGCCTACTTTGGCCGAGCCGGTAAAGCTGACCAGCTTGATACTGTCTTCCTTTTCAGCCAGCCATGCGGTGTCGGCGTTGCTCAGCGGCAGCACGGCCAGCGCCTCAGCCGGCCAACCGGCCTTAAGAATCACCTCGCCCAAGGCCAGCGCGGTAAACGGGGTCTCCGGCGCGGGCTTCAGAATCACCGGGCAACCGGCGGCTATGGCGGGTGCCAGCTTGTGCGCCACCAGATTCAGCGGAAAATTAAAGGGCGTAATGGCCAGCACCGGACCCACCGGAAAGCGCTGCACCAGCCCCCAGCGGTTCTCGTTGCCTTCCATCAGGTCCAACGGAATGCTCTCGCCGCCCAGCCTCGAGGCCTCCTCGGCGGCGGTCTTGAAGGTGAGCACGGCGCGATCCACCTCCACCCGCGCCAGCCGCAGCGGCTTGCCCGCCTCGGCCACAATCAGTTGCGCAAAGCGTTCCTTTTGCTCGATGAGCGCGGCGGCCACGTCCTCCAGAATCTCGCGGCGCTTCCAGCGCGGCAGGGCGCGGGTGCGGCGCAGGCTAGCCACGGCATGGTGCACAGCCTGGCGCGCGTCGGCGCGAGTGGCCACGGTCACGCGTCCCACCAGCCCGTTGTCCCACGGCGAGCGGACCTCCAGTGCCTCACCCTCCGTCCACTCCTTGCCGCAAAGCAGAAATCCCGTTTGTATTCCCGGCCGCATTTTCATGGTGGGGCGCTCCTCGTCTGACACTGCCCTTGATGGTACTATGCCTCTTACCTGCGGGACAGGCTTTTGCATCAATCTGGATGCGCCTGCACCGCAAACGGGAAAGGGGCGAAAACCGGAGGAGGAATCCTGCAATTTCACTTCACGAAAGAGCCGACAAGACGCCGGTTGAGAGTGACGCACCTCACATCTACTTCAGCTACAAAATTAGTCTTGACAATGAATATGGCGTTCCTCTAATATTCTTCGTTATCGATAACAGCATGATACCGGTTCGCTGAACTGGTCAATACTGTGACCCGATAACCATTGGCAGTGAAATTGCAACTGCTACGGAGGCGCACAGAATTACCTGCTGCGTCTCATGAGTGATTGCCAATCACTGGCCAGGTGCTGAACATAGGGGCGTCGAGACATTCGACGCCATCAATTCAATGCCGGAGAACTCTCCTACGGAGGCTTTACCTTGTTGAATCATTCGAAATCACGCATCGGGATGCTTGTATTGATCCTGATATGTTTGTCTGCGATATGCCCGATGGCTTTCGCGCAGGTCACGAACGCAAGTCTAAACGGTTTGGTTACTGACGCCAACGGAGCCGTACTCACCGGAGTACAGATCTCCGTTCAGAACCTCAACACAGGCTTCGTCCAGAAGACTGTGAGCAACGGCTCGGGCGTTTATCTCATCACGCCGCTCAATCCTGGACCCTACACCCTCACCGCAGAAAAGAAGGGCTTCCGCAAGATCGTCCAATCGGGCATCAATCTGACGGTTGATCAGGCGGCCACTTTGAACCTCGCCCTGAAGGTGGGCGATGTGGCGCAGGTCATTACCGTTACCGCCGACGCGGAGCTGATCAACACCACAACTGCCGAGATCGGCACCACCATCGCGGAGCAAGCGGTCGTGGAACTGCCCTTGAATGGCAGGCACACCTCTGATCTGGTGCTGCTCAGCACCGGCGTGATCAACGTTCTGAACACCGGAGGCGGAAAATATCAGGGTGAGACGACCTTCCCCGACGCCACCGGCGCCTCGGCCGGCGGCGGACGCCAGGGCAGCACCTACTATATGCTCGACGGCGCGCCCAATATGGACACCTATATGTCGCTGGCCGCTCCCTTCCCGGACCCCGACGCCACCCAGGAGTTCCGCGTCGTCACCAACAACTACGATGCCCACTACGGCTTTGCCCCCGGCGCCATCGTCACCATCCAGACCAAGTCCGGCTCCAACCAATTTCATGGCGCGGTCTATGACTTTGGCCGCAACCAGTTGGCCAATGCCTCATCGTACTTTGGACAGCGGGTCGACGGATTGCACAAGAACATCTTCGGCGGCTCCTTGGGAGGGCCGGTCTTCAAGAACAAGCTCTTCTTCTTCGGTAATTACGAGCACATCCACAACGGCACTCAGGCCAACAACAACTTCGCCAACTTTCCCACGGCCAAGATGCTGGCCGGTGATTTCACTGAATTCACCAACACCATCAATGGCCCGGATAACCATTTTGTCGGCAACAAAGTCAACCTCACCACCTATCCCTTCAGCACTGGGGCAGTCGCCCTTCTCACCGCCGCTCTGCCCGTCGGCACGGCCGGCGTAGCAGGCAACCCTGGATATACGCAGTATGCCGGCGCGCCGGGAATTGAAACCTACAAGCAGGGAACCGCGAGAGTTGACTACAACGTCAACGACGCGCAGCGCCTCTTTCTGCGCAGCTTCATCGAGTACTACAAGAATGCCGGCTCGGCCGTCAAAGGCAACTGGATCGCTGTGACGCCCACCAAAACGGGTGAGTTCTACAACGAAGCCCTGGGCCATACCTGGACGGTCAATGACAGCACCGTCAACACTCTCAATGTCTATTACACGCAGATGGACGTCTTGCAGGCGCAACAATCCCTGGACAGTAGCGGTAATCCTGTCTGCCTGTCGAAGTACATTGCCGTCCATGAAATTCCCGGCCATTGCTACATGATGGGAACCGGCTCCAAAGGCGGCAACAACGGCTTCTGGTCGAACTGGACAGAGCCGACCGGCGAGAGAAGATACACCTACGGTATGTCGGATGCCTTTACCAAGACCATCAAAAATCAAACTCTGTCGGCTGGCATGGATATCGTCCACGTCTTTGCGCAGGAAAACACCGATTATCCTGCCACCGTCAATGCCCAAACCGATGGAACCTGGACAGGAAATGGTTTTGCCGACTTCCTGACCGGCAATTGGGACAGCTTCACGCAGGGTGGAGGAGAAATCTCCAGCGTCAAGGGTTGGCTGCTGGGAGCCTATGCGCAAGATCAGTACAAGATCAAGCCGAACCTGACCGTAACCCTCGGCCTGCGCTGGGATCCGAATACGCCTCCCACGGTCACCGGAGGACGCGGCTCTTCATGGCGTCCAGGACAGCAAAGCACCATGTTCCCCAATGCGCCGCTGGGAATGATCTTCCCCGGAGATACGGGACTTGACGCGAGGCTGATGTCGGGCACCTACAACAACTGGAATCCACGCGTGGGTATCGCCTACCAGCCAAAGGCCTTGCCGAAGACCTCCATCCGCGCCGGCTTTGGCCTCTTTACCGGGCCGCTCCAGTACTCGGCGTACAACCACACCTCGGATATCGCGCCCTTCAGCCCGACCTTCAGCTTCAACAGCCATGTCGATACCGTAACCCCGGCAAACGACATTCAGATTCCCTTCGACCACCCCTGGCTGGCAAATTATCCCTTCGCGGCCGGTACGCCGAAGGTCTTCCCAACCGGCGATCAGTTCGCCAATAACAACTTTGCCTCACTCAGCTACAAGCCGCCCACGAACTCGGCGATCATTACGCCGGTTTCGCTGGGAGCGGAGTTCGATAAGAACTTCAAGCGGGGCGTCACGGAAAGCTGGAACCTCTCCATCGAGCAGCAACTCACGCCAACCATGGCAATTCATGCCGCTTATGTGGGAAGCCAGTCCTATCATGAATCGGTCATCTTCGACGCGAATGCCGCGGTGGCCGGCGTCCGCCCATACTCCAACTTCAACAACATTGATGTGGACAGAAGCATGGGTACCGCGCCCTACAACTCCCTGCAAATCGGGTTTGACAAGCGCGTCTCTTATGGCCTTACCCTCCAGTCCAGCTTCACCTGGTCCAAGGTCGAGGATATTACCTCCTCGGGCAATATCTCCTTTGTGGGCGGTGTTGGCGATCCCTTCAGCATCAAGTGGAACAGGGGCCTCTCAGACATGAACGTACCCATTGTCTCGGTGACCAACTTTGACTACAAGGCACCCACGCTGAAGAAATTCAACCCGGTTGTCAGGGCTCTCTTTGGCAACTATGAACTCAGCTCCATCTACAGCTGGCGGTCGGGACATCCCTTCAGCCTCTATGGTGGATGGTGCGCTACCGGCGGATGGGACGACTGCTCGAACTCCTATCAGTACGGGGATCGCGCCGACTACAAGCCCGGAAACGTTCCCTGGTCGCATCAGGGCGGCAAATGGCAGTGGATCAATGTTGGGTACTTCAACAAGAACGCCTTCCAACAAAACGCCGGGGGGACCTTTGGCAACACCCCCAAGAACATCTTCAGAGGACCCTCTCAGCAGTATGTTGACTCAGCGCTCAGCAAGCATATCAAGGTTTACGCTGACAAATATGACTTGCAACTCCGCTTCGAGTTGTTCAATACCTTCAACCATCCCAGCTTAGGCACTCCTGACAACAACATCAGTGATGGAAGCTTTGGAAAAATCAACGGGAGCGGCGATGTGGCCGCCCGCGTGGCGCAGGGAGCTGTGAAATTCAACTTCTAACCCTCAACCTGTAACAAACACCACGGGGCGCGGCGATCATCGTCGCGCCTCGTTTTTTGCCGCGCGACAGACAATGCGACCGGCATCGCGCGGTACACTGTCTTCCTATGATTCACGATGGCCGCAGCCGCAAACTTCCCTTCGATCCTGCCGAGGCGTTGGCGCATCTGAAAGCGAGCGACGCCAAGCTGGGCGCGCTCATCGACCGCGTTGGCCCCTTCACGCTCAAACTCGCTGCCTCGGCTTCGCCCTTCGCCTCGCTGGTGGAGTCGATTCTCTATCAGCAGTTGCACGGCAAGGCCGCGGCGACTATTCATCGGCGGGTGCGGGAGTACTTTGGCGGCGACCCCGCGCCGCAGGCTCTGCTCGACACGCCCGACGAGCCGTTGCGCATGGCCGGCGTCTCCGGCAACAAAATCCGGGCGCTGCGCGACCTGGCCGCCCGCACGCTGGACGGAACCGTTCCCACGCACGCGGCCATCCGCAAAATGACCGACGCGGAGATTGTCGAGCGACTCACCGAGGTGCTGGGCATCGGCCCCTGGACGGTGGAGATGCTGCTGATCTTTCGCCTGGGACGGCCCGACGTTTTTCCCGTGACCGACTATGGAGTGCGCAAGGGCTTTGCGCTGACCTTTCTGCGCCTGCCCAAAAGCCGTCCGTTGGCCGTCGAGGAGCTGCCCCAGCCGGAGGTGCTGCTCAGGCGCGGCAAACGCTGGGCGCCCTTTCGCTCCGTGGCCAGTTGGTATCTGTGGCGAGCCTGCGATCTGGCTCGAGCAAAACCAGGGAAGTTATAGCCTGACTTGCATTGTCGAAGGTCGCCGCCCCCTGAAGGTTACGTCGACTTGAATGTACTGATTTCGGGACGCAGAATCCCCGGTTTTGCTATAAGGCCACAGCCTTCGCCAGCCGATAACACCTACAATGGTCGATAGGCCCGACTTGCGGGTCACAGCAGAGGTCACATGGCGGCAAGCAAACGATTTATCTGCATTCACGGTCATTTTTACCAGCCGCCGCGCGAGAATCCCTGGCTGGAGACGGTGGAGACGCAGGACACCGCCGCTCCCTACCACGACTGGAACGAGCGCATCTGCGCGGAGTGCTACTCCACCAACGGCGCGGCGCGCATCGTCAACAATAAAAACAAGATCACGCGCATCGTCAACAACTATGCGCGCATCAGCTTCAACTTCGGACCCACGCTGCTCAGTTGGCTGTCGGAGAACGCGCCGCGCACCTACCGTATGCTGCTGGACGGCGAACGGCGCAGCCGCAAGGCCTATCGCGGCCACAGCTCGGCGATGGCGCAGGTCTACAACCACATCATTCTTCCGCTGGCCAGCACCCGCGACCGCATCACGCAGATTCGCTGGGGCATCGCCGACTATCAGCACCACTATGGCTGCCTGCCCGAGGGCATGTGGCTGGCCGAGACGGCGGCCGACAATGAGTCGCTGGAGCTGCTGGCGCAGCACGGCATCAAATTCACGGTGCTGGCACCGCACCAATGCAAACGTATCCGCAGCCTGAAGGACGGCGGAGGCTGGACGGAGACCGCCAACGCCAGCGTGGACACCACGCATCCCTATCTGGTCCGCTTTGATTCCGGCGTCTCTATCGCCGTTTTTTTCTACGACGGACCCACCTCGCGCGCCATCGCCTTCGAGGGGCTGCTCAACTCCGGCGAGAGTCTCTCCGGAAGGCTCAAGTCCGGCTTTGAATTCAACGCCAGCCCGCAACTTGTTCATGTGGCTACGGATGGGGAATCCTACGGCCACCACCACAAATATGGCGAGATGGCGCTGGCCTATGCGCTGCGCCTGCTGGAAGAGGATCCCACCGTCAAGCTGACCAACTACGGCTGCTTTCTGGAGCAGTTTCCTCCCGAATACGAAGCCGAGATCGTCGAAAATACCTCGTGGAGCTGCGTGCATGGCATCGAGCGCTGGCGCTCTGACTGTGGCTGCAACGGCGGCAAGGCGGGCTGGAACCAGGCATGGCGCGCGCCGCTGCGCAAGGCTCTAGACGAGCTGCGCGACGCACTGGTTCCCTTGACCGAGCAGGAGGGAGCCAAGCTCTTCAAAGATGTTTGGGCCGCGCGTGACGGCTACATCGACGCCATGCTCGACCACAGCCCGCAGACGGTGGAGCGCTTCTTCCGCAGGCATCAACTGCGCGCCCTGACCGTTCCGGAGCGGGTGCGCGCCCTGGAGTTGATGGAGATGCAGCGTCATGCGCAACTGATGTACACCAGTTGCGGCTGGTTCTTCGACGACATCTCCGGCATTGAGACGGTGCAGGTGATCGCCTATGCAGCGCGGGTGTTGCAACTGGCGCGCGAGGTCTTTCACGAGCAGGCTGCGGCGCTGGAACCGGCCTTTCTGGCGCGCATGGCCGAGGCCCGCTCCAACGACGCCAAGGCCGGCGACGGTGCCAAAATCTACAAGGAGCAGGTCAATACCAAGCAATTGGGCCTGGAACAGGTGGCGGCCCACTACGCCATCAGCTCCATCTTCTCCTCCTTTGCCGAGGAGACCGACCTCTTCTGCTTCCGCGTCTGGCGCAACTCCTACGACGTGTACAGCTCCGGGCGGGGGCGGCTGGCCCTGGGCAGGGTCAAAATCGTCGGCGCCATCACCGGCAAGCAGCGGGGCTTCTCCTTTGCTGTCTTGCACTTCGGCGACCAGAACATTACCGCCGCCGTCAAGGCTTACGAGCCGGAGGATGCGGCTGCCTTCGAGGCCTTTGCCGCCCAGGCCGCCGGTCACGTGCAACGCGCCGACTTTCCCGAGGCGATTCGCCTGCTGGACCGCTACTACGGCCACATGGACTACTCACTGACCTCACTCTTTACCGACGAGCAGCGGCGCATTGTGCAGTTGATTCTCAACTCCACGCTCTCGGATATCGAAAACTCGCTTACCACCATATATAAGGATCACGCCAGCCTCCTGCATTTTCTCTCGCAGGCCGGATTGCCCAAGCCGCCGGCGCTTACCCTGGCCGCCGGCTTTGCCATCAACGCCGGCCTGCGCCGAGCGTTGGAGGCCGATCCCATCGACCAGCCGCAACTGCGCTCCTTTCTCTCGCTGGCCAAGGCCGATCAGGTTGCGCTGGAGACGGCCACGCTCTCTTACCTAGCCGACCAGCGCATGAAGCGCGCCATGATCGAGCTTCAAATGTCCTCCGGCTCGCTGGAGATGCTGGAGCGGGCGCTGGTGCTGGGCCGCTTGCTGGTCGAGCTGCCCTTTGAGCTGAACCTCTGGCAGGCACAGAACATCTGGTACGAGATTCTGCGCACCGCCGGCTACGCCCTGACCGCGCTGGCCGCTGAAGACCGTCCGCGCTGGGATAAAAACTTCAGCGATCTGGGCATCTGCCTCTCCATCGACTGCGCCGCCATCAGCGACCAGGACCCAGCGGCAGCAACCGCGGCGGATTAGGAAATACGCGTCCTTCCCATACGCTCGACCATCTCACAGTTGGAGGCAGAGATGAGCGAGCGGCAACAGAAGGTGGTGCGGACGGAGGCAGAGTGGCGCGCGCAACTGACGCCGGAGCAGTACAGCATTTTGCGCGAGAAGGCCACCGAGCGGCCCTTTACCGGCGCGCTGACCGAGAATCACGAGACGGGCAACTACCACTGTGCGGGCTGCGGCGCGCTGCTGTTTCTGAGCGGTGCCAAGTTCGACTCCGGCTGCGGATGGCCCAGCTTCATGCTGCCCGCCGACTCCGAGGCCATTGCCGAGCACGAGGACATAAGCCTGGGAATGCGCCGCGTGGAGGTGACCTGCGCGCGCTGCGGCGGCCACCTGGGCCACGTCTTTCCGGACGGCCCGCGGCCAACCGGCTTGCGCTACTGTATTAACTCTGCTTCGCTTACCTTCACGCGATCCTCTGACATCAAAGCGGAAAGAGCGAGCCGGTAGGCGGCGGCATGGTGGTGACGCGCGCGCGGCGACGGGTGGGCTGAGGCTCCTGCGCGGCCAGCAGGCCGGCAATCTCGCGCAGCTCGGCGCGGGCATGGGCGAGGGTGGCGGCAACGGCCGTTGGAGTTTGACTGGAGCCGACGGCCAGCAGCTGCATCTGCGTCTGCGGCTCCAGTTGCGGCGCAGACTCCGTGGCCGCGTTGCGGTGCGGCTGCGTTTGTTCCAGTGCCTGACGCGCGCCGCTGAGCGTGTAGCCCTCGGCGTGGACCAGATGCTTGATCTTCAAGGCCAGTTCAACATCGCGGCGGCGATAAAGCCGCTGGCCGGTGCCGCTTTTGTTGGGTTTGAGCTGGGGAAACTGCGTCTCCCAGAAGCGCAGGACATAGGTCTCCACGCCGCAGATGCGCGCCGCATCGCCAATCTTGAAGTAGAGGCGGTCGGGGATCGCGGGCGAATCGATGTCAAGCTTCTGAGGCAGTTGCATGGCCATAGGAAAACCGGCAGGAGACCGCAACAGCGGTGAAACCCTGCTCTAGGTGAGATTATAGGCCAGATTCTGCACCATTTGTGAAGCATTATTTTTTGATCGGGCCAATTTCCTCAGAGACCCAGAGAAATCAGCCCAATCCAATTCGCTACTGTTTTTTCAGAACCGCGGAGTTCTTCTCGTCGGAGAGGATGACCGACTCCAGGTGGCGGAAGTCGGCGGCGCGCGTGGCCGGAAGCTCCACCTGGCGGACGACGTACTCGCGTTCGTAGTGGAGCACGTTGCCTTTGGCCGAGACGGAGGAGTGGTAGCTGGCGAAGTCGAGATCAAGGGCGACAGGGTCGGGCGTCTCATCGACGACGTAGCCGTCGGGGATCGTGATGTCGAAGCTGGAGCGCCAGCGGCCGGTGGCGTCCAAGTCAATGGGATAAATGCGCGGCCTGTCGTCGAAGGACGTAGCATCGGAGCCGATGACGCGGGGGCGCACCAGCAGCAGCGGTCCGGCCTGATGAGAGTATTGGCGCGCGGTCACCTTGTAGTGGAACTCGATGGGCTTGTCGAGGGCCGACGGCTCGACAATTGAATAGGAATCGAGCGTGACGCCGGGAAGGCTCTGAGCAACCGAGATTTCCACGGCCTCGCGACGCTCTTTTTCGTCGGTTTTCTTGAGCAGGTTACGGAGGCCTGCTCCGCTATTTCCGGACTGAATGCTGTCGACCGAGCCGGTCAGCGTTCCATCCGCCGAGAGCGTAAAGGAGCCTTTGCGTTCCACGGTATCGGCATCCGGGTCAAGGACCGGAAGAGCGAGAATCTGGCTGGACGAGCCGGCGGCCAAAATGCCGTAGCTGCCCTGCTCGTAGTAGGGCAGAATGCCCACGGGGACGCGTTGATTGGTGGGGTCGAAGATCAGGTAACGCTTGCCGTCTTTGGCTTTGGCAATGGCCTTGAGGCGCGCATCCTGAAGATCCGGCGGAATCTCGATGGCGGTAATCATGTGATTGCCAAAAAGCGAAGGCGCAGCGGGATCGACAACATCGCGGCGGTCATCCACCGGCAGATAGACGGCATGAATCCCGGCCACCTGGAGCATGGAGATCAGCAGGGTGGTCTTGTCCTTGCAGTCGCCATATTTGTTGCGGAAAATATCAGCCGCGGGATGCGCCTGCAATCCGCCGATGCCGCGCATGACGATGAAGTAGCGGATGTTCTTCTGAACGTACTCAGTGATGCGGCTGAGCTTGGTGTAGAAGTCGGGCGCGCCTGCGATGAGCGTCTGCGTCTGCGCGGTGATCTCCGGCGATGGGTCGGGGCGGTTGGCCTCCAGCTTGGTGACCCAATCCCCAATGGCGCGCCACTGGTTGTCGATGCCGTCAATGGCGGCATCGCCCCATTGGACGGTCATTCGCGCCGCGAGAGCATACCAGTTAGGATGGGACTTTACGTTGCGCAGGTCGAGGGCGTGCGTATCTTTCAGCTCCCAGCGCCAGTGGTTGGGCGCAACCTCGACGGGCTTGACCGGCGTGAATCTGTGCCAAGCCTCGGAGTGGGCGCGACCGGCGGGCAAGTCCACTTCAAGAGCCTGAAAGACGACGGGAACGTCATCCTGAATTCCCCATATCTTCTCTTGTGCGTAAGGCGGCAGCAGCTCCTCGGAGTCGCATACGATGACCGCGCCCACATCGGCGGCGGGCGGATTCACGCCGCGATATTTAGCCGTGTTGAGCATCGTGGAATTGCTCAGGTCGCCAATATCAAGAAAGTCCGTCTCCTGCGCCTGATACTGCTTCCCGTCGGCGGCCAGCGTCCACTCGCGGAAGTGGTTGATCTTCTCGTCCACGGCGTATTCGACGACGCAAGATGCTTCGCGACGCCCTTGCAGCTTGAGGACGCGAAAGGCCTTGCGCCGGGTTTCGGTGGCGCGGCCCTGGGCGTCAACGGATTCGATTTGCTCCTCGAAGAGGGTTACGGTGGCGGCATCCTTGTCGTAGGCCGGCGTGGGCGTCTTGGCGGCATCCAGCCCCCACTGCGGCACCGGCTGCTTATCATTGCCAAACCATCCGGCGTGAGCGGGCGCGGCTGCGCACGCAAAAACAGCAGCAACCGCAAGACGCGAGAGAACGAGGGGAGAAATGCGCATCATCAGTTTCCTTTCGCGGCGGCCGGCGCGGTGGTCAGCACCAGTTGCTGCTGATCAGCGGCGGCGATCTTCTGGTAGAAGCCGCGCAGATCCTGGTACTCCTCCGGCTTGGCAAAGGTGAAGGCGCTGGCCAGCGAACGGTAGATGATGACCTGTCCGGGTGAAGAAATCGACTTGGTGGTAAAGACCGCGTGCAGCGGCCATGCGATCTTGGCGTC
>Ga0181529_10000843_pt1 | contig 42680 bp, 37 predicted proteins | sample PEATcosm2014_Bin_36_FD_119763 | JGI IMG/M metagenome (GOLD analysis project Ga0181529, IMG submission 119763) | Peatland microbial communities from MTU Mesocosm Facility, Houghton, MI, USA - PEATcosm2014_Bin10_30_metaG | ecosystem: Environmental > Terrestrial > Soil > Wetlands > Peat | place... | reverse complement strand
CGGAAAGCTGTTCTATCGATTGGCCCAACAAGCCGTGCAGGTAGGCCCAGTCCCGTTTGCAACCTTAATCAAACCACAACCCGTTGTGTCCGGTGGCGTCAAGTAAATACCCCTATAAAAGTATATGCCGCCGCTGGGAAGGGAGATCGGGTACAAGAGGAAGTAGTTATAAGGGAAGCTGTCGGCAATTGCAGGGTTGGTCCATGTAAATGTTGGATTCAGATCTGTACCCACGCCCGCTGGCGATGGATTGGCGCCAAAGTTGCCGACGACGCCGGTCACCTTTTCGGTCAGGGTCTGCTGGCTGCCATCTCTGTAGGTGAGAAGAAGCGAATAGGAATCGCCAATGCTTGGCGTGTTAAAGAGATTGATGGTCGAGTCGAACGAATACCCGGGATTTTCAAAGCTCCGGGGAATGTCCTGAACGGTGATCGCGTTGGGCCCTGATTTGAGTTCCGCGGCGATCAGGTGTTTGGTCCCGTCAATGGCCTGGAATTGGATCGAGTATTGTTGCGTTGAGCTTGAAGAGCCACTGACTGTCTGAGCGTTATTCGTCGTCCAAGTCACGTAGCTCTCACCGCCGTTCACCAGCGTCATATTCTGGGTTGCTGGGATGTCCGTCACGGTCAGCGCGGGAAGATTGGAAGCTGTTTCCATGTCCCCATTCAGTTCAACACTGTTCTTGTTCTGGTCAACGAACGCAGAGTAATCATAGATTCCCGCGGGAAGCTGGATGCTATAGCTCTGCGGACTGACCGGATTCGGAATGCACGTGTAGTAATAGGCTGACGTGGCCTGGTTCTGAAAGCTGATATACAACGGGCCGGTGGCCGTGTCGGGGAGGGTGACAGCGCCGGAGACCGCTACAGCGCCAGCAATCGAGGGCTGGCCAGGGGTGACGGGGCCAACCGCCGGAGACCAAGAGCTGGTCGCGCTGCCCGCCAAGCCTTGATAGCGGAAGTAGTAAGATTTGGCGTCTGAAAGACCGTTCAAAAACCATGTATTCGTTCCTTGGCCGACGGTCGCCGGGTAGATCTGACTCCCGATCACGGTGGCGCAGGCGGAATCGGCGCACCATTGAACCTTGTAGGACGTGGCCACTTCCGCAGTGAGACCCAAGTCGTTAGTGAAGACCGAACTCGTATCGAAGATATCAAGGAGCGACTGGGCACTTAAGACAACGCCTTGATCGAATGGCGTTGCCGTAACAGTGGGATTGAGGGCGGAATTGAAGGCGACCGGCGCGGGATCGGTCAGAGCGACGGAGACACCCGTCACGTTGCCAGCGGCGCCGATGTCGGCGGTTGCGCTACCGGCGGGATCCAATGCGTTAGGCGCGCCGTTGCCCAGGGCATCTTTCCACGCGACGATGGTGTAGTTGCCGGGCTCTACGCCATTGATGGTGAAAGACCCAGGAGCCGTAATGCTGGTGCCTTGAAGGGCTCCGCCGGCGCCCTTCGCAACCAGATAGATTGGCCCCGTCGCTGTTCCTGTATAGGCGACCGTGCCGGAGATCGAGTAACCGACGTCGGCCTTGAAGCTGACCTGCTGCGATACATTGTTACTGATGGTAACGCTCTGGGTTGCGGGCGTGAATATGGCATTGGTTCCCGCGAGCGACGGCGTAATGGTATAGGTTCCGTTGGGAACGCTTGCAAACGAGAAGTTTCCGTTACTATCGGTAGTTGTGGACTGGACGGGATTGGTGTTGATAGAGACCGTAACCGGGGGCTCGGAGTTCGAAGAGTTAGAGGAGCTGGCGGCGCTCTCAATCAAGTCGGTGGCATGGATGGATGTCAACACCGCAGACCGGAAGATCGAAGCGTAGGAAGACGCGGCGGCGCTATGAAACAAGACAGCTTCTCGGGTGGATACCGCCGGCGCGGGGGTCGGAGTCGGGATACCGTTGTCGTACCATACGTTGCCGGTGATGCTTGGCGCATTGATGGTCAGGCTCAGTGTCACCGTCGAAGTCAAAGGTGTGGGCCTGCCAGAGTCAGTCAACTGGAAGATAAGATACGCGGGCTGCGTTGTTGCCGTGGTCGCGCCGGCAGCAGCGGAGATCACGCCGGTAGTTTCATTCAGGCTCACGCCTGTCGGCAGCGTTCCGCCGATCACCGCCCAGGCATAAGGCGCGATGCCGCCCGATCCGGCCAACTGCGCCGAGTAGGTTGCACCGGCAGTGAACGAGGGCAGCGAGGTGGTGGTGATCGTGGCAGCGGCAGGGATCGTCAGAATGATGGAGCCTGACTTGGTTTTGTCGGCCACCGAGGTCGCCGTCAAGGTCACCGACTGAGCCGAACTCGTGACGCCGGCCGGCGCGGTATAGATCGGCGAGGCAGACGTTGTGCTGGAGAGTGTTCCCGCGGAAGGCGTAGCCCAGGTCACACCGGCGTTGCTGCTGTCGTTCACTACGGCCGCGGTCAGCGTGACAGGATCGGCCGGATCCACCGTTGTGGAGGATGCTGAGGCGGAGACGCTGATGGGGGTGGTGCCGCCGGTTGATCCGCCGCCGCTTTTACCGCAACCTGAAACGCTGAAAAAAGCGAGGATTGTGATAACAAACAGGCTTACAGACACACTGGTCTTCAGACCAGAAGGGAGGGACTTTGATCTGGACATTTGGCGACCTTTAACCTCTTAGTTGATAACTGCGAGAATTACACACAACATTGAAAACCGCCAGGATTCTACACAATCAATGTAAGCGGAAGACTCCGAGATTCGCGGGGTCTACAACCCTTCTGTCTGTAATTTAGATAGTAGTTCTCGGCCTTTGCAGGGGTCCCGAAGCTTCAACTTCAAACCGGGGATCACTGAGTCCGCTTCCAATTATTCTCGAAGATCCGCTTATGTTACTCCAGCATCTGCAAATCCAGGGGAGCTTCGAGCAAGTAGTCCTTGCCGCGGAGAACCTCAAGGGCGCGCTTGAGCGCTGAGGATTTGCAGGGCTCGACGGTCATCACGAATGGCAGAGCATTCGATGGGAAGCCGGGCTTCTGTACGATGGCGCGAATATTGATGCCTTCGCTGGCCAGCGCCACGGTGATGTCGGCGATGATTCCCGGTTTGTCGTTGACCATGAAGCGGATGTAATGCGGGACCTCGAACTCGGCGCTCAACCGCTCCAGTGAAGCTGGAACCTTGACTCTCCTTGAGCCGTGCGCGAGCGCCAGCAGATCGCTGACCACAGCCACCGCCGTGGGATGGCCGCCGGCGCCGTGGCCAGAGAAGACCACATCGCCGCCATACTTGCCGCTGAAGATCACCATGTTCTCAGTTCCGCGCGACCAGGCCAGGGGCGAGTGCAAGTCCACCAGCATCGGTCCAACCGTGGCGGCGATCTTGCCCTCGGCATAGTCGGCCCGGGCAATCTGCCGGATGGTGCAGTTGAGGTCCCGCGCATAGGCGAAGTCGACGGCGGCAATCTCGGTGATGGGCTGGGGCTCGATCTCAGCAGGGTCCACCTCGGCACGCAAGGCGAGACGCATGAGAATGGCCAGCTTGGCGCGCGCGTCAAAGCCGCCCACATCCTCGGTGGGATCGGCCTCGGCGTAGCCCTTGGCCTGCGCATCAGCCAGCACCGGTGCGTATTCGGCGCCCTCCTGCATCCTGCTCAGGATGAAGTTGCAGGTGCCGTTCAGAATGCCCTCGATACGCTCGATGCGGTCGCCGGCCAGTCCCTGCTCCAGGCCCGGAATCACGGGAACTCCACCGGCCACCGCAGCGCCGTATTTCAGGTGCCCGCCAGAGGACGCAGCCAGCCGTTCCAACTCCGCACCGTGAGCGGCGATCAGCTTCTTGTTGGCTGTGACAACACTTTTGCCGGCACCGAGCGCGCGCCGCACCCAGCCGCCGGCCGGTTCGAGCCCGCCGGCCAGTTCTACAACCACATCCACATCGTCGCACGCCAGCAGAGCATCCGCATCATCGGTCCAGATCACATTTGAAGGGACCCATTCGACACGCCTGCGCGCCAGGCTGCGGGCATAGACGTGGGTGAGTTCGAGGCCCTCGGGACGGGAATCGACCAGAATCCGCGCCACGGAACTGGACACCGTCCCAAAACCGAAGAGTGCGATGCGCAAGGGGCGCTGCGAGCGGGTGTTTGAGGCCGAAAACTCTTGAGGATGAGCGGATACGTTCGATTCGGACACGGTTGTTTCCTCTTGAACCTGGATAGAACTGCGTAACTATCGATGATACCTGACCGTGGAACACCAAGCTTGTAAGGGCATGAGAGGACCGACGAGCGAGTCCGTTTCGAACATGGTTACGCTCTATTACTTTAGTACCGTGCAATTCGATACATTTTCTATTGAACGGCCTCAACTTCTTGCGCTAGTCTCTTGGCATTCTGGTTCGTCGTGCCGATTCCCCCTCCCGCTGAGGCCGACTCCATTCCTTACAAACCGCATTTCCACGAGACGCCGACGATGGTTCCTTGTGGAGTCACAGAGAGGTGTCCGGGAAAGCCAAACACAAAATCAGGAGAACCCATGATCCCCACATTGGTCTCGCCTATTCGTGGCAAGGCGCTGATGGCCCTTGCTCTGTTCGTCGTGCCGGTTTGCGCCGTTGCACAGACGACCTTCACCCCCCCGGCAGTAGCTTCCGTCCCCAACCCTTGTCCCCGATTCACCGCTGGCAGCACGGTTGCGAATCCCGTGGCTCTGTACAGCTCGCACGGAATCCTCGCCGTCAACTTCTCTTATCAATCGAGAATGGACGACGCAGGCCGGACCCTGTATTGCTTCATGACGCCCAGCGGCCTTGAAAACCCTACTCTGCACGTGCTGCCCGGCGATCATCTGGTCATCACAATCACCAACAATACGTCGGCGGGCATGAATCCGATGGAGCTGAATCCACCCAATTGCGGCTCCGCGGTGATGGACTCCTCTTCGGTGAATATTCACTACCACGGAACGAATACATCTCCCACCTGCGGTCAAGATGAAGTGATCAAGACCGTCATCAACACCGGCCAGACCTTCCAGTACAACGTGGCCTTCCCTTCGAATGAGCCTCCTGGGCTTTACTGGTACCACCCGCACATCCACGGCATCGCTGAACCGGCTGTGCTGGGTGGCGCATCCGGCGCCATCGTGGTGGATGGGATCCAGAATGTGCAACCGGCCGTGAGGGGACTTCCCCAACAAATCCTGGTGCTTCGCGACCAGCCGCAGGTTCAGGGTCTGGGCGAGGGGTCGGGCGGATGCCTCAACGGCGTTCCCTTCCAGGACATCACCGTCAACAACGTACCGATCGATTCAAACCAGGTGGCACCGGGCGATGTGGTCACCTTCACGCCCGCCGTGCTCAGCGTAAGTCCTGGACAACAACAGTTCTGGCGCGTGACCAACTCCTCGGCAGACACGATCATGGACCTGCAAGTGCAATACAACGGAGTGGCCCAGACGATGGAACTGGTGGCGATTGACGGGGTTCCGGTGAACTCTCAGGACGGCACAACAACGCCCAGCCTGATTCCGATCACTCACTTCAGGCTACCGCCGGCAGCGCGTTTCGAGTTCATCGTGACCACGCCTGCTAAAGGCGTCAGGGCGCAGTTTGTTACCACTGCCATCGCCACCGGCGCGAACGGCGATTGCGATCCCGCCCGGCCCATCTTCAACATCGTCACGAACGGAAATAGCCCAAGCAACGATGCGACTGCGGATGTTGCGCCCTCGTCGATCAGCGCGGCGGCGGTGCAGCGATTCGCGGGCCTCGCCGCGGCACCCATCGCGCAGACACGCCTGTTGTACTTCTCTGAGAACTCAAACCAAACCCAGTTTTATATGACGGTCTTCCCGCAGACGCCGGCGCCGTTCGACCCCAACGCACCACCGGCAATAACAGCCACCCAAGGAACTGTGGAGCAGTGGACGGTGCAGAACCGGGCACAGGAGAACCACGAATTCCACCTCCATCAGGTCCACTTCCTGGTTCAGTCGCAAAACAACTTCGCCATCAACGGCCAGCCACAGTCTCCAGCTGACACCGGCCAGTATCTGGATATGATCGAGGTGCCTGGCTGGGACGGAAACCCCGCACATCCCTACCCCAGTGTTACGCTGCTGGTTGACTTCCGTGGGCCTGACATTGGGAGCTTCGTCTTCCACTGCCACATCCTCAACCACGAAGACCTGGGCATGATGAACATCATCCAGGTTGTGCCCGCCCCGGCAGCGCAGAACATTCACATCTCCACGCCTGCGATTGCCGCGTCTCCGGAAGCGGTCAAATCGCCCGTTTCAAATACCAGGTCAATGGCGATGCCGGCGATGGCGTCGTCAAGACCCGGCGGAGGAAATTGAAGTCAAGCGAACCTCTTGCCGCTGATCGAAAGGCACATGAATTGTGATCGGATGAAAAGTATCGTCAGCGTCAAATGATTCGTTTCGCTGAATGTCAAGGCGATCAAGGAACAATGCTGCTCGAATTGTCCGGGGAGGGTAGAACCGGGCATCTTCCCTGATCGCCTTGAACAGAATCCGCCTGGTATCGAAGACCAGTGTTTTTCCGTTGCGAAGAAATGGATAAACATTGAAGAAGTCAATGCAATCTGACCCTGACTCGGAGTTCAATGCAAGGTTTTGTCTGGGATTGCAGATTTTTCTTGAGCCGGAATATCATGAGAATCCATGGCGACTACCGTTGAGAAACTGAACCTCAGGGATCAGCAGAAGATCCTCGTCTTGAATGCGCCCGCGAGTTTCGATGCCGAGCTCGCCAGGCTGCCCGCTTTAACCATTCACCGGAACATTGAATCGGTTGCGGAGATTCGCTTCTCAATTGCGTTTGTCACGCGACAAAGGGAGGTGGATGCGCTTGTCCCCGCGGTCACCGCACGCGCCAAGGGTGATGCGACGGTTTGGTTTGCGTATCCCAAGGGCACGTCGAAGAAATTGAAGTGCGACTTCAACCGCGACACCGGTTGGGATGCACTGAAGGCCGCGGGATTCGACACTGTGCGCGCAGTGGCCATCGATGAGGATTGGACCGGACTGCGCTTCCGGCGGGTTGAGTACATCAAGAGACGCTAGCTCTTCGCTGCGCGCCAACGAAAGCTTTGTTCAGTCCCGCCCTCGAAATACCTGGGCAGCGAAGAGCGACGTCCTATTGAACTTCAAAGAGCCCAGGCAGCATCTCTCCTGCGTTGCCTTCTACGATGTGGGTGAAGGCCTCGGCATTCAGAGGCAGCTCGGGCCCGACGTAGATAGTGCGCCCGCCATGCTCGCGCGCCCAATGAACAAAGTTGGCCGCCGGATAAACCGAGCCGGAGGTGCCGACCACCAGCATCAGCGTCGCATTTCCGATCTCTCGTTGGATGCGCCCCATCTCCAGCGGTATTTCGCCGAAGAAGACGATGTGGGGACGCAGGCGCGCGCCGCAGGGGCAATGACCTACCTCAGCCAGGCTGCGATAGATGGCACGATCCTCGACCGGCGCCAGGCCGCAATCGGCTTCACAGTGGGCCTTGGCCAGTTCGCCGTGCATATGCACCAAGCGCCTGGAGCCGGCCCGCTCATGCAGGTCGTCGACATTTTGCGTGCAGAGAAAGAAGCGGTCGCCCAATTGCGCCTCCAGCTTGGCAATGGCGATGTGCCCCGGATTCGGTTCAGCCAGTTCTCCCGCCGCGCGGCGGCCGGAGTAGAACTCCCAAACCTGCCAGGGATCGCGTGCCCAGGCCTCGGGTATACACACATCTTCGATGCGATGGCCGGCCCACAGACCGTCGGAACCGCGAAAGGTCGGCAGCCCACTCTCAGCGCTGATGCCCGCGCCGGTGAGCACGCAGACGTGGTCCTCGGGGGTGATGGAAATTGTCGCCATGGGGTTCCTTCCTGGTCAGCGGGCTTCTTTTCCCTAGTCCCTTTTCCCGGATCCCTGCCTCTTCACGGCTCGAGCAGAATCTTGCCTGTCGTCTTGCGGGCTTCGAGGTCGGTCTGCGCCTGGGCGGCCTCGGCCAGCGGATACATGTGCTCGGTGCGTAATTTGAGTTCACCGCTGGCAGCCCAGCCGAGCACATCGCCGGCACGCCAGTCCAACTCCGGCCGCGTGGCGATGTGATGCCACAGGGTCGGGCGGGTGATGAAGAGCGAGCCCTTGCCGCTGAGCTGAATCAGATCGAAGGGCGGCACAGGGCCGCTCGATGCGCCAAACAGGGCAAGCAGTCCGCGAGGACGAAGGCAGTTCAGGCTGCCTTCGAACGTGGTCTTTCCCACCGAGTCGTAGACCACGTCCACACCCTTGCCGCCGGTGAGCCGCTTGACCTCCGCCTCGAAGTCCTGTTTGGTGTAGAGAATCACATCGGAGGCGCCGGCCTCGCGCGAAAGCTCTGCCTTGGCCTCTGTCGAAACAGTGGCAATGACCCGCGCTCCCAGCCGCACGGCCATCTGCGTGAGCAACAGTCCCACACCGCCCGCTCCAGCGTGAATCAGCGCCGTATCGCCCGCCTTCAGCGGATGGGTGGAATAAGCCAGGTAATGCGCCGTCATGCCTTGGAGCATGGCCGCCGCAGCCTGCTCCGGCGAAACCTTGGATGGAACCTTCACCAATTGCGCCGCGGGAACCAGGGCATACTCGGCATAGCTGCCCAGCACCGCGACCGAGGCTACTGCATCGCCTTCGGCAAATCCGGTGACGCCCGGACCCAGCTTCTCTACTGTGCCGGCCGCCTCGCTGCCGGGAATGAGCGGCAGCGCCGCCTTGTAGAGGCCTTTGCGGAAATAGATCTCGATGAAATTGACGCCGATAGCTTCAACGCGGATCAACACCTGCCCCTGCCCCGGTTGGGGGATGGGCAACTCGACCAGCTTCAGAACCTCTGGCCCGCCGGTCTCGTGAATCTCAATGGCTTTCATCTCACGGCAAGGATGCACTATGAGGGGGCGTGGGCGCAAGGAAAGCCGCTATCCTGTCAACTTGGCGCTGGCCAGGCGGTTGAGGCTGATACCCTGCTCAGCCGCCTCCAGAGCGAGCGCGCGATGCACGTGGGGAGGAATGCGAACCCGAAACTCGCCACTGTACCTCTTTTCAGCGAGCGGAACGGGAGGAACTTCGCCGTTCGCGATCATGTCGGCGACCGACTCGGCGACAACCTTGCGGATGCCAGCCAGCGCAGATGGGGGGGATGAGGCCAGCCAACTCATCGAGGGAAACTCCGCGCAGAGGGCGAGGTATTCTTCGTCCTCCGGCGACCAGGTAACACGATAAGTGTAGTGATCAAGGCTCTTGTGGCTCATTGCGGCACCTCCGTTGTTTCTCTTCAGTCAATCCTGTCTCTCTTCGAGTCTCTCCAGGGCCAACAAAACCTGCCGAACCTGATACGGCTTTGCTTTGCCCTTTGAGTTCTGAATATTCACGCGCGGGTCGCCTGGCCAAGGTGTCTTAAAGACTGCATGACTCAATGCATTTTGACGCGGCTCACAAAAGTAAGCCTCACAGACCTTGTACAAGTCCGCAAAACGAATCGGGCCGGGCTGCTGCGCATTCTTTCGAGAATCTTAGCAATATCCGGCACGACTCTATGGTATCAATAATGGAACCACATTGCAAGAGGAGGGTCCATTGCGCTCAATGAGATCATTCGCCTTGAAAAGGGACACCAGACACCAAACCCCGCTCGGAGGTTGTCCAAGCGGGGCTGGTTTTTGCTGATCCCTATTCCCTGTTCCCTGCCCTATCTCTCCGGCAAAGTGCTAGGCTCTTTGGGCGCGCGCAGACGCACCATGCGGTCGATGGTGTAGGGCGTGGGATGCTGGCTGGTGAAGTAGTGGCGCACCTGCAATTCACCCAGCAGGCCGATAGCCAGCAGCTGAATTCCGGAGACGATCAAGACGCCGCCCACCACAAATAACGGCCCGTGAACATCCATAACATTTTGATGGGGGTGGAGAACCTTGAGGACCAGCATCGAGGCTCCGATAGCGCTGCCCGCCAGGATGCCCAACGCTCCGAAGACGCCAAAGAAGTGCAGCGGACGGCTCATGTACTTGATGAGGAAGCGAATGGTCAACAAGTCAAAGAAGACGCGAAAGGTGCGCCCAATGCCATAGTGGCTCTTGCCCCGCTCGCGGTGCACGTTCTTGATGGGAATCTCACAGATCGTCGCGCCGTACCAAGCGGCCAGCGCGGGAATGAAGCGGTGCATCTCGCCATAGAGCGGAATATTCGTAATGACTTCGCGGCGATAGGCTTTAAATGTAGTCCCGAAGTCGTGAATGTCAACGCCGGACAGCTTGGCCATCAGCCAGTTGGCGCAGCGCGACGGGATGCGGCGCATCACAAAATTATCGATCCGCTCTTTGCGCCAACCCGAGACCACATCGTAGCCTTCGTCGAGCTTTTCGATGAAGTTGGGAATCTCGGCGGGGTCATGCTGCAGATCGCCGTCCATGGCCAGGATGAACTCGCCCGAGGCGTGGTCGAAGCCCGCGGCCAGGGCGGAGGTCTGTCCGAAGTTGCGGCGCAGCTTGATGATCAGCACGCGGCTATCGACGGCGGCAATCTCTTCCATCAGCCGGTAGGTGCGGTCGTTGGAGCCGTCGTCCACCAGCACCAGCTCATAACTATCGCCCACCTGCTCCATCACCTGCTTGAGGCGCGCGTATAAAACTGTGACATTCTCCTCTTCGTTGTGAAAAGGAACGACAATTGAATACTTCGGCATTTAGATAGTATAGACGTGAACAAAGTGAAAACGAAGCGAAAGCCCTGGATTGGAAGTAACTATCCGAAGACCGGTTACCGGTCCAACTCATCGAGCATGGCCTGCATCTCGCTGGCGGCGTGACGGTTGCCGCTCCGCGCGGCGCTCTCAATGCCGGACTTGAGCCGCGCGACGGCCTCCGGTGTGCGGCCCGCCGTGGCCAGCGTTTGCGCGGCCATGAAATATCCAGCCGTGTAGCCGGGATCGTTGGCCAACAGTGTGTCGAACTGCCCGAGCGCCTCATCCGTATCGCCGCTGCCGGCAAGCTCCATCGCCAACCCGTAGCGCGCGAAGCTGTTGTTCGGGTCCAGTTCCAGAATCTCTTTCAACCCTGCAATTTTGTCCATTTTGCTCGATTGGGCCGAGTCTTGTTCAGCTCCGGCGCCATTTTGATTTGCGTAATTGGCGGCGATTGCCGACACTGGAAGTGTGCACCGCTTCAGACCGGCAGCCGCCTGCTTCATTCTATCCGGCGGCGGGTGAGGTTGAACGGCGCGAGTGGAAATGGAGCCGACCCGCCATGAGTACGACCGAGATCAACTCCCGAGTCAATCCCGCAGCCCGCACCGTGGCCAGCACCCAGTCGGAGATGACCGAGCTTGTGCTGCCCAACGACACCAACACGCTAGGCAATCTGTTGGGCGGGCGGCTGATGCACTTCATCGATATGACCGGCGCCATGGCCGCCTACCGGCACGCGCGCACCTACATCGTGACCGCGGCCATGGATCACATCGACTTCATCCAGCCTGTGCATCTGGGCAATCTGGTCACGCTCAAGTCCAGCGTCAACCGCGCGTTCAACACATCGATGGAGGTCGGCGTGAAGGTCTGGGCCGAAGACACGCAGACCGGCAAGGTCTCGCACGTGGCCAGCGCCTTTCTTATCTTTGTCGCCATCGACCGGGAGGGCCACCGCGTGCGCGTACCCGAGGTGATTCCGGAGACGGCCGCGGAGAAGCGCCACTACGCCGATGCGCTGCTTCGACGCAAGCACCGCGAGGCCGAGGCCGCCCGCCGCAAGCAGGAAAAGGCAGCTCATGCAAACTCCGAAAGCTCAGAACCAAAATCGAAGTAAACCCATCTAACACGCAAACGGTTTTCCTAAAGGAGCAATCGAAAATAATGGGTCATTCACCTGCCATGCCCGCGCCCGTAGCTTTACCCGGAGTATCGAAGATCGTCGCCATCGGTTCCGGCAAGGGCGGTGTGGGCAAAACCACGGTCGCCGTCAACCTGGCCATTGCACTCTCGCGGCTCGGGCAGCGCGTCGGCCTGATCGACGCCGACATCTACGGCCCCAACGTTCCGCTGATGATGGGCTCGGCGCAGCAGCCCAAGATCGGCGAGGGCAATACGATCCAGCCCAATCTGACCCACGGCGTCAAGACCATCTCCATCGGCTACATCTCTCCCGGCGACAAACCGCTGGTGATGCGCGGACCGATGCTGCACCAGATCATCCGCCAGTTCCTGCAACAAGTGGACTGGGGCGAGCTCGATTACCTGGTCGTCGATCTGCCTCCGGGCACCGGGGACGTGGTGATCTCGCTGGTGCAGACTGTGCCGCTGACCGGCGCCGTCGTCGTTTCGACGCCGAGCGACGTCAGCCTTCAGGACGCGCGCAAGGCACTGGAGATGTTCGCGCAGGTCAACGTCGAGGTGCTTGGCATCGTCGAGAATATGAGCCATTTCACCTGCCCGCACTGCTCAAAGGAAATTGACATTTTCTCCCGAGGCGGAGCCGAGCGCACGGCACGGCGGTTTAACGTGCCCTTTCTCGGATCGATTGAGTTGGTGCCGGCCATCCGCGAAGGCGGCGACCGCGGTCTGCCCGTTGCGCTGGCCGGCCCCAAGAGCCCGCAGGCTGCCGAGTTCTATGCCGTGGCGGAAAGAGTGATGGAGCGCGCCGAAGCCGCTGCCGCCGCCGCAACCGACGTGATCGAAATCCGCTAACCACCTGCGGTGGGGCCAGACGCTCGCTCTTCGCTCACAAAAGGTCAGTGGTATCCTAGGTCCCCAAATGCGAGGGACCTGGGCCACCCGTCGCCTTGGGCCACCTGCGGTGAGGCAGCTGCCTTCGGCACGGCCGCGCCAGGAGAAGGGCGCGGCTCTAACCGCTGTCTGGCAAAGAAAGAATTCGCCGTCACATGTGCGCGATCAGCTTTTGAGCGACGGCCTTGGCTAGCGCTATCCTCTCTGCCGGCGATTTGCCAAGGTACATTGAGATGACGACCACGTCTCCCTTGGCCTTCACAGCCAGGTTGGTCGCGTAGAAGATGGCGTCGGAGCCGATGCCGGGCACCTCTTGCGTGTCCTTGAACTCCTTGCGGGCGTTGGCGGCATAATCGCCAAAGCGGTAACCGTCGCCAGAGTGGATGATGATGCTGAACGATTTGAATGCGTGGCCGAAGCGGCAGGGATCGGTGGGGCTGCGATGCAGTTCTACTCCGACAGCGGCGGAAACTTCGGCCTCGGTGAGCCGGTTGCAGACCTCCTGGGCATACGCCGCCGCACTCGAAAGCGGTAGCGCAAGAACAATAGCGCCTAAGAACAAACTGGAGATTTTCATGCTCGGCAGTTTATGCCGGCAGTGTTACCGGTTTGTAAATTAAATGCACGCTTTCAAGAAGCGAAACCGGAGTGACCCCGAATCGAAAGAAAAGCGGGGCAAGCGCCCCGCTTCTTTGTTTCTAAGCGCTGCGACCTACCGCCAGTGCCCTTCGACAAGCACCCATTCACCATGACGGTGAACCCACTTGTGGGCGACCCAGTGCGCACCCGGATGGGGCGGACGATCCCAGCGGCCTGGGACCCAGACGTACCGCTCGCCGTCCCAGCGGTGATAGCCGTCGATCCACACGAATCCGCGATCAGGAGGATCGCCGCGGCGTTCGACGATAGGAGCCGGCGGACCGATGCGAATCACAACCTGCGCAAACGATGCCGCAGGGCAGAGAGTGAGAGCGAACAACAGCGCAAGCGCAATTTTCTTCATAACTGAAATCCTCCAGGGCTTCTGTCTTTCCGGGCTTTGATTAGCTTTCCGGATTGTTGAATCTTTCAACGTCGCGCGGCGGAAATAGTTGCGCGGAAAGTGCGAGCCGCACCCGTTGTCCTTTTTACTCCTGGTGGTTTTGGTTTCGCTGTTCCGAATTGCTCAATCGATGCCCCAATTGCCCTTCCGGCCAACCCTTTCGCCGACGGTTATGATGGACGCATGAAGCGTGTTTTGTTGTCTTGGAGCAGCGGCAAGGATAGCGCGTGGGCGCTCCACGTTCTGCGTAAGCAACTCAACATGGAAGTGGTTGGGTTGCTGACGACTCTGAATTCCGAGTTTCAACGTGTAGCCATGCATGGCACCCGTCTTTCCGTGCTCGAAGCCCAGGCCGAGGCCACTCGGTTGCCGTTGTGGATTGTGCCGCTGCCCTGGCCCTGCTCAAACGAAACCTATGAGCAGCGCATGAGCGAGGTCTGCAATCGGGCAATCCGCGAAAAGGTCGACGCCATCGCCTTCGGAGATCTTTTTTTGCCCGATGTTCGCGCCTATCGCGAGAACCAATTGAAGCCGACGGGACTGGAGCCGCTGTTTCCCTTGTGGGAATTGCCAACCGCCGAATTGGCCCGCGAGATGATTGCCGGCGGTCTGCGCGCCAAGTTGACCTGCGTGGACACGAAGCAGCTTTCACCAGAGTTCTCCGGCCGCGAATTCGATGCCGCCCTGTTGAACGACCTGCCGCCGGAGATAGATCCCTGCGGAGAACGCGGCGAATTTCACACCTGCGTCTACGACGGTCCAATGTTTGCGACTCGGCTCAATCTGGAGGCTGGGGAGGTCGTGGACCGCGATGGCTTCACCTTCGCCGACTTCCGGCCAGTACCTGCTTCGATCGACAAGGATTGATGCCGGTTGAAGAGAAACTGCCTCAGGCGGCCTTTGCAGCCGCCTCAATCTCCGCCGCCAGTGCTTCGGCTGCGGTCACACACGCCGCCCGATCTACATCGAGATGCGTGACCAAACGAATCGCATCATGAGCGAAGGCGCTGGCCAAAATTCCGTGCTCCTTGAGCCGCGCCACGACATCCGCTGCGCTCAGCCCGCCTGTCAGTCTAAAGATGACGATGTTGGTCTCGACCGCATCGATGTCAATGACGACGTTGTCGGTCTTCGCCAGCGCCTCGGCCAGCATGCGAGCATTGGAGTGATCTTCATGTAGCCGCGCCGGACCCTGTTCGAGCGCAATCAGTCCTGCGGCGGCCAGCACGCCGGCCTGGCGCATTCCGCCGCCCAATGCCTTTCGAAAAAGACGCGCCCGCTCCATCTGCTCTGCCGAACCAACCAATATCGACCCAACTGGTGCGCCCAGCCCCTTCGAGAGGCAGAACATCACGGTGTCGAAGCCGCGTGTCAGCGCCTTCACATCCACGCCCAGCGCCACGGCCGCATTGAAGATGCGTGCGCCGTCGAGATGAGTGGGTAGCTTGCGTTCCTTCGCATTCGTCCAGATCTCTTCGAGTGCCGGCAGCGGGGTTACGGTACCGCCGGCAAGATTGGCCGTGTTCTCGATCTCGATTAGTCCCGTAGCAGCGCGGAAGGCTCCACGCTTATAGATCGCCGGCTCGATGTGCTGCCAAGTGAGGATGCCGCGCTCGGCCGGGACGGCGCGGACCAGGCAGCCGGAGAAGACAGCCGTTGTCGCCATCTCCCAGTCGAGGATGTGCGCGCGGGACTCGGCGATGATCTCCTGTCCCGGCTGGGTGTGGAGGCGAATGGCGATCTGGTTGCCCATGGTCCCGGTAGGGACAAAAAGAGCAGCCTCGCGACCGAATAATTTCGCGGCCCGCCGCTCAAGAAGATTGACGGTAGGGTCTTCGCCATAGACGTCGTCTCCCACCTCAGCCGCAGCCATTGCCGCGCGCATCTCAGGCGAGGGGCGGGTGACTGTGTCGGAACGAAAGTCGACGATGGATGACATTGGCTTCTTCCTTTCCGGTCGTCTCTGTCCAAACGACATAACTTTATTGTTGATGGCGAATTCGCCGAGGTGTTATTCGGACGCACTAATTCAAATCTTGTGAAGGAGAATCCTTCCAAAGCTGGCCCTCGCGCTCTTCTTGGCAGTGGTAGCATCCGCTGTACTCATTGTCGATGTTGTACCAGTCATGCGTTCCGCCAGCCTCCTCGCAATCCTTGCCCTTATCAAGAACCCAAGCGAAAGGGCGCGGCAAAAGGATACGAAGATTGGTTCGCCAACGATAAGGCTGCTTCCAATCAAACCGGCCGAAAGACACCGTGCCGTCCTTTTCACTAAGGTTATCCCACCCTGATCCCTGTTTCCTGTTCCCTGCCCTTACGGTATCTGCGCCATCGGCAATTCGAGTACCGGCGTCCGCTTGCCGTCTTTGACGGCGTAGGCCCAGAGGCCATGGAAGCTCTGACGCAAATCCGGCTGAGACTTCAGGAGCGCAGTTAGCACCGCAATCGCTTCGGTGCGCTGAGCCGCCGGGTCGGTAACTCCGGTCGATTCATAGACCACGCCCAGATCGGCATGAAGAAGCGTAGGGTCGAGGCGAACGGCGTCGATCTTCCACGAGCGCGGGCCGTCAGGAAGGGTCAACGGAAATGCGTCTGGTGAGAATTCCTTGATCAATGCCTGCTCCGAGCCGAGCTTTTCCAGATTAGGCGAGGAGATAAAATCCACCGGCAGCAGCAGCATCCGCGTTGTTTCGTAGCTGAACCATGCGCTCCAAGGCTGACCGGCTTTGACCAGTTCGCGGGCGTGCGTCCACCACCAGACACCGTCATGGCCATCAAGAGCTCCTGGACGCACGGTCAGGCCGCCCAGCTTCCAGCCGTTGGCGGGGCCGTCCCAGGCCAGGATGAATGCCAACTGGCCGGCATTGGGCGCTCCGGCCGCGTCGGCCAGCACCACGGCGTAGCGGCCCACCGGCAGCGCCCTCATGGTCAGGGTCACGGTCAGTGCACCGCTGCCGCTGGTGCAGAAGAACTGCGTGTCGGCGGGCGCGTTGAGGTTGGTCGCATCCAGCAGGTAGAGGCTGCGCAATTCGACCTTCCCGCCCTTCATCAGCGCCCCGGCATCCTGCGCCACTCCGCTGATGCCGTCCCACTGCTGGGCTACGGCGGGCAACAGGGCGGTCTTCAAGGCAGCCAGATCCTGATCGGCGACGGCCACGGCCAGTCTGCCCCCGGCCGCGGCCAGCCCATCGCGATCCTGCGGCAGCATCTCGGCCTGCGTGGTGCAACTTGTGGCGCTCACCGGCGCAGGCGCCGCCAGCACGGCCATCAAGAAGACCGGCGCGACAATACCCTTCAAGCAGAGGCGCATCGCGTACATCCTTTCCATTTTTTCTGGCACTCTACCGGCGAGCGGAGTTTCCTGATGAGCGTCCGCGGGTCACTGTTAGTCTAGTACAGTAGAGCGGCAACGGAATGCCCCCCTCAGAGAGCTCTTTAGCGCTCTTGCCGGAAAGTTAACGCCGGAAAAAGGAACCGATTCTCATGCCCACGATCCTCGGGCTCAATTCGCAGATCTTCTCCGCGATCGTACGCCCGCGACGGTTGGCCGCGACGGTGCTTGTTGCCGCGGCTATCTCTTGGACGCAGCTGTTGCCCGCGCAGAAACCGGCCACCCCTGCCCCACCCGCCACAACCCACAAGACAGCCCACCGGCATAAACACGCTGCTGCAGCCCCGGCGCAGTCATCACCCCAGGCAGCGGCTCTTCCGACTGCGCCTCCCGCACCTGAAATGCCACTCTGGCCGGCCAACGAGAGGCCTTCGGATGCCGCGGTTACCTGGGATAGCCAGGGCTTGCGGATCAACGCGGCAAACTCCAGCCTGCAGCAGATATTGAAGGACGTGGCCACTGCAACCGGCGCGACTGTAGAAGGATTAGATGCCGACGAGCGCATCTTCGGTTTTTACGGACCCGGCAAGGCACGCGACGTGCTCTCGCAGCTCTTGCAAGGCACTGCTTATAACGTCCTCATGATTGGGGATCAGGGCGAGGGAACGCCGCGCGATATCATCCTCAGTTCGCGCCACGCGGGCGCGGCCACCGCGGTGGCGGCCAATCCCCAGTCGGCCAACGAAGATGATACCGACACCGCGGACGACCAGCCGCCAGCTCCAACTCCACCGACCCCGCGACCCGGCTTCGGGCCCGGGGGGCAGCGCACTCCGCAGCAGCTACAGGAGTTGCAACAACGCCAGCAGCAGATGCAGCAGCAGGGTGGGCAGCAGCAACAGCAGCCGCCTGTCAATCCGCAAAACTAGAACAGGGGTCCGGGATCAGAGATCAGAGAACGGTTGCTTGCATCGCCGAGTGCAATTCTGCTGCGGAGGCTTGCATGCGGAGAAGAATAGGCCTCCCGTTCCTCATCGCATTAGCAGCCTTTTCTATCGGCTTCATGGCCTTCAATTCAGCGTATATCGAATAGGATGTCTGGCCTTATCCCCATACCAAGTCCATGGCTGAGATAGGACTCGTCTTTGCGATCGTCCCTCTTGCCCTCGCCTTCCATTGGATGCGCCGCAGAACCAAAACTGATCTCTGATCTCTGACCCCTGCTTTACAGCACGCGCGCCGCTTGCTGGCGGCCTTTCACTGGCACTCTCTGCTGCTGCGGGCGCATCAACACAAAGGCCACGCGAAGGCTTCCATAAGCCGCTAAAATGCCGAAGGCCAACGAGCCAACCGACACCGTAATCAACAACACCAAATTCAACACATCCGCCATCGCTGCTGCCTTTGCTCCATTTCCGGGGTCTGGAACGCAGTGCGTTCCCGCTCTCAGGCCGTAAAAACCCGGTCCATCGGCCGGAGAATCGCTTGCTGCGATTCTCGCAGAAAATACGCCGCGTTGACCCTTGTTTCTATTGACCAATAGAATACCTCTAGGGGATTGCGATGCGGTGATATAGCTCACAATACCCTCGAGTCCCCGGTTCCGAGTCCCGGAACCCGGACCTGGTCCCCGCTCCCAACCTATGCCCATTACTCACATCTCCGTGCGCGGGGCGCGTCAGCACAACCTGCGCGACATCAATGTGCGCATCCCGCGCAACACGCTGACGGTCGTCACGGGCCTATCGGGCTCGGGCAAGAGTTCGCTCGCCTTTGACACAATTTATGCCGAAGGCCAGCGGCGCTATGTTGAGACGCTCTCAGCCTACGCGCGGCAGTTTCTCGACCAGATCGAACGGCCCGATGTGGACTCGATCGAAGGGCTCAGCCCGGCCATCTCCATCGAGCAGAAGACGACCAGCCGCAGTCCGCGATCTACCGTGGGCACCATTACCGAGATCTACGATTACCTGCGCCTGCTTTATGCTTCAATCGGCACGCCCCATTGCCCCAACTGCGGCAGGCCCATCTCGCGCCAGACGGCGGATCAGATCGTGCAGCGAATTCTGGAGCTTGGGGCAGGCGAGCGAGTCACCGTGATGGCGCCTGTGGTTCGCGGGCGCAAGGGCGAATTCAAAGAGCTTCTCGATCAACTCGACCGGCAGGGCTTTCGCGCTCGTGTGGACGGCGAGATGATGGACCTGTCTGAGCCGGTTCCTCTCGATCGGCGCAAAAATCACACTATTGAAGCCGTCATCGACCGCATCCTGCTCAAGAATCCTCCTGCGGACGCGCCACCGCCGCCGGCCGGAAAACCCTCGATCGAAAAGCGCCTCGAAGCCGCCGTCGCCAAGGCTTTGCAACTGGCCAATGGCCTGGTGCTGGTTGTTGTCACCGGAAGCTCCGGGCCTCAGGAGCAGTTGTTTTCGAGTTCCATGGCCTGCCCCGACTGCGGCCTCGATGTGCCCAAGCTTGAGCCGCGCAGCTTCAGCTTCAACTCTACCTTCGGCGCTTGCCCGGAGTGTCACGGCCTCGGCTCGCTCTATGATTTGGATCCCGCCAAGGTCATCACCGACTGGTCGAAGCCGCTGCTCGATGGTCTCGGACCTGGTTCGACCTCGCAGTATCTGCTGCGGCTCATCAACCTCGCCGCGGTTCGCTACAAGATTGACCTCAAGACGCCGTTTGAAGAATTACCCCCACGGCAGCAGCACCTGCTGGTCTACGGCCCTCCCAAGGGCGAGGCCCCGCGCACTGGATTCCACGGGATACTGTCTTTCCTGCGCGACTCGATCGAAGAGGCTCACAGCGATTCCTATCGCGAATCCATGATGGCTTATATGTCCGCCACGCCTTGCCCGGTCTGCCGCGGCAAGCGCTTGCGTCCCGAATCGTTGGCAGTGAAGATCGGCGGCCTCTCGATTGCCGACTTCACCGCCCTGCCGCTGAACCGCGCACTATCGGCGGCTATCAACCTCACCTTCACGGCGCGCGAGTCTCTGGTTGCCGAGCGCATCCGCCGCGAGATCGCCGAGCGGCTTGAGTTCCTCTGCGCCGTCGGCCTCACTTATCTTTCTCTCGACCGCAATGCCGCAACGCTCTCGGGCGGCGAGGGCCAGCGCATCCGGCTTGCCACGCAGATCGGTTCCAAGCTGCGCGGCGTTCTCTATGTTCTCGACGAGCCCTCGATCGGCCTTCATCAGCGCGACAACAACCGGCTCATCGAGGCTCTGGAAAAGCTGCGCGACCTCGGCAATACCGTGCTAGTCGTCGAGCATGACGAAGAGACCATCCGCCACGCCGATTATGTGCTCGACCTCGGTCCCGGCGCGGGCCGTCTGGGCGGTGAGGTGGTCGCTCAAGGCACGCCCGCCGAGATCATGGCCTGCCCGCAGTCGCTCACCGGGCGCTATCTGTCTGGAGCTTCTGAGATGCTGCAACGCGCTCATCCCAGGGCACTCACCGGCAAGTGGCTCACCGTCACCGGCGCGCGCGAGCACAATCTCCAGGACATCAACATTCGCATTCCGCTGGGCGTGATGACCGTCGTGACCGGCGTCAGCGGTAGCGGCAAAAGCACACTGATTAACGACATCCTCTACCGCTCGCTGGCGCAGTCGATCTACGGTTCGCGCGAGGACCCCGGCGCGCATGAATCGCTTACCGGCGCCGAGCAGATCGACAAGGTCGTCCGCATCGATCAGTCGCCCATTGGCCGCACGCCGCGCTCCAACCCGGCAACTTACACGCAGGTCTTTGCGCCTATCCGAGATTTGTTTTCGATGCTGCCCGAGGCGCGCGAACGTGGATACAAGGCCGGGCGCTTCAGCTTCAATGTGACCGGCGGGCGATGCGAGACCTGCCAGGGCGATGGGCAGCGGCGCATTGAGATGAACTTCATGCCCGACGTCTACGTGCAGTGCGAGGTCTGCAACGGACGCCGCTACAACCAGGAGACGCTGGCCGTCAAGTTTCACTCGCACTCTATCGCCGACATTCTCGACCTCACCATCGAGGACGCGCTCACCGTGCTGGCCGATGTGCCGCAGGTGCGCCAGAAGCTGCAAACCCTGGTCGATGTCGGCCTCGGCTACGTGCACCTCGGCCAGAGCGCGACAACGCTCTCGGGCGGCGAGGCGCAGCGCATGAAGCTGGCGCGCGAGCTGAGCAAGCGCCAGACAGGGCGCACGCTCTATCTGCTCGACGAGCCGACAACCGGCCTTCACTTCGACGATGTGCGCAAGCTGCTCGAGGTTCTTCACCGGCTCACCGACCTGAGCAACACGGTGATCATCATCGAGCACAACCTGGACGTGATCCGCAACGCCGACTGGATTCTCGACCTCGGCCCCGAGGGCGGCGAAGATGGCGGCCGCATCGTCGGCGAAGGCCGTCCGGCAAAAATCGCCGCGACTCCTGGTTCGTATACCGGCGAGTTCCTCAAACGCTACTACACATCCTCCAACGGCCATCTGGCAGCGATCGATCTCGACGATGAATCTGCGCCCGCCGAGCTACCTGAGGGTGCCTCACCCATTCCGCAGCTTTCCGCGGAATGGGTGGGAGACCATGAACTCGAACCGGCATCTGAAAAATCAAAGTCGAGCGGAAACACCAGTCGCAAAGGCAAAGCCGAAAAGAAGACCGCCAAAAAGAAATACGCGCCCCGCAGAAAGAAAACGGTGTTGCCATGAGCGACCTCAATTTCACGCCACCCGAGCCGGAGCCAGACGAGCGGCACGAGCCGGAGCAGCCGCTGCCGCAGCTTGTTGAGATCGCAGATGCGCCGGCCGCGCTGTTTCAGTCCTGGTCGCAGCCCGAGGTCGTTCCACCCACTCGCATTCCGCATCTGGGCCATCTCGCTCTCTTCGGAGCCTTCCTGCTGATTGGAGCTGTGTGCGCGTGGGTGCTGGCGCAGCTTGCCATACACCTCCATCTTGATGGAGTCGCTACACAGGATCAGATGGCGACCGATGTTCGCTATCTTCTTGGCTTCGAGGCGATCCTCTACCTGGTCACTCTGGCTCTGAGCTTCATCGTCTTCCCGTTCATATGGAACAAGAGCTTTCTTGCCGGCATCCATTGGCGCGGCGCGACGGCTCTCGGCCTTCGCTGGCGGCTGTTTAGCATTGCCTTCGGCTGCATCGTTCTCGCCATGATCGACGACAGGCTGATGCCCGGGCCGGCCAACGCGCCCATCGACGACATGTTTCGCTCTCCCGGCGCGGCGTGGCTGATGTTTGGCTTCGGCGTGACCTTGGCGCCCATTTTCGAAGAGATCGCCTTCCGCGGCTTCCTGCTGCCTGCCCTGGCGACGGCCTGGGATTGGGCGATCGAAATCAACACCGGCCGGCCTGCCCGCCTGCTCGACGCGAACGGCCATCCCGAGTGGTCCATCTCCGGCATGGTGGCCGCATCCATTACCACCAGCCTGCCCTTCGCCCTGATGCACGCCGAACAGACGGGCTGGTCTTGGGGGCCCTTTGTTCTACTGCTCCTGATCAGCCTCATCCTCTGCGGTGTTCGCCTCAAGACCCGCTCGCTGGCCGCGAGCACCTTAGTCCACGCATGCTACAACTTCATCCTTTTCTCGACGGCATTGATCTCCTCCGGAGGCTTCCGCCACCTGGACAAGATGTGAGAAAACAGGGAACAGGGAACAGAGATCACCAGTTGAGGTTCGTTGTCTCCCACCCTTTCCGGGAATGGAAGTTAAGCGACTGGTTGACCGGTTCACCCCGTCTTGGGCTTCTCGTCCCAGGCCTCGGTTTCATCCTCGAACGGCTCCAACTCATCCGCAAGGGCGTTGACGAGCAACGCGAGAATACAAAAAGCCCCGGCCAAAACTAGATCAAAAATGGGGTTGGGCAAGAATGGCTTGGACAAAAGGCTATTTACGAGCGCTCCGCCGAAAAAGAATGCCAAGCCCGCAGCGCCCCAAAGCAACTCCCCGAATGTGCGCAGAATCTCATACCGAACTTCTCGTAATCTCACGGGCTTTCGCGATTCTGCAGGCTGCTCTAGCTCGACAGACATCGGTTCGTCTATCTCGGGAGGCACTTCCCACCTTGAACGATCCATCCAATCATCTTAGAGCCAAAACGCTCCTCAGTGTCACATTGATATTGCACGGCCGGCATGTTCGCAGCGCCCCCTCCAGGACGCAACTTCTTGTCGGGCCGCAATCCCCGGATTGCGCTGCGATTCATCCAGGGCTACCATCCACACTTCCTCCGGGAGTGAGGGTCAGCAAGTCTGGTCTTCACTGCTCGCGGGTGGTTCTGGACCTGGGAGCTCAAGTGGACTGGTCTCAGCAAATCCGTATGGGCAGTGACGGCAGCCCGAGCCGCAGCAGGAGCCGCGCTTGAGGTGATAGGCGGCGGTGAAAACCAGGTTGGGCCCGTCGAGGTAGAAGTCCTCGGATGCAAGCGGAGTTTCTGGCGCGGCAATCGGCAGGTTCTGGTCCATAGTCTGATTCTCGGCTCTGATTCTTGCTTGGGGCATCGGGATTGCGATAGGTAGAATTAAAGCATGACACTCTCTGCGCAGGATCGAGCCAAGCGCATCAAGATCATTCTCTTTGACGTGGATGGCGTTCTGACCGACGGAAAGATCTGGATTATTCCGGCTCCGGTGGTTGCGCCCAACGGCACGATCATCAGCAAGATGGTGGAGGCCAAGGGCTACAGCGCCCACGACGGCGCGGGCGTAACGCTGGCGCGGCTGGGCGGCATGAAACTGGGGCTCATTACCAAGCGCATCTCGGAGACCGTTGCGCTGCGCGCACGCGACCTGAAGCTGGAGTTCGTCTACCAGGGCCAGGCCTTCAAGATGCAGGCGGTGCGCGAGATCATGGAGAAGGAAGGCGTGACGCTGGACGAGATTGCCTACGTGGGCGACGACGTGATCGACCTGCCGGTGATGCGCGCGTGCGGCTTTGCGGTGGCCGTGGCCAATGCGCGAAGCCAAGTGAAGGCCGAGGCGCATTATGTGACCGAGAAGCGGGGTGGCGAGGGCGCTGGGCGCGATGCGATCGAATTTATCCTGTCGGCCAAGGGTGTGTTGGAAGAGTGCATTGCGGCTTCGATCGATGAGAGCAATCCGCTGCCGCCTTCGATCGATATTGGAAAAGGCGGGGATTTGAGGTAAGGCCAAATCAGAATCCCACCCTGGCGGCAAAAACAAGGACGCGGCGAGGGTGGGGCACCCTGCCGGCTGCTCAGAATGACAGCGGCGAGATCGGGGACTCATGGCACTTGAAGAACGAGCGGATTGAGGTTCGTGGTCTCCCAGGTCCCCAAATGCGAGGGACCTGGGGCACCCAGAAGATAGCTTGGAGAAGCATGGAAAGCAATGCAAAACGCGCGGTGGTGCTGTTGAGCGGGGGACTGGACTCGGCTACCGTGCTGGCGATTGCCCGGAGCCAGGGTTACGAGCTTTATGCGCTGTCGTTCAGCTATGGGCAGCGGCACATTATTGAACTGGACGCGGCGCGGCGTGTTGCCGCGGCCATCGGCGTCAAGGACCATCGCATTGCCCAGATCGACCTGCGGGTCTTTGGCGGGTCGGCTTTGACGGGAGATTTCGCGGTTCCCAAAGGGCGCGATGCGGACCAGATGAGCCATGGCATTCCCATCACGTATGTCCCGGCGCGCAATACGATTTTTCTCAGCTTTGCACTGGCCTGGGCCGAGGTGCTGGGGTCGAGCGACATCTTCATCGGAGTGAACGCGCTGGATTATTCGGGCTATCCGGACTGCCGGCCGGAGTTCATCGCGGCCTTTGAGAAGATGGCGAATCTGGCGACCAAGGCCGGTGTCGAAGGCCGGCAGACGCTCAAGGTTCATACGCCGCTGATCGCGCTCACCAAGGCACAGATCATTCGCAAAGGAATCGAGCTGGGCGTGGATTATGGGCTGACGAGCAGCTGTTACGATCCTTCGCCGGAAAGCAAGCCATGCGGGGAGTGTGACTCGTGCCTGCTTCGGCGGAAGGGATTCCGTGAGAACGGGATCGAGGATCCGGTGGGGTACCGAGGAATAGAAGACAGAGTTTCCGGATGAATGTACGGGTTACGGTTCGTGGTATCCCACCCTAGCCGCAAAAACAAAGACGCGGCGAGGATGGGGCACCCGAGGTGTATGGGGTCGACTAAGATGAACTACGCGGTCAAGGAGATCTTTTACACGCTCCAGGGCGAGGGAGCGAACGCGGGACGCGCGGCGGTCTTTTGCCGTTTTGCCGGCTGCAACCTCTGGACTGGCCGGGAGGCTGACCGGGCTGCGGCGATTTGCCGTTTTTGCGACACCGAATTTGTAGGCACGGACGGGGCCGGTGGCGGGAAGTTCGAGTCGGTTGAAGATTTGGCGGAGGCGGTCGAGCAGAAGTGGCCCGCGGGATCCGGAGGCGATGGAGTCGTGCTGGGTAAGCGGTTTGTAGTCTGCACAGGCGGTGAGCCGCTGCTGCAACTCGACGCGCATCTGATCGTTGCGCTGCGGTTGCGAGGATTTGAAATTGCCGTGGAATCCAATGGAACGATTGCGGCGCCAGAGGGACTGGACTGGCTCTGCGTGAGTCCCAAGGCCGGGGCCGAACTGGTGCAGCGGTGCGGGGACGAGTTGAAGCTGGTTTATCCGCAGCAGGGAGCCGAACCTGAGAGGTTTGAGTTGCTCTCTTTCCGGCATTTCTTCTTGCAGCCGATGGATGGGCCCAGCCGCGAGGCCAACACCGAGCGCGCCCTGCGCTATTGCCTCGATCATCCGCAGTGGCGGCTGAGTCTGCAAACTCATAAGATTCTGGGGATTCCGTAGTTCTGGCGGGTAAAGACTCAACTGGTAAGCGCGCCTTTGCCATGCCCTTGAGGTGAATGGCGAAGCAGCAGTTTGGGTACGCCGGAGCGAAATACCGCATTCGGTAAAGATGTTTGATCCGAATAGCGATTAAAATCGTCTGTAGAGTAGGCAGGTTGCAGCTAACCAACTGCCTGTGCCCCCTATCGGCATGAGATTATTCGCTGACGGGACCGGCAGAAGGAATGAAATCCCCAGGATGATGACAAGAAAACCCCGTTTGTTGCCTATTTGGTTCATCTTCGCCGCCGCAGTCGCTTCCTTGCTGCCGGCTGGACCCTCGAACGCCCAAAGCAATTCGGGTTCCCCGGCGCAGGCCAGTCCGGCTCCAGCCAAGGGGCCGGTGGCGACTCCCATCCAGATTGCTCCAGGGGCTACGGCTGAGCCGGCCAAGGCGGCCGGGAGTGCGGATACGGCCGCGCCGGCGCCGGATCGCGCCCAGGCGTACTACCATCTGGCACTGGCCAACACGTACGAAGAGGAGGCCGTTACCGAGGGCCGTCCCGAACTGGTGACGCGAGCCATCGAGGAGTATAAGCTGGCGTTGAATGCCGACCCTGCGTCGCCGCAGTTAAACAACGCGCTGGCAGATCTCTACTTCCGTTCAGGACGCTCGCGCGAAGCCGAAAGCACGGCACGGGAGCTGCTGAAGACGACTCCCAATGATATCGACGCGCATAAGCTCCTGGGGCGGATCTACCTGCGCACGCTGAGCGAAGGGAAGAATAGCCCGGCCGCCGGCGCCCTCACCGGCGACGCGCTGGAGCAGGCGATCACTGAATATGAGAAGATCGTCGCCCTCGCGCCCACGAGCGTAGAGGATCGCATGGTTCTGGGTCAGCTTTACACCGTCAAGCACGACCAGAAGAAGGCCGAGGAGCAATTCAAGACCGCGCAGGCCCTTGAACCGGACGCCGAAGAGGTGGTGCTGAATCTTGCGCGTCTGTATGCCGAGAGCGGCGACATCGATCATGAAGTGAAGGTGATCGAAGCGGTTCCGGTAGACAACCGCACATCAAAGATGGAAGACGCGCTGGGCGCGGCCTACGAGCAGTTGAAGCAGCCCAAGCAGGCGATTGCAGCCTTTCAGCGAGCCGTCGATATGGAGCCGGGAGACGCGGACACGCGGGACGCGCTGGCCCAGGCTCTGCTCAATGACGAGCAGTTCGACGAAGCACTCAAGCAATACAAAGAGTTGGCCGATGCCGATCCGGAGAACACTGAGGCACTGATCCACATCGGCGAGATCCAGCGGCGGCAGGGAAAATTTGAGGATGCGCTGACGACCATTCGCAAGGCGCGCAAAAAGGACCCTGACAATCTTGACGGCGGATACAACGAGGGGCTGCTGCTGGATGTACTGGGGCGTTTCGACGAGGCTGCGCAGGTCTATGAGAAGATGGCGGACTTGACCTCGCACGCCAACGGAGCCTACAAGGAGGACGAAAAGAACAACCGGGGCATCTTTCTGGAGCGGTTGGGGGCGGTCTATCACGAGCAGAACAAGACTCCCGAGGCCATCGCCACCTACCAGAAGATGATCGAATTGGGCGGCGACACGGCGGTGCGCGGCTACCAGTATCAGGTAGACACCTATCGCGACGCCAAGCAGTTCGACAAGGCGGTCGAGGTCGCTCACAAAGCCGTCGAGGCCAACCCCAAGGATCGCGACTTGAAGCTGATGCTGGCCGGGGAGCTGGGCGATCTGAACAAGACCGACGAAGGACTGGCGCTGGCCAAGGGGCTGCTCGCGAACACCGGCGACGATCGCACGGTCTGGCTGGCGCTGGGCCAGATGTATGTCCGCGCGCACCGCTGGAAGGAAGCAGACGATGCCTTCAATAAGGCCGAGGCTCTGACGACGAAGACAGATCCGAAGAAAGAGAAGGAGGAGCGGACTTACCTTTTCTACCTTCGCGGTGAGCTGGCCGAGCGGCAGAAGCATTATGAGCCGGCCGAGCAGTACTTCCGCCAGGCGCTGGACCTGGAGCCGGAGAGCGCGATGACGCTCAACTACCTTGGCTACATGCTGGCCGACAAGGGGATTCGCCTGAAAGAAGCTTTGGAGATGATTCACAAGGCGGTGGAGGCGGAGCCGATGAATGGCGCCTACCTCGATTCGCTGGGCTGGGTCTACTTCAAGATGGGCGACTACGAACAGGCCGAGGAGAATCTGCGCCAGGCCGTCGAACGCGATCAGTCCGACCCCACCGTCCACGACCACCTGGGCGATCTCTACGAGAAGACCGGCCGTATCCGCCTGGCGGCCGCGCAGTGGGAGCTTTCGCTGGCGCAGTTTGCCAAATCGGCCCCGGCCGATGTGGAACCGGCCGAGGTTGCCAAGGTGCAGAAGAAGCTGCAGACCGCGCAAGTCAAGCTGGCCAGGCAAGAAAGTACGACGGGGCTGGCGAAGCCGGAGTGAAAGGGATCATGGGTCAGGGATCAGCAGTTGGCCCGTGATGCTGGTTTGTTTTGCAACCGATACTGTTTTTCCATAGGTGAATCTGCCGGGCGATGTTTCGATGCCGGCTTGCAGCATGCGCCTAAACCGACTTTGGACATCTGAGTTAGAGTGCGAAGATGACTTCGGAAGCAAGGCCTAGATACGCGCTGCCCGCGAGAATCGCAGTCGGCGAAGATGGCGAACTGACGCAGCGCGCGCATCCGGAGCCGCCGCATCCTTATCGCGAACCCTTTGCCAGGGATGCCGCCCGCGTCTTGCATGCACGAGCATTTCGCCGCCTTGCGGGCAAGACACAGGTCTTCGCCCGTCTGCACGCAGACGCACCTTCAGATCACTTTCGCAGCCGCCTGACACACACACTTGAAGTCGCTCAGATTGCCCGAACGCTGGCCCGCGCGCTGGGTCTGAACGAGGAACTGGCCGAGGCGCTGGCGCTGGCGCACGATATCGGCCATCCGCCCTTTGGCCACGCCGGCGAAAAGGCCCTCGATCAATGCCTTCGCGGCTTTGGCCTGGGCTTTGACCACAACCTGCACGCTCTGCGCATCGTGACCTGGTTTGAAGAGCGTTATGCCGGATTCCGCGGATTGAACCTGACCCTCGGCGTTCGCGAGGGCATCGTGAAGCACTCCCGCGACTACTCGTCAACGACTCACCCGGAACTGGCCGAATACTTCCTGGATCAATTCCCTCCCCTCGAAGCCCAACTCATCGATCTGGCCGACGAGATCGCCTACACAACCGCGGATCTCGACGACGGCCTCGACTCAGGGATTCTCACGCTGGAGCAGGTACGCGAGGGGGTGGCGCTTTTCCGCGGCTTCCATGACGCGGTCGTGGTGGATTATCCCGCTACGCCTGCGAAGCTGGCCACCTATGAGACTCTGAAGCGCGTTCTCGACGCCCTGGTCACCGATCTGATGAAAGAGACCACACGGCAGGTGGCCGCGCTGGGCGCTACAACTCTGGACGAGATTCGCCGCGCGCCCCATCGCCTGGCTGCGCTCAGCCCTGAGATGGAAGCCGCCCGCGCCGCCGCCAAGGAGTTCCTCTACGCGAATCTCTATAACTCAACCGACATTGAGGAGGCGCATGCGCACGCCACCGAGGTCGTTCAGGGATTGTTTGCCGCGCTGATCGCCGACCCCGCGCTGCTGCCCGAAGACCACCAGGCGCAGATTACAGGCGAGGGGTTGGCGCGTACCGTGGCCGATTATATTGCCGGGATGACCGACAGCTATATCGAGCAGGCCTGGGAACGATGTGGCCGGTGATCGGGTCGAGTGCGACTATGAAGCTTTCGCTTTGCTGTAATGCAAGCATCGCGGTATCCCACCCTAGCCGCAAAAACAAGAACGCGGCGAGGATGGGGCACCCACTTTGGAAGATGCGGGGACCCACTTTGGGAGATGCAGGGCACCCATTGCGGTTGATGCGGTTTGACTGATGAGCGAGAACCGGTCGATTGATCTACACAACTGCACGGTCGCCGAGGCGATCAGGGAGTTCGTGCGCTTTTACAACTCCTGCGTGAGGAGCGGCTATCGGGGACGGCTGGAGATCATCCACGGCTACGGTTCATCGGGAAGCGGTGGGGCGATCCGTGAGGAGTTGCGCGGCTATCTGAAGGCTCATGCGGAGACCTTTGGGGAGTATCTTGCCGGAGAGAGCCTGCGCAACCCCGGAGTGACGATTCTCTATCCCAGGGAAACGCTGGCGGCCATGCCGCTGGGGCCGGGAGCAAGCTTCTCCTCTATGCGGCACGAAAGCATGCGGAACAAGAGGCGATGATGGCCCTGCTCACACATTGCATGGAGCAGATGTTGATCTATTTCGCCGGCAAGAATTCTATATGCGCCAGATCGGCCACGGCCTTGAAATCAAAGTCGGCGGTCACCAGGACGTGGTCTGGGGAGTCCATCGCGAGTTCAATGGCAAAGGCATCTGCGTAGGGGAGCTTGCGATCCACGCGAAGCTCCGCCGCATGTACAGCTCGTTCGGCGGTCGCGGGAACGATGAGGAGATCAGTCCGCATGAGACGCTGCAAGATTAATTTCTCTTCCTTTTCACCGAAGCGCTTGCGCTGGATTGCTGCAACTTCTCCCCATTGCACGGCAGAGATGCGCATTGTCCCGGAGCCACGCGCACAGGTCTCAAAGATCGCTTCCACCCGGCCGGCACCTGCTTCATCGTCGTGATGGCGAAGCACCGCCGAAGAATCGAGAACAAAAACAGTCACACTCTTGCCTCAAAGGCCGTCTTTGGCCAATTCCAGTTCGCGTTCCTTGCGGCGCTCATCAAGCAGCATATCGGCCCCCGAGGGACCTCCCGCTGTCGAACCACGCAATTCTCTGAGAATGCGCAGCTTATTAGCCAAAGTCTGCGGCTCCAGGATCATGCGATCACCCTCTTGGCGAATCGCGACACGTGTCCCCGGCTCGATTCCCATCGACTCACGAATCGAGGCGGGGATCACCATTTGGCCCTTGGTGCTGACGGTCGTGAAGATCTGCCCCATGGCTTACATATTATCATAAGTAAGACAATTTGTAAAAGTAAGATAAGTAAGAAAATGTAAGACGTGAAATGAATAATCTTACCTGGATACGGCTCTTACCAAATCGGGCCTCGCCACCGAGACACACTACCGCTTCGCAACTGCCGGCCACACAAAAGGGTGCTATCTAAGCAGTTGGATGTAGTCTAATGAATGTGGAAACTCGCCTGACCAAGACCCCATTTCATGCCGCTCTGCTGACTCTGTCCGCGGCGCTTTCCCTTATTTTCGCCCCGTGTCTGGCACCTGCGCAGAGTGCGACCGAGAAAAACCCTGCAAGTGCCGGACCGCCCGTGGGCGGCGGATTCTTTCCACTCAGCGAGGTGCATCGCGGGCTTGTGGGCACGGCCTGGACGGTTTTCACCGGGAGCGCGCCGGAGCCGATGGAGGTGGAGATCCTGGGCGTGCTGCGCGGGGCGCGCGGACCGGGGCAAGACATCATCCTGGCCCAGTTGCATGGGGCAAGGCCGGAGTACACGGGTGTGGTGGCCGGCATGAGCGGCAGCCCGGTCTATATCGGCAACCGGCTGCTGGGCTCGCTCTCCTACCGCATCGGGGTTTTCAGCAAGGATCCTATCGCGGGAATCACGCCTATTGAGCAGATGCTCGAGGTGCGGGATCTGCCGGTGGGGCACGAGGGGGCAGGAATCAGGGATCAGGGAACAGGGAGCAGGGATCAGTTGTCGCAAACACCGGCAAACGAGACGATGCAGGCGATGGAAACGCCGCTGGTGATGAGCGGCTTCCATCCCGAAGCGGTCAGGCTGTGGCAGCAGAAGATGGCCGGAACGGGCCTGGAGATGGTTTCAGCCGGGGGAGGGAGCGGCTCCTCTGAAAAGGCTGAGAGAATCGATTCCGCACCCTCGGCCAAAGCAATTGCAAGCATCGTGCCGGGATCGGCGGTGAGCGCGCAACTGGTGCGCGGCGACCTGGAGATCGCAGCCACCTGCACGGTGACCTACATTGACCCGAAGCAGTTGCTGGCCTGCGGGCACCCACTCCTCCAAGCGGGACCGGTTTCGCTGCCCATGACTACGGCCGATGTCGTTGCGACGTTGGCCTCGCCTTTGAACGCCTTCAAAATCATCAATACCGGCGAGACGATCGGCGCCTTCAGCCAGGACCGCGACGCAGCCATCCGCGGGGAATTCGGGGCTCGGGCGCGAATGATCCCCATCCATATCCGGATTCACGATCAGGGGAAGGAAAGAAGGCTGAACGTTGAGGTCCTCGACTTGCCCTCGGTCACTCCGCAGGCCGTGCTGGTGACCTTGTATGAGTCGCTGCTCGAGTCGAACGACAATACGGCGGAGACCAGCTACCACCTGACAGGCAGCGTCGATATGGAGGGCTACCCACCGTCGCCGCTGGATTTGTGGGCACCTGCCGGCGAGGCGATGCCTGCTCCGATGCAGACCGCGCTGTTAGCGGGGGAGCAGTTTTCGCGTCTTTACTCGAATGGGAGCCGGCAGGGCGCGGTGCGCGCGGTCGATCTTGAAGTGGAGGCCGTTCCAAGACACGTCGATGTGGAGTTGGAGGGAGCGAGGCTAGTTTCAAGCAGCATTGTTCATGCCGGCGACACGGTGACTGTCGAGGCCATCCTCCGGCCGTGGCGGCAGGCGGCGCGCAATGTTCGAATCGAGGTGAAGCTGCCAGTCCGGCTCGAAGCGGGGAATCTGCGGCTTCTCGTCTCGGATGCCGGGACACTTGACCGGACTCTGGACCAGCCGAGGCAGCAGGGCCACACTCCGGATCTGGAGACTGCTTTGGCCCATGCAAGGGGCCAGCATGCGGCTGACCGCATCTACGTAAGTCTGCTGGTGCCGGAGACGCAGGCGGGCATGGAAGGCCAAACCCTCTCAAGTCTTCCGCTTTCAGTGGCAAATGTTCTGGAACCGCTGCGCGCCGCGCAGGATGCAAGCCTGAATGGGGAATCTGCCGAGGTGGAAGCCGATGCTCCCGCCGGGGGAGTGCTGAGCGGTTTTCAAGTGCTGAACCTGCGCATTGAACCGGGTGGCGGGTTAGACTAGGAAGGGCGGGGGAGAGTTTCAAGCCAACATTCAGGGCGGAGCCTCCGCACTCGAGCCGTCCTGTTCGACCGACTTCAGCGAGGATTCGGGACTAATCATGAGCTTAATTCAAGGACTTGCAGCGCATGCCGCTGGAGCTGAACTGTTGCCCTTCAAGTACGACCCAGGTGAGCTGGGCCTTGAGGAGGTGGAGATTGCCATCTCCCACTGCGGGGTCTGCCACAGCGACCTTCACCTGATCTCAAACGACTGGGGAATCAGCCAGTATCCGTTCATTCCCGGCCACGAGGTTGTGGGCACGGTGACCGCCGTCGGAACCGAGGTGCGGTCATTGGAAGTGGGCCAGCGCGTGGGCCTGGGCTGGCAGTCGAACTCCTGCGGGATCTGCGAGTGGTGCACACGGGGTATGGAAAACCTTTGCCCCGCGGCCGAGGGAACCTGCGTACACCGGCACGGCGGGTATGCCGACCGGGTGCGCGCCAATGCGCGTTTCGTAGTTCCAATTCCCGATGCGCTTCAAAGCGAGCAGACTGCTCCGCTGCTCTGCGGCGGAATAACGGTATACAACCCCCTGCGCACACACGGCGTCAACCCTTCGTCGCGAGTGGGAGTGGTGGGAATCGGCGGGCTGGGACATTTGGCCATCCAGTTTGCCAGGGTCTTCGGCGCGGAGGTAACGGCGTTTTCGACCTCCGCCCAAAAAGAAGAAGAGGCGCGCGCGCTCGGGGCGCAGAACTTTGTGAACACCCGCGAGTCGAAGGCCATGAGAGAAGTGGCCGGGACGATGGACTTTGTGTTGAGCACCATCAATGCCGATCAGGACTGGGGCGTCTACGTGCAAACACTGCGGCCCACCGGGACTCTATGCTTTGTCGGCGTTCCTCCGTCGCCGGTAAGCGTCCATGCGTTCCCGTTGATCTCGGGCCTGCGTTCGATCAGCGGCAACCCGACGGGAAGTCCCTACAGGCTGAAGGAAATGCTGGATGTTGCGGCGCGGCATGGGGTGGGGGCCAAGACAGAAGCCTTCCCCATGTCCCAGGCCAACGCAGCCATTGAAAAGGTGAAAAAGAACAAGGTTCGCTACCGGGCGGTGCTGGCAAATTAGAGGTTGCAGCCGCTTGCCGGCCTGGTGCCTGGTTTCCGATGGGATCGTTATCGCCCATTTCAAGGCCTTGTTGCCAGCGAGAGAATCTTTCTTGCATGGACCGCAACTTATTCGCTGAAACGCTGTCTGAGAGAACAGAAGCCGGTTGGGAATAGAATCCCATCTCTGGCAGTGCTGAGGACGGAGCTGGTCTCCGGCTCCCTGAAACGGAACGAGCGGAACAGGGCAGCACGAGGAGGTTTTATGCGAAGCATTCGCATGGTTCTGTTGGCAACTCTGTTGGCAGTACCGCTGGCAACGGCGGCAATCGCTCAGGACGCGCCAGACGCGGGCGATGTTGGAGTTGGACCCGCGGTCGTTCCCGCTCCCGTGGTTTATGGACCGCCGGTCTGCGAGTGGGGGTATTACGCTTATTATCCCTATGCCTGCGCCCCCTATGGCTACTATGGACCTAACTGGTTCTACGGCGGGGTCTTCCTCGGCGTCGGACCGTGGTACGGCTGGGGCTGGGGTCATGGCTGGGGCCGCGGTTGGGGTCACGGCGGTTACGGGTATCGCGGCGGATACGGATACCATGGCGGCTACGGCAATCGTGGCGGTTATGCGGGGCGCGGAGCTTATGGCGCCGGGGCTCGCGGCTATGCGGCTCCGAGAGGCGGCACTGCCGCACGCGGCGGATTCAGCGGCGGCGGCTTCCATGGTGGCGGCGGTGGTGGTTTCCACGGCGGTGGTGGCGGCGGCCATGGCGGAGGCGGACACCGGTAAGACTTTTGCTTAAGACTTGTTGCTGGTTCTCAAAAAGAGGGCTCGTCTGCCGAGGCAGGCGGGCCTTTTTTGTTGACCCAGGTTTTGTTGGCCCAGAATTGGCGGGCTGGTTTTTTACGAATGCGCTAGCTCGACAAGGCGGTTGGCGATGCGCTGAGCGGCGTCGGGATGGGCCTGGGTGCGGGCTGCGGCGGACATGGCGGCCAGGCGATCAGGTGATATTAGCAGGCTGGTCAGAGAGCCGAGAAGCTTGCCGGGAACATCCAGATCCTTTTCATCTAAAAGGTCGGCAGCGCCGGCCTTGACCATCTCTTCTGCGTTGCGGCGCTGGTGATCGTCGGCTGCGGCGGCGAACGGGACGAGCAGGGCAGGCTTGCCGGCGGCGGCGAGTTCGGCCACTGTGGAGGCTCCGCTGCGGGCCATGACCAGCGTGGCCTGGGCAAAGCGGGCGGGCATGTCGTCGAGGAAGGCGCGAACCTGCCAGCGGCCAGGGTCGGCACCAGTGGCCGTGTAGGCGGCCTGGGTTGTCTCGGCATGGCGTGTGCCGCTCTGATGGAGAACGGTGACTTCTGGGATTGCGCTTAGGAGATCCTTGAGGATTTTTGGCAGGTTGACGTTGAAGAGCCGCGCGCCTTGCGAGCCTCCGAAGACGAGCAGATGGGGCGGAGCGCCGGCGGGCGGCGAAGGGAGTGTGAAGAACTCCGGGCGGACGGGGATGCCGGTGACCTCTGCGTTCTGAAACCACTTGGCCGCCGAAGCAAAGTTCACCGCGGCTGCCTGGACACGTTTGCCGACAAGACGGTTGGCGAGGCCGGGCATGGCATTGGGCTCGAAGGCCATGGCGGGAATTCTGAGTTGCAGGGCCGCAGCCATCGCCGGGCCGGAGGCGTACCCGCCGACGCCGAAGACGACATTGGGGCGGAAGTCGCGGATCAGTTTGCGACAGGCGAAGATGCTGCGGGGCAGGTCCATCAGGGTGCGCAGGCGGGTTACGAGGGAGACGTTTTTGAGCTGGCCGACATCGACTAGTTTTAGATTGAAGCCGGCCTCGGGAACGAGGCGGCTCTCCATGCCGCGCGCGGTGCCTACGAAGAGCAGGGCGGCGGCGTGGTGTGCGGCGAGTTCGCGAGCCACGGCAAGGGCCGGAATGATGTGGCCTCCGGTGCCGCCTCCGGCTATTAGTACGCGCAAGTTCGACAAGTTTTTTATACCTTACAAACAGCCTTTCGTGAATTGCGGGCTATTTCTGATTGACGCAACTTAGATATGGCTCACGCTCGCCAGGAACCAAAGGGCAAATTTTGATAGGAATCAACTCTTTCAATCTACCTTTCCACTTCGCCTCGTCATAGGCAATGGGTTGACTTGAAGCGGGGCCTCGTTCAGCCCACTGAATAAGGTAGTTGTCGTCTTTGCCCTGAATAGAAACAATCAGGGACGACTCGCTATGCACACTTCCACCATACTTCATGCTCCCGCAACCTGCCCACTCGATGAAAGCATCGTGTCCGTTAACCTTTGCCGAGCTGATTTCCTTTGACGAGTATGTATCTGGACATAGGCCTTTGAAGCCATCTGCTCTTAGTTGAGCACCCTTGAGAGCACTCATATTCGGGTAAGCGGAAAAACCTTTATTGCCTATGACCACTATCTTTTCGGAGTAAAGAGCCGACGGTTCGCCATCCGGCAACATTTCAATCATGTATCTATCGCTTTTTGCGCTTTCTGATCCTTGGTAGAATCCACTCGGGTAAGAGTAACTTACGAGTTCGCTGAAAATCGGCTTGACCGTTGTGATCGATGTGACAGGTTTTTTATCGGCGCAACTCGGATATGGGGCTGCCTCTCCGGGCACAATGGGACAGACTTTGATTGGATTCAGCTTCTGCAATCGATCCGCCCACTTCGCGATGTCGAGGACCAGGGGTTGATTCGAAGCGGGACCGCGTTCAGCCCACTGAACCGTATAGTAATCATTCGTGCCGTGGATTGTGACAATCAAGGCGGATTCGCTATGGATGTCTTCTCCGCGCGGTCCGCTTCCATCGGGTTTCACGGTCCCGCAACTTGCCCACGCTACGTATGCAGCGTGACCGCTGATTTTCGCCGGGCCGATTGCTTGTGATGAGAATGTATCTGGGCAAGCATTTTTGAAGCCGGATGCCATGGCATAGGAAAACTTGATCTCGTCTAAATTGGGGTTGGCGGAAAGCCCCTTTTCACCGGTCACCGTGACCATTTGCGACCATTGATTCGCGGTTTCGCCCTTCGGCACCAACTCTATCATGTAGTGACCGCCGCGTGTGTTTTCATAATCGGCATGGAATCCGATTGGGTAAGTAAGATTCAGGATTTCGCTCCACACCGGCATGGTCCAGCCCATGCTGCATTGACTTCTGCCTGGGCTGTTGGCGGCGCTCCTGGTGTCGCCCTTACCCAGTGCATCCGCCACCGCGGCATCGCATGGGTTGTTCGCATTGCTCTTTGAATTGCCTTGCGCAATCAGGCATGAGCCGGAATAAGATGCCAGGCATAGAAGCAAAAGAACTCTGTTACACATAAATCTCTCCCGCACCGCATTATAACTATGCACCTTTATAAGTTGAAGAGAAATCAACCGTAGTTTTCTCGCATCAGTCGGTTTTCCTTGAAATGTTCAGCAAAACACCAATGGAGGCGAGCGTCACAAAGAGCGACGTCCCTCCCGAGGAGATCAGCGGCAGCGGAATGCCCTTGGTCGGCAGCAGCGAGAGCACTACGCTCATGTTGAAGAAGGCTTGCAGGACCAGGGCTGTGGTGATTCCAAAAGCGGTGAGGCGGGCGAAGGGATCCTGGGAGCGGAAGACGGTTCGCAGGCCGCGAAAAGCGAAGATAGCGAAGAGCAGGAGGATGATGATGGAACCGATGAAGCCCCACTCTTCGGCGATGTTGGCGAAGATGAAATCGGTATGGGCCTCGGGCAGAAAGAAGAGTTTTTGCACGCCTTCCATATATCCTCGGCCGGTGACGCCGCCGGTGCCGACAGCGATCAGCGACTGGCATACGTGGTAGGCTGCGCCGCCGGCATCCTTGGCATCGCAGTTGGGATGGAGGAAGACCAACACGCGCCGCAGCCGCCATGGTACAAAGATCAGCAGCCCTGCGAGAACTGGCAGCGCGGCGCAGAGGACGCCGACCAGATACTTCCAGTTCATACCGGCGAGAAAGAGCATCATGGTCGTCACGCCGGCAAGAACCAGCGCCGTGCCCAGATCAGGCTGCAAGACGATCAAGAGGATAAAGAAGACCGGAATGAAGAGCGCGCGGAAGAGAGTGTTCTTCCAGTCGTTCATCTTATCGAGGCGCGTCGAGAGAAACCAGGCCAGGAAGACGACCAGCACCGGCTTGGCGAGTTCCGACGGCTGAATGGTGAAGAAATCGCCAAAGCGTATCCAGCGGTGGGTGTTATGCGAGCCGGGCATGAAGAAGACCAGCACCAGAAGGAAGGTGGTGACGCCGAGCGCGGGATAGATGAAGCGCGGGGATTTGTAGAGGCTATAGTCGATGCGCGAGAGGACGATGAGAAACGCCACGCCGAGCAGGGCCCAGATGGCCTGCTTGCCGACGAAGGTGTACGGGGAGTGGTAGCGCTCTTGTGCGACGATGGCCGAGGCGGAGAAGACCATCGCCAAGCCGACCACGATCAGCAGCAATGTGACGAAAAAGAGCCATTTATCTCCACCGACCCGCTTTGCCATAATCCTCAGGCCTCAAGATCTTTTACAAGCTGTTTGAAGACGCGCCCGCGGTGCTCGTAGTTTTCAAACTGGTCAAAGCTGGAGCAGGCGGGGGCGAGCAGCACCACATCGCCGGGACGCGCGGCCGAGGCGGCAACATGGACGGCCTTGTCGAGGGTTTCGCAGGAGTGAATGGAGACGACGCCGCGCAGGTGCGACTCGATCTTGGCGGCTGCCGCGCCGATGGTGTAGACCGCGCTGGCGCGCTCGCGCAGCAATTCTGAGAGTTGGGTGTAATCGGAGCCCTTGTCTTTGCCGCCAAGGATGAGATGAACTCCGCCCGAGAAGGCCGTGACCGCCTTGGCGGAGGCGTCGACGTTGGTTGCTTTCGAGTCGTTGTAGAATTCGACGCCATTGCGGGTGGCCACGTATTCGAGGCGATGCTCGACGGCGCGGAAGTTCTCAATGGACTGGCGAATCACGTCCGCCGGTACGCCCGCGAGACGAGCGGCGCAGACCGCAGCCAGCACGTTTTCGACGTTGTGCGCGCCTTTGAGAGGGATGGCTCGGGCAGGAATCACTTTTTCGGTTGGTGCGCTCTCGCCGGCGCGGTAGACCACATAGCCCTGCTCCAGAGATGCTCCCTGGGCGACCGGGCGCTCAATCGAGAACCAATAGACCTTGGCGACGGAGCGGGTGGCGGCGGCGGCCGCGCGCGCGTTGTCAGCGTTGAGCACCAGGAAATCCTCGGCGGTCTGCCGGGCAAAGATCCGCTCTTTGGCGCCTGCATAGTTTTCAAAGCTGCCGTGGCGGTCCAAATGATCAGGGGTAATGTTGAGGATGACGGCGATCTCAGGATGAAACTGCTCGGTGGTTTCGAGCTGGAAGCTGGAGACTTCGAGGACGGACCAGGTCTCGTCAGTGCTCTGTTCAATAAGGGAGACGACCGGGACGCCGATGTTACCGCCGACCAGAGTCGGCATGCCGGAAGCCGAGAGGATCTCGCCCAGCAGCGTGGTGGTGGTGGTCTTGCCGTTGGAGCCGGTGACGGCCAGCGTATGGCCTTTGAGGAAGCGCGCGGCCATCTCCAGTTCACCGATGATCTCGAGGCCGAGGTGCTTGGCCTGCACCAGCTCTGGTGTGTCGAGCGGCACGCCGGGCGAGACGACGATAAGATCCTGGCGGCGGAATGTGAGCAGGCCGTGGCCACCGGCCTCGACCATGATGCCCGCTTCAATGAGGGCGGGGATTTCCTTAGCCAGCGCCTCGGCCGAGCGCACATCGGAGACGGTGACCTGCGCGCCGCGCCGGCGTAGAAACAGCGCGGCCGCCAGACCGGATTTCCCTAATCCAACAACCAGAACTTTTTTACCTTTGAGTTCCAACATCCCGACCTATCCTCAAAACTTGTTGTGAATGGGCGTGGCTTTATCCACGCCATGAGATTCGCAAAAAAAAGCGTAGGACATTAGCTCCTGAGGAAACCCGCATTCAATCATTGCATTCCCTCAGCGGCTAAAGCCGAGGCTGTTTGGGGTTCTAATACGGCACGACTAAAGTCGTGCCCTTTCAAAGCAACCAACTCAGCGACTTGACTCTTGACTTCTTATATTGTGCACCGTAACTCTCTCGTGGTGACGCTTGTCTAACGCAATTTCAGCGTAGTGAGAGCAAACAATGCAAACACGAGGGCGCCGATCCAGAAACGGGCAATGACCTTGGATTCCTGCCAGCCCAATTGTTCAAAGTGATGATGCAAGGGAGCCATCTTGAAGATGCGCTTCTTGTTTCGCAGCTTGTAGCTTCCGACCTGGAGAATGACGGAAGCCGCTTCAATGATAAAAATGCCGCCGATGAAGGGCAACAGCAGTTCCTGGCGGATGATGATGGTCACCGTGCCGATGGCTCCGCCCAGCGCCAGCGAGCCGACGTCGCCCATGAAGATCTCGGCCGGATGGGCGTTGTACCAGAGAAAGCCGATGGAGGCTCCGACCATGGAGCCGCAGAAGACGGTGAGTTCGCCGACCATGGGCATGCGCTGAAGTTCGAGATAGTCGGCGAAGACGACGTGGCCGCTGACGTAGGTGAGCACGGCCAATGCGCCGGAAGCGATGATGGTGCAGCCGATGGCCAGGCCGTCTAATCCATCAGTAAGGTTCACGGCGTTGGACGAACCCATCAGAACGAAGATGACAAAAAGGACGAAGGGCAGAAAGGCCAGCAGGCCCAGGTGAGGGATATCGCCAAGCCAGTGCCAGTCGAGGTCGGGGCGCCAACTCTTGATGAAGGGCACGGTCAACCGCGTGGAAAAAAGCTTGAATTGCTCAAGAACGACCAGAGAGACCGCGACCGCTGCGCCGGCCAGCGCCTGGTAAAACAGCTTGGCCCGCGCGGTGAGGCCCAAGCTGCGCTTCTGGACGACCTTGATATAGTCGTCGGCAAAACCGATGGCCCCAAAAGCGAGTGTTGCGCCGACGGTGATCCAGACGAAGGGATTGGCGGGATCGGACCAAAGCACCGTGGGCAGCAGAATCGCGATGCCGATGAGCACGCCGCCCATGGTGGGAGTGCCGGTCTTTTTCAGATGCGTCTGCGGCCCGTCGTCGCGAACGTACTGGCCAATCTGAAACTCGCGCAGTTTCTGGATCACCCAGGGGCCGATGAAGAGCGCGATCAAAAGAGCCGTCAGCGAGGCAAACGCGGTGCGAAAGGTCAAATACCGGAAGATGCGGAAGGGGTGGAAGAACGGAAAGAGCTTTTCGTAGAGCAGCCAGTAAAGCAAGTGGCCTCCATAGCCGGCGTGAGGCGGGATTAAGGATGATTTTACTAGGCCGGGGCGCGAGGTGCTTCGCAGGCAGGGCAATCGCATGAACGTCATCTGAGTCCGAGGAGTTCGGCGCGATAGGCATCTGAGGTGGCAGCGATGAGTCTTCGGGCTTTTATGCCGCCTTTTCGCTTGATCGGATCGAGCCGGATGAGATTGAGAGTGATGTGTTTGAGCACGGCCAGGTTATGGGCTGCTGCGTTTGTCCGGGCACGCATCTGGTCATCGTTGAACGATACGTCCATGGACCAGTGCAAACGGTTTTCGACCGCCCAGTGAGAGCGGATCGCATGACTGATGCGTTGGGCATCGGGGGGCAGGGTGCTGATGTAGAGGCGTCGTTCGCACGTAGTCTTGTCGCCGATAGTCCGCTCCGATTCAAGTACGGCGAAGCAGCGCAGCCCCTTCCACTGTTCAGGCTTATCCAGGCATTCCAGTTGATCGAACACATGGCAGCGGCGTGTCTCCAGCCGACCATGATCCTTCTCTACTGTCTCGGAAAACGAGTGTGGGGTGTGGACGGCGGAATGGGCGCGAAAGCAGCGCCAGAAGTCTTCTATCGACTCGGCCAGTTTGGGCTGGTTGTCCTTGACGGCCAACACGTAATCGGCGCCGCGTTCCTGAATGGTCTCCGCGATGGCAGTTTGTGTGCCCATAGCGTCGATGGTAACCGTGCAGCCGGCCAGCGCCAGAGTGGAGAGCAACTCGGGAATGGCCGTGATTTCGTTGGATTTTTCTGCCGTGGCTCGCTGTCCCAGCACCAAACCGGCCCCAGCGGCAAAGGCTGAAACCAAGTGCAGTGCCGTCGCATCGACTCCTCCGGAGCGCCGGCTGGTTTTGCCATCAATAGCGATAATCTCCGCGCCCAGAGTGGGTAATATACTGCTCACCCAGCGCCGGAAGGCAGCCTCGAATTGATCAGCATCGATCAACCCGAACATCCGACCGAAGGTATCGTGCGAGGGAATGCCGTGAATCAACCGCAGGTAGCCGCGCAGCCAGTCCAGCTTTTCCTTGGCCCACAACTCGATCTCCACAAACGTGTCGGCACCAACCAAAACCGCGTTGACTGCCACCACCAAAAGTTCCACAAGGTCGTGTTCCACCTTGGCTGACTGGCGCGGATCCTGTATCGATACAAATACATCCGCCAACCGCAACCTGCCTTCTGTTTCCATCCTTCCTCCTGGAAACAGAACACCGGCTCACCCACTTCAGCGAACAGTATCAACTCTGATGCCGAATCTACTCAGATAACATTTACGTTCATGCGATTGCCCTG
>Ga0181529_10000842_pt1 | contig 42688 bp, 34 predicted proteins | sample PEATcosm2014_Bin_36_FD_119763 | JGI IMG/M metagenome (GOLD analysis project Ga0181529, IMG submission 119763) | Peatland microbial communities from MTU Mesocosm Facility, Houghton, MI, USA - PEATcosm2014_Bin10_30_metaG | ecosystem: Environmental > Terrestrial > Soil > Wetlands > Peat | place... | reverse complement strand
CTTTTGTGGGGCAGGTTGGCAACCTGCGGCCGAGTGGCACTCGGCCTGCCGACCAGCGTGCAAATGCCGACCAGGCCGAGTACCACTCGGCCGCAGGATACCATCCTGCCCCACAAATTCTGCAGCATTCCCAATACTGGGAAAACTATGCGGCATTGGGCTGTCAGCCTGCGGCCGATTGTTAATCGGCCTGGTCAGTTTGCCGGTCCTCCAATCAACGGATTGAAGACTCGCAGCCCGTCAAACCGCGTGAAGTCCTTGTCGTTCGTACAGAGGACCAGCCCGTGCTCGATGGCAATCGCCGCGAGATAGGCATCGGTCATGAGCGGCCCGCGAACCTGGCCAGTGAGAATCAGGCCAGAGAGAATGGTCCAGTGCCGCGGACCCGGGTCGAATACGCGAACCGCTGGAACCCGGAGCCACTGGTCCACAATCGTCACCGCGTCCCGCTCCGAAAGAGGCCGGGCAAAGACGCGAGGATTTGTCGCGAGGCGCAGAAATGCAAGGATCGTGACCCAGGTGAGGCCGGCTGGTTCGGCCGACGAGAATACGCCCTCGATCCAGCGCCGGGCGGCATGGTGCTGTTCGGTGGCGGAGTTGTACGCGTACAACAGCAGGTTGGCGTCGATCAGATTCATCGGTGCGCGGGGCCTTCTACCTGTTCCAGCAGTTCGCCGATGTTGTCGTAGTTCAGACCCGGCAACGTACCCATGTCCGACGCATGGACGCGGAACGGTTTGACTTCCGGCGCGCCCTTTTTGGAGTTCAAGGCCAGCCGGAGATACTCGTTCACCAGTTCCTTCATGCCCTTTCCGGACCGCCGCATTTCGGTTTGGAGCCGGTTGGCGACATCGTCTTCCAGCGTTAGAGTTGTTCGCACATCTTGATGTTATCGGACTAGCATCAAGATGTCAAACGCCGGCATCCCCCGCGATCCTCATCCCATAATCCGAGTACCGGAATTCCGGCGGGATGCTGCTCCGCGCCGCACAGCGGGACACCTTAATATGATGCCGCCACGCCCCGCCGCGCGACGACCGGCGCTTGCCGCGGGCCGGCCCCGGCGGATTCCCTTGAGGCGAGACGGCGTAGTAGCCTGCATCGTACCAGTCGCTGCACCATTCATGAACGTTCTCGCACATGTCGAACAGGCCGTAGCCGTTCGGCGCGCCGGTAGCCACCGGTTCCGGACCGTCCTTCCAGCGGCCCGGTGGATCGGTTCGCAGTTCATTCCCCCATGGATATTGGACCTGCTCCGCGCCGCCGCGCGCGGCGAATTCCCACTCGGCCTCGGTGGGCAGCCGCACGTGCAACTTCCACTCCGCCGAAAGCCAGCGGCAGAAGGCCGCGGCATCGAACCAGTTCACGGCCACCACGGGATGCGTGGGCTGCGAAAACTCCGGGCGGTCGCGGTACTCCGATTTCTCCCGCAACGTGGCCTTGCGGAAGGCATCGTAGTGCGCGTTAGTCGCCTGGAACCGGCACAGCAGGAACGGGGCTATGGTGACCGGATGGACCGGACGCTCGTCGTCGCGGCCATCCGCCTGGCCCATGAGAAACGTCCCGCCGGCGATCCGAACCAGGTCGGCGGGCTCGAGCCGAGTCGCGCTCATCTTGTTAAATCAGTGTACTCGGGGCGAGGGAGTCTGTCGATGGGGTGGTGGGTCCCAGCCGGAGCCGACTGTTCTACGGCCGCCTGGGCCTAGTTTTCCGTCGCTTCACGGGCTGGTCCTCCAGGATCGAGAATTGCAGCTTGCGCTCGTTGCCGTCCACGCGGTCGAGAACCACCCGCACCGGGTCGCCGATCGAGAATTCGCGCCGCGTCCGCTGGCCTACCACCTTGCGCACGTTTTCCTGGTACGCGTAGCTATCCCCGGGCAGCGTGTCGATGGGGACCAGGCCCTCGATGAACAGGTCGGCCAGTTCCACGAACAGGCCGTATTTGGCGGTCGAAATGATCAGCGCGTCGAAATCCTGGCCCACGCGGTCCACCATGAACTTCACCTTCTTCCACTCCACCAACTCGCGCTCGGCATCGGCGGCGCGGCGCTCGGATTGCGAGCAGTCCGTGGCGATCGCGGGCAGGTCGGCAACCGGCCCCACCCCCTGTCCCAGCAGGTTGCGCAGCAGGCGGTGGACAATCAGGTCGGGGTATCGGCGGATAGGCGAAGTGAAGTGAGTGTACGTCTCCGCGGCCAGCGCGAAGTGGCCGTCGTTCTCGGTGCTATAGCGCGCCTGACGCAGCGAACGCAGCATCAGGTAGCTGAGGATGCGCTCCTCGGGCTTGCCTTCGATCTTGGCCACCAGCTTCTGATAATGTCGCGAACTAATGTCGAGTTCGGGCGTGGTCAGCACGATGTCGCGGCGCTTCTTGGTGCCGTCGCGGTGCCGGTCGGTGATGCCGAATTTCCGCACCGGAATGGCGCCCACGCCCAGCGAATAGCCGAAATGCGCGGCCACTTCTTCGAACTCCATCACGCGCTTGGGGTCGGGCTTCTCGTGGATGCGGTAGAGCGCCTCGCCGCCGGAGTGCTCCAGGTGCCCGGCCACCGCCTCATTGGCCGCCAGCATGAACTCCTCGATGATGCTGTGGGCGATGTTGCGCGGTGCGCGCGTGACGCCGGTCATGGCGCCCCACTGGTCGAACTCGATCAGCGGCTCGGGCAGGTCGAAATCGATGGATCCGCGCCGCACTCTCTTTTTGTTGAGCACCAGGGCCAGTTCGCGCATCAGCTCGAAACGTTCCACCAGTGGGCGGTAGCGGTCGCGCTGGGCGGCGTCGCCTTCGAGCAGCAGGTGCACGTTGGTGTACGTCATCCGCTCTGCGCTTGCGATCACGCCCGGCGTGAATTCCTGCGCCACCACCTCGCCGCGATGGTCGATCTCCAGCAGCGCCGAGAGCACCAGCCGGTCGGCCTGCGGCACCAGCGAGCAGATGTTGGTCGAGAGCTCGAAGGGCAGCATGGGGACGGCGCGGTCGGGGAAGTACACGCTGGTTCCGCGCAGGCGCGCTTCCAGATCGATGGGCGTTCCCGGCCGCACGTAGTGGCTGACGTCGGCGATGTGGACATGCAGGGCGTAGTTGCCGTTGGGCAGGCGGTCCACCCACACGGCGTCGTCGAAATCGCGGGCGGTTTCGCCGTCGATGGTGACGATGGGCATCGAGCGGAAATCGCGGCGGCCGGCCATGTCCGCGTCGGCGATCGACTGCGGCACGCGCTCGGCCTGCTCCACCACCTCGGGCGGAAACTGGTGCGGCAGGTGATGTTTGCGGATGACGATCTCCACGTCCACTCCGAAATCGTCGGGGTGGCCCAGAATCTCGATCACCCGCCCCACCGGGTTCGCGCCTCGTTCCGGGTACTCCAACAACTCCACGTTGACCACCATGCCGTTCAGTTCTGCGACCGACTCCACCTTGGGCGCGACCACGCCGATGCGGTCGAGGTTGGAATTTTCGGGCGGGAATTCGAGGCCTTCGGGGATTTCGATCCACTGCTGGATGCGGTCGTCCTGTGGCACTACGTAGGTGCCGCGCTTGCCGATGTGGAATTCGCCGACCACCGTGGGATGGCCGCGCTTGAGCACCTTGACGATCTCGCCATCGGCGCGCCCACCGGCCTCGATTCGTGCGATGCGCACCACCACGCGGTCGCCGTGCATGGCCTGTTCGGCGGAGTCGGGCGGGATGAAGATGTCGCCGGCGATGCCCGCGATGGGCGTATCGGAGACCAGGAAGCCGTAGCCGTCGCGGTGCATGTTGAGCCGCCCCACGGCAAACTCGCGGCTCAGCGCGGTGACGGCGTACTTGCCGTTGTGCAGTTCGATCAGTTCCCCGTGCGCCACCAGGCGGGCCAGCAGGGTCTCCAGTTCGGTCCGCTGGTCGCCCTTAGCGCCCAGTTCGCGGACGAGTTGTTTGAAATTAGCCCGCGCATGCGGCAAGCGGGAGATATGGGCGAGAAGGGCCGCGTCGGTCACACTTTGAGTGTACGCCGACGCGCCCTGAGCGTTCCGGGTGGGACAGACGATCGTTTCTTGTCGTCTGTCGGCTCCCCGCCCTAGCCACATGACAGACCACGAAAAGCGATGGTCTGTCCCACCACTGGATGCCTTTGCGTGGGCCGGCGGGTTGTCAACCCGCCTTCGGCTGGCCCAAATACCCACTCAACGCTTTTCCCCTCCGCGGCGTCTGATAAAGGAGACGGGGTGTGCCATGAGAATCCTTGCCCTATTGCTTTTGCCGGCGGCGCTGTTCGCAGGGCAGCCGCGGTACGCCCGGCTGGGCGACTTCAGTGGCCCGGTGGAAGTGCAACTCCAGCCGGCCGACAGTTGGATGCCCGCCCAGCGCAACCTGCCGCTGACCGAACTGGCGTGGATCCGCACGGGATCCGCCGCGCGCGTGGAGATCGAATTCGACGACGGCAGCGTCTGGCGCCTCGGCCCCCAATCGCAAGGCGAGATCTCCGACAGCACCCGCCTGTCCACCGGCCAGCGCGTCACCCTGCTCTCGCTCGACCGCGGCCTGGCGTACTTCACCGGACAGCCCGGAGCCAACGATTCGCTCTCCCTCGCCGTCCCCGGTGCGCAGGCCGTCTTCACCCGCGCCGCCAAGCTTCGCCTGGAGGCCCTGGGCGATTGGAGCCAGATCTCCGTGCTGGAGGGCGCCATCCGTTTCTCGTCGCCGGCCGCCGAAATGGACCTTCGCGAGGGCCTCTGCGCCCGCGTGGAACCGGGCAATCGCGAACATTTTCTGCTGGAGCGCAAGATCCCCGGGCTCGACCTGGACGCATGGAGTGCCGAGCGCGACAAGCTGGCGGCGTCCACCACCGCGCAACATCACGTGGTGCAGCACTACGGCCTGGTGGACCTGGATGCCGCGGGAACCTGGATCGACACCGAACAGTTCGGCGCCGTGTGGAAGCCCAAAACCGCCGACGGCTGGCTGCCGTTTCAGAAGGGCCGCTGGCGCTGGTACGACACTCTAGGATTTACCTGGGTGGGCGACGAGCCGTGGGGCTGGCTGCCCTATCACTATGGTCGCTGGTCCGTCAGCAAAACTTTGGGATGGATCTGGGCGCCGTCGGTGAGCCAGGCGTTCAAACCGGGCGAGGTCTTCTGGCTGCTGGGCGCCCAAGTTGCAGGATGGGGACCACTGGCGCCCGGCGAACGCTGGAATGCCGCGGAGCCGCCGGAGTTGTTCGCGGTTGCCAACATGACCTTCGCCACCCTGACGCCGGACTCCCGCACGGTCGATCCCGCCAGCCTCAGCGCGCGTCCCGAGAAACCGTTGGAATTCGCAGCGTTCGCGCTGGCGCTGCCGTCTCCGACATTTCCGGCGAGCCGTCTGGACGCCCTTCGCCCCGCGGTTCAGGCCGGCAGCACGCGGCTGAAACCCGTTCTGGCGGGCGTCACCTATGGCAGCGATCCGGAACCGCCGCCACAGCAGTCCGAACCGGAACCGGAGCCCAGTGCGCCGCCACCCGCCGCGGCCATGCCCACACCACCAGCCGAAACGCCGCCCTCGGACTCCGCCGCGGTGGCCGATCCGGGTTCCGCTCTCGATGGCATCTTCACCAAGACCCCGCCGCGCCGCGACACCCGCGCCAGCACATCGAAAACCGCCGCGCCGAAGGCCCCGTCCACGCCGCCGCAACCCACTACCCGAAGCCGTGAACGGGAACTCTACGACGGTGTCATGGAGGATGGCAACGATCCCGCAAAGCTCCTGAAAGATCTGCAGAACTGGTCGCGGGAGTTTCCGCACTCCTCCTACGCCGACGAGCGTACCGCGCTGTACATCCAAGCCTATGCGTCGGTGAAGCCCCCGCAGTCCGCGAAAGTGCTGGAACTCGGCGGGGAACTGATGGCGCGCAACTTGCAATCTCTCTTTCCCGATCCGCAACGCGGTCCCACGCTGATTCTCAGCGTTCTGTATTCCATGGCACTGAGTTCCTGGAATGTCCCGCACGCTTCCAGCCAGCAAACTCAAGCGGGCCTTGCCGCGGCGCGCCAACTGCTGACTTTCGCCCCAACCTACTTCGTGCCATCCAGGAGACCGGCCAGCGTGACCGCCGAATCCTGGGCGCAGACGCGCACCGCCATTGAGACCGCGGCGCGCCAAACCGTAGCGCTGCTCACCTCCGGCGGCCAGGCGCAAGGCAAACCGTCGGGCTCCAAAAACTGATTTGAAAATCGCCGCCGTCGGGTTATCATTTGGATTACTCCCCCGATTGAAAACCCGAAGGCAGCGTGAACTCCAAAATTCCAGTCATCCTCGAAACCGATCTTGCGGGCATTGAGCGTCACGGGCGCGGCAAGGTCCGCGACGTGTACAGCATCGACGGGCGGCTGTTGATCGTCGCCACCGATCGCATTTCCGCGTTCGATTATATCTTGCGCACGGGCATTCCGAAGAAGGGTGCGGTGCTGACGCAGCTTTCCATTTTCTGGTTCGATTTCCTGCGCGATCTGACGCCCACGCATTTCCTGACGGCTAACGTGGACGAATATCCCAAGGCGCTCCACCCGTTCCGAGAGCAACTCGAAGGCCGGTCGATGCTGGTAAAGCGCGCCGACATGGTGGAGATCGAGTGCGTAGCGCGCGGCTACCTTTCCGGCTCCGGCTGGAAGGAGTACCGCGAGCATGGCACGGTCTGCGGCATCCACCTGCCTGCCGGGTTGAAGGAGAGCGATAAGCTGCCGGAGCCGATCTTCACGCCGTCCACCAAAGCGCAGACGGGGCACGACGAGAATGTATCTTTCGAAAAGGTAGCCTCGCTGGTGGGCGGCGATCTGGCCGCGCGTCTGCGCGACCTGACGCTTTCTATCTACAGCCGCGCCGCCCGCTACGCCGAAACCAAGGGCGTCATCATCGCCGACACCAAGTTCGAATTCGGATTCGTGGATGGCGAGCTGGTTCTGGGCGATGAAGTGCTGACGCCCGATTCGTCGCGTTTCTGGCCGGCGGAAACCTACCGGCCCGGCGGGCCGCAGTTTTCCTACGATAAACAGTTCGTGCGCGACTATTTGGAATCGATTCACTGGAACAAGCAACCTCCGGCCCCGGCGCTTCCGGACGAAGTTGCGGCGAAGACCGGCGAAAAATATTTGCAGGCGTACCGCGTATTGACCGGCCGCCAACTATGAACTGGCTGGATGTAGTACTGTTCCTGGTGCTCGCCTGGTCGGTGGTCGCGGGCTTCCGCAAAGGCTTCACGCGCGAAGTGATCGGCTTCGCATCGGTGGTGGTGGCTCTGCTCTTGGGAACGTGGTTCTATGGAACTGCGGCGTCATATCTGCTACCCTACATCAGTTCCCGTCCAGCGGCCGGTTTCGCCGGATTCTTGCTGGTGTTCTGCGGAGTGATCCTGCTGGGCGCGGTAGTGAGCGCGATAGTGCGGAAATTTCTCAGGGTGACCGGGCTCTCGTTCTTCGACAAGATGCTGGGCGGGGGTTTCGGACTGCTTCGCGGGGGGTTGATCGGGGTGGCGCTGGTAATGGGGACAATGGCCTTCTCGCAGGGCGATAAACCGCCGTCTTCCGTGGTAGGCTCGCGATTGGCGCCGTACATGATCGATGGCGCCCGCGTGGTGGTCGCGGTTGCCCCGTTCGAACTGAAGCAGGGCTTTCATAAAACGTACGATCAGGTAAAGACTGCCTGGAGGGCCGCCCTGGAACACGGGAGCCCGAACGGGAGCAAGAGGGAAAGCGGAGGAAATGAAAAATCAAATTGAGAGCTTGGCGACCCAGTTGCTAAACGGCAACATCTTCCTGCAAGAGGCGATCGAGATTCTGGAAAAAGAAATGATCGCCGGCGCGTTGGCGCGCAGTGAAGGCAAGCAATTGGTTGCCGCCAAGCAACTCGGCATTCATCGAAACACGCTGCAACGGAAGATGGTGGACTACGGCCTCGGCGCCAGCCGTTCCCGCACGCGCCGCAAGCCCATCGCGCGCGCCTCCGCTAGCCCGCGAAGAAGAAAGACCGGTACCGCGTAGAACCGTCGGTAGTGGTGCTCAAGATCGGCCACTACCGGAATCGCGACGCGTGCGGCTCCTGGGCCGGGGGCCCGCGACAGACACCAAAGCATAAATAGCACCGGATGAACACGGATGAAACCAAGAACAGTTCTTGGGGTCTGTCTTATCCGCGTTCATCCGCGGCCATACTTTGCTTTTTTACGCTTTCGGAACCGGCGGCGGCAGTTCCCGCGCTACTACCTCGTTAGAGAAACCGGCGCGGCGGTGCGCGCCGTCGCAAAACGGCTTGTTCTCCGATTGGCCGCAACGGCACAAGGAAATCGATGTCCGGCCCGCGAGACCGAACGCCGCACCGGTAGGATCGCAGATTTCAAAGTCTCCCTCAATCCGGATCGAACCATTACTGTTGACAGTTATTTTGGAAGGCATGCTTCGAATCGTATCACGAGCGGCTACTTCTTCTTGGTGGCCGGAGGGGGCGTGGTCGTCTTATCGTCCACCGCGCCGCCGTAAGTGATGGTCGCCTTGCCTTCGTACCGTTTGTAATCCTGGTACTTCACGGTCATACTGATGCGTTGGCTTTCCCCATCCTGGAAGTGCAGCGTATCGTCGGCGTGCGTGTAGGTAGGGAACCAGTACTTGCCGTCGATCTGCTCGCGGTAAGTCTCGAAGCGCGGATACTCGTGGCCCTTCTTGACGATGCCTACGCCCTTGCCGAAGGTCTTGACGATCTGAAAGTCGCGGTCGTCCACCCAAATAGTCCCCTGGAAGTAGCGCTTGCCCGCCACCATCTTTTTGGGGGCGACCTCGAAGTTATAGGTGCCGATCTCGTCGATCTTGTCCCGCCCCACGTACTTGATGTCGTACTGTCCCACGTCCTTGGTAGTCAAGACAAACGGCTGCACGTCGCGCAGATCCTGCTCGTCTCCCGAATCGAGCGTGATGTTCTTCAGGGACACTACCGGCGCCCAAACCACCTTGGACATGCGCTTGCCTTCGGGCGTGAAGATGATGTCCTCGATCAAGTCCCAGCGTCCGCCCGTGGGATTCCCGCCGGGGTCCAGTTCCTGCATCTTGACGGTCTGGCGATAGGTGTAGTTGTTGCGCGCCTCCTGAAACTCGGCCTCTTTGGCGGCAAACTTCTGGACGATCAGGTCCGCATCCACGTTGTCTTTGCCGGCGGCGGCGGTGGGAGCGCTCTTGGGAGCGGAGCCCTGATCGGCCATTCCACCGGCAACACACAGCGCCACGATCGCGGCAACCAAAACGAATCCACGCATAGTCCTATTGTAGGACGCGCTTCCCGCCCCGGCAGTTACGCCGGACACGGATCCGTGGCCCCGCGCCGCCCGCCTACTTCCCCAACAGCTTCTTGGCGATGGTCAGAAGCTGCATGTTGCTGGTGCCCTCGTAGATCCGCCCGATCTTGACGTCGCGGTACAACTTCTCCACCGGGTAGTCCTTGGTGATCCCCACCCCGCCGTGGACCTCGATGGCCTTCGACGCGGCCTTTTCCGCGATCTCGGAGCTGAAGTACTTGGCCATGGCCGCTTCCATCAGAAACGGCATTCCCGCGTCGCGCAGCCGGGCGGCGTTGTAAACCAGCAGCCGCGCCGCTTCGATCTCCGTGGCCATGCGCGCCAGATCGAACTGCACACCCTGGAATTCGCCGATCGCCTTGCCGAATTGCTTGCGCTCCCTGGCATACGCCACCGAGTGCTCCAGCGCCGCGCGCGCCAGCCCGATCATCTGCGCCCCAATGCCGATACGCCCTTCGTTGAGCGTCTCCATGGCGACCTTATACCCCTGCCCTACCTCGCCGATCGCGTTCTCGCGCGGCACCCGGCAGTTGTCCAGAATCAATTCGCATGTCGAGGACGCCCGCAGCCCCAGCTTGTCTTCCTTCTTGCCCACCTGGAATCCGGGGAACTCGCGCTCCACCAGGAACGCCGTCACGCCCTTGTACCCGGCCTCGGGCCGAGCGTTGGCGAACAGCACGTAGAACCCCGCCTCGGCGCCATTGGTGATCCACAGCTTGCGGCCGTTCAGCAGGAAGTGGTCGCCGCAATCCTCGGCCCGGGTCGCCATGGCAAACGCATCCGACCCCGACCCGGCTTCGGAAAGCGCATACGCCCCCACCATGTTCTCCGCCAGCCGCGGCAGATACCTGGCCTTTTGTTCCGCGGTGCCCCATTTCAGCAGCGCGTTGTTGCAGATGGTGTTCTGCACGTCCACCACCACGCCGGCCGACGGGTCCACCGCCGAAAGCTCTTCCACCGCCAGCACGGCCTGGAAGAAATTGCCTCCCTGTCCGCCGTACTCCTCGGGGATTTCGATCCCCATGAGACCCATCTCGAAAAACTGGCGAATCAGATCCTTGCGGAAAACGCCGGCCTCGTCCATCTCCCGGACGTAGGGCCGTACCTGCTCGCGCGCGAACTTCCGCACCGTCGATTGGAACAGCTTCTCGTCCTCCGTGAGCGCCGTCAAAGGCCGCGGCTCCACGTCCACTTCGTCGATATTGGGCATGTTGCCAGCTTACTCCACGGTCGCGAACGCGCGGTACTCGCGCCCCAGCGATTCGGCCACGCCCCGGTAGGTCAGGTGGCCGTTGTAGGTATTGACGCCTTCGCGCAGCGCGGCACGGCGCTCGCATGCGCCCTTCAACCCGTGGTTGGCCAGTTCCAATAGGTAGGGGAACGTGGCATTGGTCAGCGCGAAGGTCGAAGTGTGCGGTACCGCCGCCGGCATGTTGGATACACAATAGTGCAGCACTCCATCGACTAAGTAGACCGGCTCGGTGTGGGTGGTGGCGTGCGACGTCTCGAAGCAGCCGCCCTGATCGATGGCCACATCCACGACCACCGCGCCGCGTTTCATGTTGGCGATCATTTCGCGCCGGACCAACTTAGGCGCCGACGCACCGGGAATCAGCACCGCGCCCACCACCAGGTCGGCGGTCTTGAGATACTCGCCGATGGTCCAGGAGTTCGACGCCAGCGTGACCAACTGGCCGTTGAAGATGTCGTCGAGTTCGCGCAGTCGGTTGAGGCTGCGGTCGATGATGGCCACGTGCGCGCCCAACCCCAGCGCCATTTTGGCGGCGTTGGTTCCCACGATGCCGCCGCCCAGAATCACCACGTTGGCCGGCGCCACACCGGGCACGCCGCCCAGCAGAATGCCGCGTCCGCCGGCGGGCTTCTCCAGGTATTGCGCGCCCACCTGGACCGACATGCGGCCCGCCACCTCGCTCATGGGCGTCAGCAGCGGCAGCGACCCGTCGGCCTCGCGGATGGTTTCATACGCCACGCCGTTGACTTTGGATTGCAGCAGGCGGTCGGTCAGCTCCGGCAGCGGAGCCAGGTGCAAATAGGTGAACAGGATCAGGCCCGGGCGAAAATAGCCGTACTCGGATGGCTGCGGCTCTTTGACCTTGACGATCAGGTCCGCCTTGGCCCAGACTTCCGCCGCGCTGTCCAAAAGATGTGCGCCGGCGTGAAGGTACTCGCGATCGGTCAAGGAACTGCCTTCGCCCGCATTCATCTCGACCAGCACATCGTGCCCGGCCTCGCGCAATTCCGCGACTCCGCTGGGCACCAGCCCTACGCGCGTCTCGTGATCCTTAATCTCCTTCGGAACACCGATGATCATTCACTGCCTCCGCAGATTAGATTAACACCACGTGCATGTGGTTAGCGGCGTCGAGGATGGACTACTGCGGTGTCGCCGGATGCGGTCCCAGGATGCGCGTTGCCTCGGCGACCAATTCGGGATCGGGGTCCAGATTGGCTTCGCGAAGGGCGGCAGTGTAGCCCGACAAAAGCCAAACACCCAGGCTCGCGAGAGCTTGTTGGCGTCGAGCAGCGAAGGGCAGTATAGTGCGCAAGGCATCGCCGAAAGAACTGGCGGCTTCTTCGGGTCGCCGCGAGGCGGCGAGTATCCGCCCCAACGTTCCTCGGCTGCGGGCGAGGTCAATCGCGAAGGTGTCGGGGTTCCGATGGGCTAACTCTTCATAGAGTAAGGTGGCTTGGCGGGCTGTGGCCAGGGCCTCCTCACGCAGCCCTGCGGCGCTCTGCCTGTTGGCAAGGTTGTTGAGAGACATGGCCAGATCTGGCAGAAAAGCGTCGCGATTGCGCTGGGCCAACTCTCCATACAGCGAGGCGGCTTCGCTCGCCGTGGCGAGTGACTCATCGCGCTGCCCCGCGTTGCTTTGTCTGTTGCTGAGGTTATTGAGAGCACCGGCCAGAGTGGGCAGAAAGGTGTCGGGGTTGCGCTGGGCCAACTGGCGGTAGAGAGAGACGCCTTCTTGAGCGGTGAGCAGAGCCTCAGCACCCTGCCCAACGGCGCTCTGCATCACGGCGAGGTTGTTGAGCGAACTAGCGAGGTTGGGTAGGAAGGCGTCGCGATTGCGTTGGGTCAACTCGCGCCTGAGCGAAACGGCTTCTTGGGCTGTAGCGAGGGCCTCATCACGCTTGCCTGCTTCTCTCTGCCTGTTGGCGAGGTTATTGAGAGCCCCGGCCAGATCCGGTAGGAAGGCGTCCCGGTCGCGCTCTGCCAGCTCGCGATAGATCAAGGCAGCTTCGCTAAAGGCGGACAATGCCTTCTCGCGCTGCCCCATATCGGCCAGAGAGACGCCGAGCCTGGTCAGCGAGCCGGCCAGACCGGACAAAAAGGTGTCGCGGTTGCGCTCCGTCACCTCGCGATAGAGCACAACGGATTCTCTGGCCGCAGCCAGCGCCTTTTCCCGCTGGCCCATCTCAGTTAGACAACGGCTGAGGCTCCGCAGCGACCTCGCCAGGCCGGACCGAAATGTCTCCGGATTGCCCTCAAAAAGCTGCCGAAAGAGATCCGCGGTTTCGCTGGCCGCCAGCAACGCTTCTTCCCGCCGGCCCGCGTCTCTAAGAAGACCGGCGAACTTCATTAGACGGTTCGCCAACTCCGGGCACCCCTTTTCGGGATCGGCAGCGGCCAAACGCCGCGCCTGGTAGACCGCCGCACGCGCCGCGTCCACATCTCTCTGGCTGTGGATCGAGGCCTTAGCGGGTTCGAGGGCGCGAAGGATCTCAAGCGCACGCGAGCCCGTGCCTCCAAATCCAACCTCAAGCCCAAACGTCTTGGCCCGTTCGGGCGGAACAGGCCTCTCCTCCAGCACCATCCGCAAATGCACCCACGACACAAAATCGGGCGCCCTGCGCTGCATCGCTGCGGCCAATTCCCTACGAAGCCACCAAACCTGCTGGCATGGGATCGCAAACACCGGCTCCCGATCCAGATTCATAGCGAGCGCAAAGTCCCCCAATTCTCGCTGCGGAATAGCGGGGGATCCAAGAACCGCGGAAAACGTAACATGCACCAGCCCCGTCCGTGCCTCAACCTGCTTACGCAACGCTTCCCAATCGGCACGTGTGCTGGCCTGCTCAACCCGCACCCGCACTGCGGACGGCTGGCTCTTTTCCAGCCGCTCGATAGCCATATCGCGGGCCAGATCGGACTCGTATTCCACCCACGCCATGCCGTTCCGACGGTGGCTCAGCCAGACCTCCAGATATCGAACCACCTGCTCAATGCTCCCCGACTGGAGCGTCGTGGCGGACCCTTCACTCACTGGAAATCGGTGCCTCCAGGCCCGCCGGGCTTGACATAGTCGCCGCCCTGCTCCTTGAGTAAATCGACCACCAACGGGTGTACGCCGAACCAGCCTTCGCCGTCGAATTGCAGCACCATGCGCTGGCGCAATAGAAGGTAGAGCACTTTGTCGGCGATCTGTGCGGCCTTGTCGCCCCGATAGACGGCGCTGAGTTTCGCCAGTTTGTCCTGGATGGTAATGGAATTCGTAGCGTCGAAGAAGGTCTCACCCAGACGCTGGCGATAGCTTCCCCGCAGGGCTTGTATCGCCTCCAAGGCGTCCTGGCGCTCAATCCGGCTAGCCTCTCGAACTTCGGCCGCCAGACTCGCGCGGTGCAGTAAATCGAATAGGTCGCGGATATTGCCGCCCGAAGCGATCGCCAACCGCCGCGCCAACGGCTTCTCCAACAGTGCCCCATCGATGCGCCGATCGATCACGTCGAGGAGCGCTTCGACTCCGCCCGGGTCCGGCTCGTGGTTTCGATCGAACACCGGGATGTCGGGCACTACGAACTGACGCTCCCGCCCGTACGGCATGCGCTCGGCATCGTCGATGTACGCAAGGCCCACCGGAATGACGAAGAGCAGGTGGCACTTCAGGCGCTCCAGTAAAAGGCTGTTATCGACGAACAACCGCCGCAGCGAGTCGGTGGCAATGCCATGCTTCTCGAAATCCTCGATCACCAGAATCCAATCCTGCTTCTTTTCCTGACGCAGGACTTCGTTGCACGCATCGAAAACGAGGTTGACCAACGCTACCAGGTCGGCAAGTTCCGGCAGCGAGTACACGGCCGTCTTTTCGGTTCTCTGGAGCTTGAGGTTGAAACGGATCTTGGCCAGCAACGGCACACTGAGGCCGCCTTCCAACTCGCCGGCTCTGAGGCCTAAGGTTTCGACCCAATGCTGCGACAGTTCCTTCCGCACGTCCTCCAAAAGGCTTGCGGGCAGTTTTCCGGAAAAACCAGAAACGACAGGAGAATCCGTCGCCTCGATCATCCGCACGATTGTCAGCCAGAGCAGATCCTGCACCCGAAAGTCGCCGGGGTAGATTTCTTCGGCCGCGCTCATCCGAATCGCCCGGAATTTCTCGTGCACCTTGAGGAACAGGCGGCTGATCTCGGTCGATTTCCCAACGCCCGGATGGCCCATGATGAAACCGTGGAATGGCGCTCCCTGGAAACAGCGCGTCAATTCCACACGCAAATGAGCGAAGCGGTCGATTCCGCGGGCGCGGCCGTACTTCTCGCTGTAGAAAGCTTCGAGTTGCTCCTGGGTTTCGAGCGGGCGTTTCAGTAGGGTGGCCGCGGCTTCCGTCAGCGTGCGGGCCGGGTGCAGCAGGGTGTATTCCGTCTGCATGCACACCAGTATCGCGCACAACCGCACGGGCCGGGTCGGCGGAAGTGCGGGCCGCCCCCGCCTATCGCCAGCCCACTTTTCGTCCCCATCGATCGTCCGGCAGCGAAAGAAACAACGCCGTCCAGCGTTGGTACAGAGCTTCGAGTAATAACAAGGATGGTTCGATCAGTCCCGCTTTCGCGTCGGGCAATTCGGCCCATCGGACCTCGTTATATGATTTGACCAGCGGTTCGTCCTCCGTAAGGGCCAACTTCGTCCGCACGTACCAGTTCAATTGCGCGTCGGCCAAATGGTGGACCACCTGGCGTACTGTCCAGCCATCCGGCCTATATCGTGTATCCAGTTGCTCTGGAGTCAACCCGGCGACGGCGGCTCGAAGATGGCCAGGCGCGGTGGCCAGTTGAGAGACAAGTTCGAGACGCCGTTCCTTGCCGAGGTTCCACTCCGGCTCAAAAGGCCCGATAGGATATCGAAGGTCCATGATCGGCGCCTATCTTCTCACATCCGGCGCCAACCCGGCGTGCGATAACTCACAATCGCCGGGCGAGAGGACTGCGTATACTAAAGCTGAGATGTTCCTCAGGACGCTGAGTTTCCTGGCGATAGTCGCCGGCGCCTACGCCCAGTCCGCTACGTTTCAGTGGATTCGACAGATCGGTGGATCGCAAGGTCAGACCGTGGCCGGCTTGGCTACGGATCGGCAGGGCAACACCTACGTCGCAGGGAACACCGGTTCCCTCGATTTCCCCACCAAATCGGCCGTCCAGGCGCACCCGGGGGGCTCCGGGCTGTACCGCATGGACGCTCCCGGCGCGCCGTGGCAGAACCTGTACAACTCGGGCCTAACTTCGGTTGCGGCCTTGGCCGTGGATCCCCACAACGCCAATACGCTATACGCCGCCGGCACGCAGGGACTGTTTCGCACCAGCGACGCGGGCGCCACCTGGAGCGCTCTCGGAAGTTTCGATGTCGAGGTGGACACCGTCGCTATCGACGCCTCGGCGAGTAACGTGCTATACGCCGGCACCTTCGGGGAAGGCATTTACAAGAGCACGGACAGCGGCGCCAACTGGACCGCCATCAATAACGGGATTTCCGCGGGCGGTAACGGCATCCTGACGGTGTACAAGGTCTGGGTGGACCCCGCGCAGCCCTCAGTGGTGTTCGCCTCCACCGCTCCGGGACTTGCGCGCAGCACCGATGGCGGCATCACCTGGCAAACGATTCCTCAGGTCCTCCTGAATCCTGGGCTCTCGGACATGGCGTTCGACACCAACACGCCGGGTCTGATCTACCTGGCGACCGGGTCGAGCCTGTTGAAAAGCACCGACCACGGCATTACGTGGACGGGCCTCGCGCAGCCCAGTCAGTACTACGAGCCGGATCATATTTTGATCGATCCCCGGCATCCGGCCACGCTCTACATGGCGGGCCTTTACGGCGGTTTTTGGGTGAGCGCGGACGGCGGAAATACGTGGACCAATCCGTATCCACAGTACGCTATCGGTATGGGGCCGCTGGCGGCCGATCCGGCAAGCGGCGCCGTGTATCTGGTGGTGGGCGGGAATGTTTTCCTGAGTACCAATGGCTTCGCGACTGCGACGGCCGTCGGTACGCTGTCCTCGGCCACCAACTCGCTGGTGGTAGCCGGAGGGCGCCTGTTTGCGGGGGTCCAAGCCAGCTCGGATGTTTTCGTGACTAAGTTCGACCCGCAGGGCAACACCCTCTACGCCACCTACTTCGGCGGGACCGGTACGGATGAAGCCACGGCCATCGCGGTGGATTCGAGCGGTTCGGTTTACATCACGGGCACCACCAGCTCGGTGGATTTCCCGGTCTCGCCGGGGGCCTTCGCCAAGAGCGGTAGTAACTTCGTGTTCAAACTGAATCCCGACGGGTCGTTGGGATACTCCACTTACTTCAGTCCCGCCGGAAGCACTCCTTACGCCGTCGCCGTGGATGGCGGCGGCCACGCCTACATCGCGGGGATCACCTATGGCAATCTGCCGGTGACCGCGGGTTCGTACCAGACCACGCTCCAGGGCGAGTATCCGTGTTGCAACATACTGGGTCCGGGTTTTCCGCCGGTAACGAATGCGTTCCTTGCGGAACTCGACGCGGCCGGCGCGTCATTGATGTTCTCCACTTACATCGGGAGTTATTCCGCCCTGGCCCAGGCGCTGGCCCTGGCGCCCGACGGCAATGCGATTCTGGCGGGCGCGGGCTCGCTTTACCGCATGCGGGGCGATGGCTCGGCTCTGCTGAATTCCGGGAGCCTTCCCGGCGTGGTTTGGGCGCTTACCGTGGATGGCAGCGGTAACATCTACGCGGGCGGCAACAACATCGCCAGTTCGTTTTATACCGCCAACTCGACGCCTTTCCCCACCACGCCGGGCGCCTTTCAAACCGCGCTGAATCCCGTCCCCGCGCTGCCCGGGAACCTGGGCAACGTGGGCGGGGCGCACGGCTTCGTCGCCAAGCTGGATTCCCAATTCAATATCGTGGCTTCGACGCTTCTGGGCGGCGAGTCGTCGGATGAGACGCTGACTCTTGCGATCGGCGCCAACGGCGATGTCCTGGCCGGTGGGTCTACCGCCTCCAAAGCCTTCCCCATGCACGGGGCGGCGCAAGGATCGTTCTCCGCCGCCACGGGATTTATCACCGAACTGACACCCGATCTTTCCACCGCCGTGGTCTCCACCTATGCCGGCGACACGGACACCTTCAACGTGGGGGCCATCGCTCCGGCCGCGGATGGCGGGCTTGTGTTCGCCGGCACTACGATGTCGCCGCCCTCTTATACCGGCCCGTTCTACAACGCGCCCAGCGGCGTGTTTCCCGCTGCCGGCGTGCAGGGATTCGTGGTGAAACTGGGCCACGCCGCGACGGCGCCGCGGGTCGATTCCGGCGTCAACGCCGCCAGCCAACTGGGCGTACCGCTGGCGCCGGGAGGCGTCTTCCAGATACACGGCGACGGCTTCGGGAGCGATGCGGTCTTACTGGTGAACGGCAACGCGGTCCCGCTGTTGTCGCAAAGCCGGACCGCATTGACCGCCACGCTGCCCACGGATTTCAACGCGCAGGCGGCCACGCTGGTGGTTCAATCGGGCGGCGGGCAATCCAATCCGCTGCTTGTCCCGGTGGCGTCCACCGCACCGGGCGTGTATTCCGTGGATGGCAGCGGCTTGGGGCAGGGCTACATTCTGAACCAGGACGGGACACTCAATTCGCCCACGAATCCGGCCAACGAAGGCGCGCCGATCACGATCTTCGCTACCGGCGTGGGACCGCTGACTTTCGACCGGGGATTCGCGGTGACGGCCTCTCCGGTGGACGTCTACATCGACGGGTTCTATGCCGATGGAATCGCGGCGAAGCTCGGTCCGGTCGCCGGATTACCTGGCAATGTGTACCAGATTTCGGTCTACGTGCCGCGCCCGTCCGACTACGCCGCCGGCAATCCGAACCTGCAGGGTTTTGTGATGCCCGGTTCGGTGGCAGTGACGCTGGCGATCAACGGGGCCACCAGCCAGGCCGGACTGGCGCTCTCAGTCAGCCATTAGACCGCTTCCGGCGGTAGCCGATGCCGGCGAGTCCGGCTGCGCTGCGTCCGTCTCTCTCATCCGGCAAAATCAGATCGGCTGGAAGTTCCAACGCCAACGCGATGGCCTCGGACTCACCGGGATCGGGTGCCGCGGCCAGCAGTCGTGCGACCTTGTCCTCGCGAAGTGCCTGCGGTTTGATCCAATTGAACGGCCACGGGAATCCAAATCTCTCCGAACTGGCTGCGAAGAAGGCTGAGCCGGCCAACGATTGCAAGGTTCGAGATCGGCGAAGTACTACTCGCCACTAGCATAGGAAGCGTCTTGCGCTAACTCCGCGCCGCCGTAGTTCCGGGCGACTCCTCGCCGTCCTACCAGTTCGCCGAAGCCTGTTCGATTCATCTCCGCGAGTGTGGCGGCCGGAAGCCACCCGCGTGGCGGTGCGCGCGGTCCTCATTCCGCGCTGCGGGAAGAGTCCACCACGTTGCTCGCCTGCCGCGCCCCTGGCTTAACGGCATATCGGTCCGACTGTGTCATGACATTGTCTGGCGTGCGTGCGATACTGGTTCTGTACGTTAGACCGCTTGGAGCGCCGCCATGCCGAATGCCGAAACCCGCAATGAGAAACTCGACCTCCGGCTGACTCCGTCGGCGAAGCGCGCGCTTCAAGTCGCCGCGACCGCCACGCGCCGCTCCGTCAGCGAATTCGTCCTGGAGAGCGCCCTCGCCCGCGCCGAGGAAACCCTACCCGACCGCCAACGCTTCGGGTTGAGCGCCGCGCAGTGGGAAGCTTTCCAGACGGCGCTGTCGGCCCGGCCCCGGCGGGCGCCGCGGCTTGCCAGGCTTTTGAAGAACCCCAGCGTGTTCGATCGTGGCAAGGTCTAAGTGGCCTCGCTTCACATCGAGAAGCTTCAGCGCACCCACGATATCGACGCGTTCGATTGCGGACGGGAAGCTCTCAACCGTTTCCTGGTTCGGTACGCTTACCAGAACCAACAGGCCGGCGCCTCGCATACGTACATCGCCTTAGCGGATGGAGTGGTCGCCGGTTACTACACGTTGGTTGTCGGCCAAGTCGAGTACGGCGATGCGCCCGAACGCCTGACGGAGGGCCCGGCCCGTCATCCGGTGCCCATCATGCTGCTGGCTCGCCTGGCGATCGCGGCCTCGTGGCAAGGCAAAGGACTCGGCAGCGGCCTCCTCAAGGAAGCCATGCTGCGCACATTGCAAGCCGCGAACATTGCCGGCATTCGGGCGTTTGCGGTGCACGCGAAAGACGACGCAGCCAGGGGCTTCTACGAGCGATTCGACTTTGTCCCGTCGCCCAGCGACCCCTACCATCTGTTCCGCCTGCTGAAGGACATCCGCGCGGCGTTGAGATCATGAGGTCGGGCGACGGACTCGACAGGCCACGTTATGTCCGTTGACGTGCGTTACATTACGACTACAGCTATACATGATCGACTCGATCCGCCACAAGGGGTTGAAGCGGCTTCACGAGGACGACGACCCGCGCGGCGTCAAGGCCGAGCACGTAGAGAAGTTGCGCGACGTTTTGGCGCGGCTCGACGCCTCCGTCGTAATCGCCGATATGGACATGCCGGGGTTCAACCTCCACCCTCTCAAGGGCGACCGGAAGGGATTCTGGGCGGTTACGGTACGAGCCAACTGGAGAGCGATCTTCCGCTTCGGTGAAGGCGATGCGCAGGACTTGGACTATGTCGATTACCATTAGGAGAGGGCACTTGACCATGCCGATGAAGAATCCCCCACACCCCGGCGGCTTTGTGCTGCGCCAGTGCATCGAGCCTTTGGGTTTGACCATCACGGACGCCGCGGCGGCGCTTGGCGTCACGCGCACCACTCTGTCGGAACTGGTGAACGGGAAGCGCGGGATTTCTCCGGAGATGGCTGTGAGGCTATCGAAGGTCTTCGGCGGCAGCGCCCAAAGTTGGCTCACGCAGCAGGCACAGTACGATCTGGCGCACGTTCGCGCCGACCGCATCAAGTTGAAGCGGCTGGTATTCGCGTAAGCGGACACCCGAAACTTCGTAAACGGCCCGCTGCACATGCCACTATGAGTGAATTGAGCGAAGGTGAAAACCACTACCGAGTAGTTCTCGCTTGCGATGGAGTGCCAACCCACCTAGGGCCGCAGGCCGCAGTCGATATTACTCGAGAATTCACCAAACGGCCTTGGCATGATCGTGTGATTTGCACATGGAATGGTCACGGTCTAATCCTTCAAGCGGAAAACGACTTCGACCCGCAAGGCACCGCTCTTATCGATGAATTCTCCGATGCCATCGCAGCCTGTATCCCGGACGGTTTCGACGGAACCATCCGCGTGTTGTCGGTGGCCGGATTCTGAGTACTGCCGCTTCCTGAATCGCCTCCCCGAGACGCCCCGCTATTTCTTCCTCTTCGCCACCAGCCTGACCCGCTTCGTCCGCGAGATCGCTCCGGGCGTCAGCGCGTCATTGACGATCTCCGCCAGTTCCCGCTGATGCCGCTTCGCCGACCCCGTCGCCGGACTCGCCGCCTCCGATCTGCCGACGTACCTCACCTCGCGCCGCGTTGCGTCCAGCAGCGGCTGGATCGACTCGCGCATCACCCGCCACGGGCCCATATTTCGCGGCTCCTCCTGCGCCCACACTACTTCGGCCGACGTCGCGTAGCGCTTCAGAATCTCCTCGGCCTGATCCGCTGCAAATGGGTAGAGTTGCTCCACGCGCACCAGCGCCACGTGCGCGGCCTGACGCTCCTCGCGCGCGGCCAGCAGGTCGTAATAGATCTTCCCTGAACAGAAGACGATGCGCGACACGGCGGCGGGGTCCGCGGCCGCGTCGTCCAGCATCTCCACAAACCCGCCCGTCGTAAAATCGTGCAGCGTCGAGACCGCGCGCGGATGCCGCAACAGGCTCTTCGGCGTGAAGATCACCAGCGGTTTGCGCGTGCCGCGACGGTCCGCGCCGCCGTACATCTGGCGCCGCAGCAGGTGGAAATATTGCGCCGGCGTGGTGCAATTCGCCACCAGCATATTGTGCTCGGCGCACAACGTCAGGAACCGTTCGATGCGCGCGCTGGAGTGCTCCGGCCCCTGGCCCTCGTAGCCGTGAGGGAGCAGCATCACCAGGCCGCTGGGCTGTCCCCACTTCGATTCGGAGCAGGAGATGAACTGGTCGATCATGATCTGCGCCCCGTTGGCGAAATCCCCGAACTGCGCTTCCCAGATCACCAGCGAGAGCGGATCGGCCAGGCTGTAGCCGAACTCGAACCCTAGCACGGCGTACTCGCTTAGTGAGCTGTCGAGCGCGTCGAAACGCCCCTGGTCGGGCGAGATGTGTTGCAGCGGAACGTACCGCTTGCCGGTTTCGTAATCGTAGAACGCCAGGTGGCGCTGGCTGAAAGTGCCGCGCCCGGAGTCCTGCCCGCTCAGCCGCACCGGCGTGCCTTCCAGCGCCAGCGTGCCGAAGGCCAGCGCCTCGCCGAAAGCCCAGTCGAGGGACGCGCCCTTCTCCACCGTCTCCCGCCGTTTTTCGACAAACCCGCGCAGCTTGGGATGCAGATGGAAATTCGAGGGGAAGTTGGTGGTCCCGTGAATCACGCGCTCCAGCACCTGGCGGTTCACCGCCGTGCGCGGGCAGAACGGGCTGATGTCGTCGCCCGTCACCGCGCTCAGTTCCTGCAATTCGTACCGCTCGGCCCGCTGCTGCACGGCGTCGTAGGCTTCCGACAGGCGCGCCGTGACGGCCTTGCGCATGGCGTCCGCCTCGGCGGCCGTGACAATGCCTTCCCGCTCCAGCCTGGCGCCATAAATCGCCGACACCGGTTTGTGTTCTTTGATCTTGCGGTACATGAGCGGCTGGGTGTAGCTCGGGTCGTCGCCCTCGTTGTGGCCGTGGCGGCGGTAGCAGAACATATCGATCACCACGTCCTTCTGGAACTGCTGGCGGTAATCGAAAGCGATCTCCACCACGCGGATTGCCGCTTCGGGGTCGTCGCCGTTCACGTGGAAGATGGGCGCCTGCACGCCGCGCGCCACGTCGGTGGAGTAGGGCGTGGACCGCGATTCGTCGGGGTTGGTGGTGAAGCCGATCTGATTATTTATGATCACGTGGATGGTCCCGCCGGTCGAATATCCTTCGAGCTGCGACAGGTTGAGCGTCTCCGCCACCACGCCCTGCCCCGCGAAAGCCGCGTCGCCATGCACCAGCACGGGGATCACGCGCGCCCGCTCGGTATCGCCCAGGCGATCCTGCTTGGGCCTGACGATGCCTTCCACCACCGGGTCCACGGCCTCAAGATGGCTGGGATTGGGCGAGAGCGTCACCGCAATTTCCCGCCCGCTCTCCATCTTGCGCACCACGTTGGCGCCCAGGTGATACTTCACGTCGCCCGAGCCTTGCGTGCTGGATGGGTCGATTTCGCCTTCGAACTCCGAGAAGATCTGCTTCAGGTCCTTGCCCACCACGTTGGCCAGCACGTTGAGCCGTCCGCGGTGCGCCATCCCCATCACCACTTCGTGGACCCCGCCCGCCGCCGCGCGCTCCAGCGTTTCCTCCAGGATCGCCAGCGCCGTCTCGCCGCCTTCCAGGGCGAAGCGCTTCTGCCCCACGAAGCGCGAGTGCAGGAAGTGCTCGAACTCCTCGGCCGCAATCAGGTGGCGCAGAATGCGAATGCGCGTCCCGCGGTCGAGCGGCCAGTTGTTGGCCCCCGGCTCCATGCGCTGTTGCAGCCAGCGCTTCTGCTCGGGCACCTGGATATTCATGTACTCGCAGCCGATCTTGCCGCAATAGGTCTGCCGCAGCGTCTCCAGAATCTCGCGCAGTGTCGCGACCTCGCGGTGCGCGCCCTCGCCGATAGCCTCGCCCAGGCTTCCGGTAAGAAACTCGCGATCCAGGTCCCAGATGGTCAGGCCGTAGGTTTCCGGGTCCAGTTCGGGATGGTAGCTCGGCTCCGTGCCCAGCGGGTCGAGATCGGCGATCAGGTGGCCGCGCACGCGGTAGGCGTTGATCAGTTGCATGATCCCCGCCTCTTTGGCGATCTCCGCCGTCCGCGCCGCGGTTACTCCGGGCAGCAGCGGCTTGCGATCGGTCTCCCAGCGCACCGGCATGTGCGGCATGCGCAGGTGGGCGAATACCTCGTCGTAGAATCCGTCCTTACCGTCGAGCAGCGCCTGCACGCGCCCCAGGAATGCGCCCGATTCCGCTCCCTGAATGATGCGGTGGTCGTAGGTGCAGCTCAGCGTCATCACCTTGCTGATGCCCAGCACGGCGCGAGTCTCCTCGGCCGCGCCCTGAAATTCCGCCGGGTAGCCGATGGCGCCCGCCGCAATGATGGCGCCCTGCCCCACCATCAGCCGCGGGCTCGACGCCATGGTCCCCACGGTTCCGGGATTGGTCAGCGAGATGGTGGTGCCCTGGAAATCCGCCGGCGTCAATTTGGCGTGCCGCGCGCGCGCCACCAGGTCGTCGAACTGCGCGACATATTCGTAGAAAGTGAGCGACCCGGCGTCCTTGATATTGGGCACCATCAGGGCGCGCGATCCGTCCTTGCCCGAGACGTCCACGGCGACGCCCAGGTTCACGCGCGGCCGCACCACGCGGAACGGTTGCCCGTCCTTCTCGGCGTAAGCGTGGTTCAGCCCCGGCAGGTCTTCCAGGGCTTTTATCACGGCCCAACCCAACAGGTGCGTGTAGGAGACTTTGCTCTTGCCGATGAGCGTACGGTGCTGATTGATGATGCGCCGGTTCTCGTCCATCACCTTGACGGCGATGGTGCGCTGCGAGGTGGCCAGCGGGATGGCCAGCGACGCCGCCATATTGTCGGCGATGCGGCCGGCGGCGCCGCGCAGTGGCTGATACTCGCCATCGGGTATCGCGGGAGGTGGTGCGGCGGGCGGTGGTGCGGCCGGCACGCAAGGCGCCGGGGCCGCGGCGCCGTTGGCCTCGAACACGTGCTTCCAGCTTTCATCGACAGCCGACCGGTCGCGCCGGTACTGCCGATACAACTCATCTTCCAGCCAACTATTGATACCCAGTCTCGCTTCGGAGTCCATCGGAAGGAACCGCTTTCTCATCTATGATAGCGTGAGCCGCGGGCGGCGCCGCAAGCGTGAAAAGCCGCTCGCCGACACCCGCGGCTCCGAACGAGCCACGACCGTTAGAAGCCGTGAAAGGACCCGCGCACAAGGGCGAGACGGTGGCTCGTGGCGTGCGCACTCATGCGCGCCGCATCCCGACTCGCCGGGATGCTCGGCGAACACCCGCAGATTCAGAGGTTCTCCGCCGGGCATCGCCACCAGTGGCGACGCGGCACGCATGAGTGCGTGCGCCACGTCAGCGCGCCAACTATTTCACGGCATCTTAGGCAGTGGTATCCTGCGCGAGCACCTCGGAATCATGATTCGGGCAATTGGCAAGTGGATAGCGGAATACCGGCGCGAGGCGCTGCGGCGGGAGTCGATCGAAGGGTGCCGGGAAATGGCCGGCCTGTACCTGGAGATCGAACGGGAGTGGAACCACGCCGCCGATGAGGCCTGGCGCACCGACGAATAGCGCCGAACCGGCATCGCCTCCCCAGGCGCTATAGTGAAATCACATCGTGGCCACTCGCACCCGGATTGTCCGGCCGGCCGCCGCGCCGGCGCGTGACGTGCGCGCCATCTCCCGCGTACTCGCCGACCCGCGCCGCTACCAGATCCTGCAGCACATCGCCGCCTCGCCTTGCATGGCCTGCGCCGACCTGCGCGCGGCCTTTCCCATCACCGCGGCCACGCTCTCCCACCACTTGAAAGAGCTGGAATCGGCCGGGCTTATCGAAACCGCCCGGCGCGGCAAGTTCATCGACATTTCGTTTCGCCGCGACGTCTGGCGCTCCTACCTCGCGGCACTCTATAAACTCTAGAATCCATCTCCGTCCTCCGGCATCAATTAGATGGTTGTCGAACTATCAAAGTTCAGAGGAGATTGGATAACATGGGTAAACTCACGGGAAAAGTCGCCGTCGTCACGGGCGCGTCCAAGGGGATTGGCGCCTCCATCGCGGAGCATTTCGGCGCCGAGGGCGCATCGGTCGTCGTCAATTATGCCAGCAGCAAATCCGGCGCCGACGCGGTCGTCAAGCGCATCAACGGCAAGGGTGGCAAGGCCGTCGCCGTGCAGGCCGACGTATCGAAGCCCCAGGACATCGAGCGGCTCTTCGCCGAAACCAAGGCGGCGTTCGGCCAATTGGACATTCTGGTCAACAACGCCGGCGTGTACGAATTCGCACCCCTCGGCACGGTCACGCCGGAGCACTTCCACCGGCAATTCGACCTCAATGTGCTCGGCCTGATACTCACTACCCAGGAAGCCGTCAAGCTCATCGGCGCGGGCGGTTCCATCATCAATATCAGTTCCGTCGTCGGCCCCATGCCGCTGCCGGGCGCGGCGGTCTACAGCGCCACGAAAGCCGCTGTCGATGCCGTCACCGTGGCTCTCTCGAAGGAACTCGGACCGCGCAAGATCCGCGTGAATTCCCTCAACCCCGGCATGGTGGAGACCGAAGGCGTACGCGCCTCAGGCATAGCGGACAGCGACTTCCGAAAAACCGTCGAATCCCAAACGCCGCTCGGCCGCATCGCCCAACCCGAGGACATCGCCCGCACCGCCGTCTTCTTCGCCTCCGACGACGCCGGCTGGGTGACCGGGCAGACGCTCATCCTCGCCGGCGGCCAGCGGCAGTAACCAACTCGCTCAGCACCCGGTGCGCCGCGGAGGCCGGCCCGGGATCACGCGAGCGCAAGCTTGTACAGCGCCAGCAGTTTTCCCCAGGCGCGCTCGGCATCCGGCTTGTTATAGATCGGCACACCGTTTTGCAGCGGCATGTCCGGCACGCACCAGCCGTGCAGCGCTCCGGCGTAAACTTCGATCTCGGCGGGGACTTTCGCGGCGGCGAAGGCCTCCCTGAGCTTGTCTTTGGCGTCCGGCTGGCGCGTGTCGTCGTTCGACGCGATTCCGAAATACATGCGGGCCTTGATCCGCGGCGCCAGCAAGTGCGGGCTATCGGGATTGGCGGTGACCAGGCCGCCGCCGTGGAACGACGCTCCGGCGCCTATGCGGTCGGGAAGAGCCGCGGCGGTCTTCACCACCAGCGGTCCGCCCATGCAGTAACCCTGCGTTCCGATCTTCCTGGCCTTGTTCACTTCCGGCCGCGCATCGAGGAAGGCCACGTACGCCGCCGCGTCCTTCTCTGCGTGGCCGGCCGCGGTTACCGACGCCATCAGCGGGCGGAGCTTCGCCATGTCGGCGGCGTTCTGGAAGTCGAAGGCGGAGGCATCCGAAAAGGGAGCCTTGGCCACGCGATAAAACGGATTGGGCACCAGGACGGAATAACCCTCGGCGGCCAGGCGGCGGGCGATTTGGCGCATCGAGGGGCGCAGGCCGAATGCGTCGGGCCAAATCAGTACGCCCGCATAGGTACCGGTCTTCGGGTGAATGAAGGCCGCGTCGCAGGTTCCGTCGGGAGTCTTGATCTCGACATCGGTTTCCACCACGTCCAGGCCCGCGGCCTCGGCCGACGCCAGCGTGGCGGCAAGGCCCGCGGCCACGGAACGCGCTACGAAATCGCGCCGCGCTAAGTCGCCGGGCGGCGTCAGATCCGGCTGTCGAGTCGCGTGATCTTCCATCGTGGCTGCTCCCTCGACGAGTGTATCGCTCTTGGGGTTGCCGTCACGGTGCGAAACCGAACCTTTCCGCCGCGGGTTGCCAAGTTGATCCGCAATCTCCTACGTAACCGGCCCCGGGTTGAAGGGAGACAGCGCGTTGCCCAGGCCCCAGCGTTCCGCCCAGGTCTTGCGGCTACCGGAAGCGACCCCCAGGATGGTGCGAAAGATATCCCAGCCGACGTCCTCGATGGAAGCGTGGCCGGTGGCGATACGGCCGGCATCGATATCGATCAGGTCGTGCCACTTTTCGGCCAGCGCGGTGCGCGACGAAACCTTGATCACCGGGACCAGCGCCAAGCCATAGGGGGTGCCTTCGCCGGTGGTGAACACGTGCAGGTTCATGGAGGCCAGTTGCTGTGTGCCGCAAATGAAATCGCTGGCCGGGGTGGCGGCGAAAACCAAGCCCTTGGCGGTGACCTTCTCGCCGTGCGTGGCCACCGCTCGAATCGCCGTGCTGCCGGCCTTGGCCACGCTGCCCAGCGCCTTCTCGACGATGTTGGCCAGCCCGCCGCGCTTGTTGCCGGGAGTGGTATTGGCGCTGCGGTCGGCGCGGCCGCCCGCCAGATAGTCGTCGTACCACTGCATTTCGCGGATGAGAGCGCGCGCGATTTCGGCGGTGGCGGCGCGCGGCGTCAGCAGATGGATGGCGTCGCGCACTTCGGTGACTTCGGAGAACATCACGGTGGCGCCGGCGCGGACCAGTAGGTCGGCCGCATAGCCCACGGCCGGGTTGCAGGTGACGCCCGAAAACGCGTCGCTGCCGCCGCATTGTAGGCCGACCACCAGATCGGACGCCGGGCAGGTCTGGCGATGGCGGGCGTTGAGGCGCGCCAACCTTGCCTCGGCAGCCGTCATGATGGCGGCCACGATTTCGGCGAATCCGCGCTGGTCCTGCAGGCGAATCACGCTGGGATCGCCCAGGACAGGCAGCTCATTGCCGAACAGCCGCGCGGGCTGAAGTTTTTCGCAGCCCAGGCTCACCACCAGCGGATCGCCGGCTAGATTGGCGTGCAGCGAAATGTGCTTCAGCGTGCGGATGGGAATCTGCGCGCCGGGAGCGTCGATGTCCACACCGCATCCGTAGGAGTGGGTGATGGCCACCACATCGTCCACGTTGGGGAAGCGCGGCAGCAACTCCGCCTTGATACGGCGCACGGCGTAATCGACAGTGGGCGCGACGCACTGCACGGTGGTGGCGATGCCCAGGATGTTGCGGGTGCCGACGCTGCCATCGGCGTTGCGATAGCCCTCGAAAGTGTACCCGGCGAGCGGCGCGAGCGGCGCGGGAACTTCGGTGGCAAGCGGCAATTGGTCGAGCGCGGGCGCCGCGGGAAGATCGAGAAACTCTTCGCGGACCCAGCTCCCGGCGGCGATGTTTCGATTGGCCGTCCCGATAGTTTGTCCGTAGCGCAGCACGGCGCCGCCCGACGCAATCTCGCTCAGGGCGACCTTGTGGGCCTGGGGAATGCTCTCGCGCACCGGGAGTCCGCCGGGCAGGACGACGCCTTCCGCGACGCCCTCGGGGTGCACCACGATGGCCACGTTGTCGCGGGGATTCACGCGGATGTACATCTTTCGATTCTATCGGGGCGCATCGATCCGCGCTGTGTGCAGTCGTGGCGTACGCACTCGTGCGTACGCCACCCTCAGTTGGCCGTCTTGGCGGCCGTACGTTTGAAGATCAGCGAATCGAGCGCCAGCTTGCCGGGGCCGAAAATCAGCACTACCAACGACGCGAACAGGAAGGTGTACGGCGCGGCGGCGTAGAGTTTATTGGGGTCCGAGAAGACCGAGAACAGCGCTTCGCGGTCGGCCGTCAGAAACGCGACCAGCATGTTGACGGTGAGCAGCAGGGCGATGGCGCGCGATCCCAATCCCACGGCCAGCAGAAGTCCGCCGGCGAACTCCAGCACGGCGACGAAGGGCGCATTGATTCCCGGCGCGGGAATTCCAAGCTGCGCGAAGAACGTCGTCACGCGGTCCAGGTGATGCAACTTGCCCATTCCGGTAACGTGGAATTGCCAGCCCCAATACAGCCGTACCGCCAAGAGAAAAGGCGATTGCAGCGATGACCCGGCGCGCTCCAGCAGGGCGTAGAATCGTTCGATCGTCTCACGCATTCGTAGTCTCCTCCGGTGCACACAACCAACCCAACTCCGACCAGGCCGTGAACCATTGCTCCACCTTCGGTCCCAAATCTTCGCTACAAACTTCCAAGGCCTCGCCGACGGGCTGGCCGGCGCGCAGCGCTTCCAGCACCAGGAACTCCTCGCGGTCGAGCCGCCGGTAATAGACCGAGCAATCCCTGCGGTACACCGCCAGGTGGACGGGCTGGGACCCGGTACGGCGGAAGCGGGGCCCGGGCGAACGGCGCTGGTAGTCGCCCACGGCGTTGCTGGCGGCGTCGCGCGAGCGGGTGGCGTCGATGCGGAAATCGTCCACAGGATAGCGCAGACTGAGCAAGGTGAGGTGCGGTTGCAGCGCGAGTTTCAGCTCGGGGCCGGGTTCCAATAGATCTTCGGGGCCCAGCGGCCGGGCCTCCGGGCCATCGTATGCGACCACGTGGGCCCACTCCAGGCGCGCCATATCGATGGCTAGCGCGGGCGCCGCCCCGGCGAATTGAGGATGCGCCCGAAGCCAGGCAGGCAATCGCGATCCCAGGTCGCGCATGGTGAAGGATTGCGACGGGCAATCGGCCAGATAGGCCCGCGCGCAGCGGTAAAAAGCGCGGCTCCCGAGCACTGCGGCGAGCCCGGGGAAATCGTCGTAGAGGGCGTCGAGAAGGCGAAACCAGTAACTCCGGCTGTAAATTTCGAGCCGTTCGAGCGACGTCATTCGGCCGTTGGGCTTGATCAGCTCATCCGCTTCGGCGCGCATCTTCCTGCCATCGGAGGACCGGGACGCGATGGAATCCGAGCCGGTCAGGGGGCTCATGAGAGCGGCGGCCACGCGCGACTGCAACTCCGCTAAGGTCATCGGGCACCCGCCGTTAACGTCGCGGGGAAGAACAGCGCGGCTTTGCGCGCCTCGGCATGCACTTCTTCGAAGGAGGGAATGCTGTCGTCCCATTCCAGCAAAGTCGCGGTCGAGCCGGCGCGCAGTATAGCGCGGCCGTAGAGCTGCCAGACGGGGTCGATGACGGGATGGTCGTGGGTGTCCAGAATGTAGCGTTCGAACTTCGAGTGTCCGGCGATGTGGATCTGGGCCACGCGTTCTGCGGGCACTGCGTTCAGATATTCGTACGGGTCGAAATCGTGATTCTGCGAGGAGACGTAGATATTATTGACGTCCAGCAGGATGCCGCAATCGGCGCGTTCCACCACTTCGTTGAGAAACTCCCACTCGGTCATTTCGGACACGTGAAACTCGGCGTAGCTGCTCACGTTTTCGACGGCGATGGGCACCTCCAGAAAATCGCGGACTTCGCGGATTTTGCGCGCGGTCAGTTCGGCCGCCTCGAAGGTGTACGGCATGGGCAACAGGTCGTGAGTGTAGCGGCCGTCCACGCTGCCCCAGCAGAGATGGTCGGTGAGCCAGGGAGTTTTGGTTCGCTGGACCAGGCGTTTGAGGCGGCGCAGATGTTCGCGATTGAGTGGGCCGGCCGATCCGAAGTACATCGATACGCCGTGCTGTACGACGCGGTATTGTTCGAGAATGCGGTCGAGAATGGCGAGCGGACGGCCACCATCCACCATGAAATTCTCGGAGATGATCTCAAACCAGTCCACCACTGGTTTGCGTTCCAGGATGTGCTTGTAGTGAGGGATGCGGAGACCGATGCCGATCCCGTAATCGGTATAGCCGTTGAACCGGTTGGCTGGCATGGGAGGTCGGAGAATCGCGGAACCGGGGAGCGGACGCCGATGCCCGTCCCCCGAGTTCGCGAAATCGTGTCTGGCCGTATTCTAGGTCTTCTTCTTGGAGGCGCTGCCGTCGGTGGCGCAACCACCCTTGCCGGTACATGAATTCTTGCCCGCGCAGGCATGCTTTTCTGTTATTTTCGCCGCCGCGGCCTTATTGTTTTTGGACCCGTCGGTGGCGCAGCCGCCCTTGCCGGCACACGTATTTTTGCCGGCGCACGCGTGCTTCTCCGTCTTGGCGGTATCGCTCTTGGAGGAGCCCTGCGGCGCGGCTCCGGTGGGGGACGCGTTCACACGGGCCATGGTTCCCCCGAGCAGACCGGTAAACGCAGCGGTAACTAGCAACGAACCCTTCGAAATCTTCATGGTTTCTTCTCCTTGTGCTTTGTCGTGAATCTTACCCAGTATCGATGCCGGTGGCTGGCCACCGGGGTATGGGAAATAGTATATCCAAGAACGGGGTCCCGGCGGCGGCATGGACCTGCGCGTTTGGGGCCGCCCCCCTGGACCCGAAATTGCTCGCACTACCGGCTGGGACGCCGCGTATTATGTCGATTGCCATGAGTCCCCAATCTTCGATGGGTGGAGTCTGCCCCTTTTTGACACGGCGCTTGCCATGAATGACCAGTCGTTCGCCGTGTTACCGTTGCTGCCCGCCCGGACGCCTCGCAAAATCTGGGTGGAACTGACGTCGAAGTGCCCGCTCGACTGCATCTTCTGCTCGCGAAAGACGCTCCGCGGCAGCGGCGGCCACATGCCGTACAGCCTTTTCGAATCTCTCGTCCGCCAGGTGGCCGATCCACGCGCGTTCTTGTTGAACTACTCGGGCGAGTCCACGGTCTACCCCGACCTGATCCCGGCTATTCGACTGGCCCGCGCGACGGGCGCCTTCGTCGAGCTGGTTTCGGCGTTGGTGTGCGCTCCGGATGCCATGCTTCGGGAACTTTGCGAAAGCGGCTTGGGAAGGTTGACTGTCTCGGTCCACGCTGTAAGTGAGACCAGGTTCGCCGAGATCTATCGTTACGGCTGCTTCGAAACTCTGCGCGCGCGGCTGACCTGTTTCCTGGACCTCTGCCGCGCGATGCGCCATCCGCCGGTTGTGGACCTCGCCTTTGTCGCCATGGATCGGAACCTGGAGGAACTTTCCGCGGTCGCCGAGTTTGCAAAGTCGCTGGGATTGCGATCCATCTCGATCTTTCCGGTGATCCGGCGCGACCCGATTCCCGTTCGGTTTCTCGAGGAACTGGCTCCATCCGGCGATCCTCGCCCGGATTTCCGAGCGAAACTGCAATCCTCCGTCGAGCGGGCGCGGGAGTCCTGGCCCGAGGTCTCCTTCACCGTCTGCAACCCCGCGTTCACCTCGAGCGACCCTTGCCTGGGTGAAGTCCCCGGCCCGTTCCCAGGCCTGCTGCCGCCCGAGGGGCGCATCCATTCCTGCGAGCAGGACCCGTGGGAAACCTTGCACATCTTGTCGAACGGAGACGTGGTGGCCTGCGAAGTTCTGGACAAAGTTCCCCTGGGAAACATAGCCCGCCAGTCTCTGGCGCAGATCTGGGACGGCGAAGCGTACCGGCGGTTTCGGGAACGGTATCATCGCGCGGAAGCCGCGGAGTGCCGCTCGTGCCCGTGGAAAAAGGCGTATCGCCCCGGCCCGATGCAGAGCGAGATCATCGCCTCGCGGGGGCGCAGCGCGCAACTGCTTCAAGGGTGGCATGAGCCGTCGAACGAACCGCACGTATGGAGCAGCCAGCAAGCCACGGCTGTACTGGCGCCGCGGCCCGGCTCGGGAGTGCTCCACCTGGCCGGCCTGCTGCCGCCGGGTCCGCCGGGCGTGGCCAACGAATTGGTGGTCCGCTGCCACCAGACTGAGATTGGAACGGTGGTGAACCCGGGGCAAGAGACCATGCCGTTCCGCCGCGACTTCGCCATTCGAAACGGCCTGGAGGAGACATGGCCGATCGAATTCCGCACCGGCGGAGTGTACCGCCCCAGCGAGCGTGGGCCGGGTGCGGATCGGCGCGACCTGGGATTTGCACTGCTGGTTCTGGCGGCGAAACCGTCTGTGGATCTCGACCGGACGGCGCGCCAGCGCGCCCGACTGCGTTCGCTGGGAACCTGGATTCGGGCCGTCGATCTAGCGGGCAGCCTCATCGGCCGAGTCTGGCGGCGCCGGCGTCCCATGGCGGCTTCCGGGTCGCCGGGGCTCTCGATCCTGATCCCGGAGTGGGACAACATCGCGGAGTTGACGGCGTGCCTGGAAAGCCTGCAACGGGCCCTCGGGCACTGGACCGAGCCCGTCGAGACGATTGTGGTGGTCAACGGTTCACCGCGTTTCCAGTACCGGTCCCTGCAAGCTTCGTATCCGGCGATCCGATGGCGATTCTACGACCGTCCGCTGGGCTTCTCGGGCGCCATCGCCGCCGGGCTGAGCGGCGCGGCATTCGACTGGGTGTACTTATTGAACAGCGACGTGACGCTCGATCCTCACGCTTTGGAGGCTGCGGGCCGTTGCCGGAGCCCCCGGTCGTTCGCCATCGCATCGCAGATCGTATTGAAGGACGCCACGCGGTTTCGCGATGAGACCAACTGGACCACGCTGTTTCTGGAAGACGGTCTGGTGACGATTCACGACCTGATTCCCCGGTCCGACCTGCCAGTCGAAGGCTTCTACGCAGGCGGGGGCGCGGCGCTATTCCAAACACGATTGCTGCGCACCTTCCTGGACGCCACTGCCTACGCGCCGTTCTACTGGGAGGATGTGGAGTGGGGATGGCGCGCGCGGAAGTTGGGCTATCGGGTGCTGTTCTGCCCGAACTCCGTGGCGCACCACCGCCGGCGATCCACCATCGATCGTCACTACGCACCCTCGGAAGTGGACTTCGTGGTACAGCGGAACCGGCTCTTATTTCAGCTTCGGAATCTGTTGGGGCCGGGCTCGGCTGAACGGGCCATCGAGGAGATTGCGCGGTCCCCTGGCCGCATCGCCGAGCAGTTTCGCCGCCCTGGGACATTCTGGAAAATCGCGCAGGGCCGCCTATGGAACCACGTAGCTGCCGATGTGGGGCAGGTTGGTAACCTGCGGCCGAGTGGCACTCGGCCTGCCGACCGGTGTGCCGAGCCGCCCAGGCCGAGTGCCACTCGGCCGCAGGATGCCATCCTGCCCCACATAAGCAATCGATAATTACCTTCCCGGAGCGCCCCTATCGGGGGTGGGGATCGACTTCCAGTAGTCCGTGGCGTCCTCCTGAGTAGTCGCACCCCTAAACTCGTTCGACAGCAGAGAGACTGCCGATTTCTGACCGGGCGCGACGGAGAGGAAAATCGCGGTGCCGGGCCAGGCAACGCTATTGCGCAGGGTAACGCCCTCGACATGGTCGAGTCGAACCACCGGGACACCGGGCTTGGGGTTGCGCGTCTGGATGCCGTCCAGATCCACCTGCTTGGAGTCGCGGATCAGGAACGCCACGCCGCTATCGGGATCGATGCGCACGTTGTGCAACTCCAGACCCACGGTGTTGAACGCCTGCAGCCCCTCTTTGGCATTGGCGACCACGTCGGTGATGCGCAGGCCCTCGACGGGCATCTCAGGAAGTCCCTCGATGCTCACCGCCACGGGACAGCGGTTGATGGTGACGTGACTGATGGCGAAGTTGCGGAAGATGGGGGTCCGCGCGGATACCGGCTCCTGCGGAGCGCGGGTGTAGTAGTTGGTCACTTCGATGGCCGCCCCGCGCGAATCTTCGATCACCCAGTTGTCGAAACGGATGTTCTCCATCAGGCCGCCGCGGCCGCGGGTGCTCTTGATGCGGATGCCTTTATCGGTCCCCACGGAGACGATATTGCTGGCCACCACGTTGCGGATGCCGCCGGAGGTTTCGCTGCCCAGCACCACGGCGCCGTGCGCGCGGTGGACGGTGCAATTGGTGATGGCCACGTCCTCGGTGGGACGGTTGACTCGCAGGCCATCGGCGTCCTTGCCGGATTTCAGGCAGATGCCGTCGTCGCCGGTGTCGAAATAGGAATCCGAGATGCGCACGTGGCGGCAGGAATCCACATCCACGCCGTCGGTATTGCCACCGGGATAGCTCTCCACCATCACGTCGCGGATGGTCACGTTCTCGCAGTAAAGCGGATGAATCACCCACATGGGCGAACCGACGATGTGAATGCCTTCGATGCGCACGTTCCTGCTTTCCACGGGGCGGATGAAATCGGTGCGCAGGGACTTCTCGGCGGCGGCGCGCAGTTCGGCGGGGATAGGTTCGGACTTCTGCAGCAGGTTGAGGAGGTTCATCCAGGCGCCGCGGCCGGACGGATCGGTGCGCATCATGGCGAGCCAATCGGCATTGCTGGCGGTCACGGTGCCGTGACCCTCGATGGCGATGTTCTCCAGCTTGTAGCCGCCGATATTGGCCGCCAGCGTGCGGGTTTCCACGCCTTCGTAGCGGCCGTGCTCGATCATGGGATACTCGCTGCGGTCGGCGACGAAGCGGAGGGTGGCGCCGGAATCGATGTGTAAGGTCATATTGCTGACCATCTCGATGGCGCCGGTCGAGTAGGTTCCGGCCGGGATCCACACCGTGCCGCCTCCGGCTTTGGCGCAGGCCTGGACCGCGCTACGGATGGCGGCGGTGTTGGACGTGGCGCCGGGTTTCGCGCCGTAGTCCAGAATATTGAAAACCGGAGAGGTGGAGGCGGCATTTTGAGCGAATGCCGAAAAACCGAGACACAACAGTGCTCCGGCCAAAGCAGACTTCATCATAGGCTTATCGTAGCGTACGGTAGCCCGGGGTGGGACGAGGCCGCTCCCTTGATATAGTGAGATCAGATGCGCTACCTCGCGATCCTCGCGGCTTTCTCCAGTGTGTGGGCGGCGGGTCGCGATACGGTGGTTTTCGATACCGACTCGGGCGCGTTCGGCGACGATGGCGCGGCACTGGTGATGCTGCTGCGCAGCCCCGAACTGGTGACCGTCGCGGGCATCACGGTGGTGCCCGGAAACGTCTGGTCCGCTCAAGGCGCCGAGTATATGCTGCACATTCTGGACCTGCTGAAGCGCCCCCAGGTGCCGGTTTCAATCGGCGCGGAAACGCCCCTGCTGCACAGCCCGGCCATGGCCCGCGAATTCAACCGGCGCTGGGGACCGCTCGAATATATCGGCGCGTTTTCGCAGAACCCCGCGGAGGTGAACCCCGCGCCCGGCGCCAAACTGACGGGGCGGCATGCGCGGCAGGAGAACGCCGTCCAATTTCTGATTTCCGAAATCGAGCGGCGGCCGGGAGAGCTCACCGTGCTGGCGCTCGGCCCCATGACCAACATCGCCCTGGCGTTGCGCATGAAACCCTCCATCGAAACGAAAATCAAGCGCATCGTTTTCATGGGCGGCAATGTGAACGTGGCGGGCAATGCGTCGGCCGCGGCCGAGTTTAATTTCTGGTTCGACCCGGAAGCCGCGCGCATCGTCCTGCGCTCGCGCATTCCGCGGAAGATCATGTTCCCGCTGGACATTTGCAACACGGCGCCCATCCACAAAGCGGAATTCGACCAGATCGCGGGCGCGCACACCCCCATCGCCGACCTGTTCCGCGAGGACCTGGGGAACCGCTACCCGGGCTTCCTGAAGCATCCCGAGGCGGTGGCGTACCTGTGGGACTCGCTGGCCGCCGCATACCTGCTGGACCCGGGTTTCGTCACGAAATCGGAAACCCGCTACCTGGACGTGCTCACCGTATGGACCAAGTTCTACGGCGCAACCGTCCCGTTGGACCGCCGGGTAGCCCCCGACGCGACCCCCGTGACGGTTGCCGCCGCCCTGGATTTCGGGCGCGTCTTCGCGATCTACAAAGATCGCCTACTACGGTGACAGGCTAGGTAACTCCCGATCTCCGGGCGTTGAATTCCGAGGTTATGTAGCCTGTTGGTCCTGGGCCTTTGGCCCGCGAAAGGGAGCGAAAATCCGAGGCGCTGGCGGGCGCCGACGTGGCGCACGCACGAGTGCGCACGCCACGACGGCACCCCGATTCTTTCCCCAATTCTCAGGGAGCGGTTGCCGGTGGGTGTATTTTCGACCCTGTCACCGTATCTCGAGTTCCTTTAGCAGGGCCGGCGCGTTGTACAGCTTGCGTAGGACCTCGGTCATGCCCGAGGTGTGGACCGCTACCGTGCGGTTGGCGGTCGAGTCGTACACAAAGTCGCCGACCAGCGATTCGATGTTGCCGTCGAAGACCAGGCCGACTATCTCCCCCGACCGGTTGATTACCGGCGAACCCGAGTTGCCGCCGATGATGTCGTTGGTGGTGACGAAGTCGAGCGGCGTGGACAGGTCCAGCTTGTCGCGGCCTTCCAGGTAGCGGGCGGGCAGGTAGAACGGCCCCTCGTAATTGAAGCTGGCCGCGCGGTCGTAGAGCCCGAACATGGTTGTCTTGGGAGGCGCCTTGGTGCCGTTCATGGGATAGCCTTCCACCGCCCCGTAGGTAATGCGCAGCGTAAACGTGGCGTCGGGATAGGTGTTCTTGCCGTACACCGCGAAGCGGGCTTTGCCGAGTTGCTCACCGGCGCGCTGCTCCACGCTGGAGACGTTGTCCTCGATCCACTTGACCAGCTCGCGGCGCAGCGGGTCGAGCTGGCGCGCCTGCACGATCAACGGATCGGTAGACGCCGCTACGGCCGCTTCGCCGCCTTCCACGAGTTGCTTGCGAAATGCCGGATCGGCCAGCTTGGTGCCATTGATGACGGCAGTGGCGGCGTCCTTGGGACTGCGGCCGTTGAGCGCCGCCTTCACGAACGGATCGTTGGGACCGAGCTCGGCCGCGGCCTGCTGCAGCGCACCGGTCATGCGCGCGATTTCAATACCGGGGTAAACCGGAGCGGGCGAGTACATGCCGAAGCGCAGCGAATCCAACTGCGCATCGTGATACGACGCCAGCCGCTCGCCGTCCGGCTTCTTGATCTCCGCCACATACTCGACGATATTCTGCGCCAGGTTGGCCAGCCCCGAGCTGAGCGAGCGGTAGCGGAACTCCGCGGCGCGCGTGGCAAACTTCCGGCTGGCCTGGGCGATGGAATCCCACGCTCCGGCGTAGGCGGCCTTCCATTCGGGATTGGCCATCACTTTGGCCCTGAAGTCGTTCTCCTCCTGCCGCTTCTTGTCCATCAGCTTCTTGTCGAGCAGGCCCAGGTAGCGGCCCTGAAACACCTTCAGGCTATTCTCGAAATTGAAGATCAACGACGCGGCCTGGCGCGCCTGTTCGGCTCCCAGCGCGGAGTAGCTGCGCAGCACGGCAATGCGGTTCTGGTAGATCTTCAGCACGATCGGCTCGATGGTGTCGCGCTCCAGTTCCAGCTCCGATACCGTGGCCAGCCGCTGGGTATTGCCGGGATGGCCCACCACGAAGACCAGTTCCTTGTCGCCGGCGCCCTTGGCGTTCCACTTCAAGTAGTCCTTGGTCGCGAGCGGCTTGCCGTTTTCGTAGACGCGGAACAGCGCCATGTCGATGTCGTAGCGCGGATAGGTGAAGTTGTCCGGGTCGCCGCCGAAGAAGGCAATCTGCTGCTCCGGCGCGAAGACCAGGCGCACGTCGGTGTATTTCTTATACCGGTAGAGCCAGTATTCCCCGCCCTGATACAGCGGCACCACATCCGACCGCAGACCGGTCCGCTGCTGGCTCTCGCGCTCGATGGCGGCGATAGCGGCCTTGCGCGCGGCGAACTCTTCGCTGGGCGATTTGGCCTGCTTCACGGCGTCGGTCACCCGCGCCGTAACGTTCTCCAGGCTCACCAGCACGTTCACTTCGAGGTCCGGCGACTTCATCTCCTGTTCCGGCGTGGCCGCATAGAAGCCGTCCTTGATGTAGTCGTGTTCCAGGGTGGAGTTCTTTTGAAGCTGGCCGCGCGCGACATGGTGGTTGGTCAGCAACAAACCGTTGGGACTGACAAAAGAGCCCGATCCGCCGTCGTTCAAACGCACCGAGGACAGACGGACGTGGTCCAGCCACTGCTGGGTGGGCGTGAAATTGTATTTCTCCTGCAGGAGCTTGGTGGGCGGGTTGTCGAATGTCCACATGCCCTCATCGGCGCACATGGGTATCGCCAGCAACGCGGCCAGCGGCCCCAGACAAAGTACGGATCGAATCACGGATAACCTCCTCGACGAAAGCGCAACTATAACCCGTGGCGCGGAATCGTGCCAGAGTTGGGTCCGAGAAGAGCGCACGAGAGTCCAACGGTTACTCGCATCGCATCAATGCCGGGGCATGCATCCGCGGAACCGCGAGTGTGGCGCACGCACTCATGCGTGCCGCGTCCCGACTCTTCGGGACACCCGGCGCAGAACCTCTGAATCTGCGTGTGTCCGCCGGGCATCCCGATGAGTCGGAATGCGGTGCGCAGGAGTGCGCACTCGACGAGCTTCCGTCTCGCCCTTGCTTCCGACACTCGTGGGTCCGTGGGAAGGGATTTGGCAAGAGTCTGGCCAAGCGCTTCATTAAGTGCTTTATTGTTAACTACTTACAATTCCTCCGATGGCAAGACTCCTGCCACCAGCCAACCGCCTACCGCAATCCGCTGGCGGACGGCCGCGCCGGGAAGCGGAATATCCGCGCCCGGTACACGCCCCAGCGCGCCAACCGGAACATCACCGAGGTCCGCAGCACGCCCATACCGTAGATGGAACTGCGGCGGAAGTTGATCGACGACGCTTCGGCGAAGTACCGCGTGGGACAGGAAATCTCGCCGAACCGCGCCCCCGCCAGAACGGCCTGCGCCAGCATCTGATTGTCGAAGACAAAATCGTCGGAATTCTCTGCCAGCGGCAACGTCTCCAACAACTCGCGGCTGAAGGCGCGGAATCCGGTGTGGTACTCGGAAAGCTTGGCGCCCATCATCAGGTTCTGAAACGCCGTCAGGAACCGGTTGGCGATGTACTTGTACAGCGGCATGCCGCCGCGCAGCGCGCCGGCGCCCAGAATGCGCGATCCCAACGCCAGGTCGTAGACGCCGTAAGCGATCATGGTGGCGATGGGCGTCACCAGCAAAGGGTTGTACTGATAGTCGGGATGCAGCATGACCACCACGTCGGCGCCGGCTGCCAGTGCCTTGGCGTAACAGGTCTTCTGATTGCCGCCGTAGCCGCGATTCTCGGGGTGCACCTCTACCGTCAGACCCAGCTTGCGCGCCAGTGCCGCGGTGGCATCGCTTGAATGGTCGTCCACCAGGATGCGTTCATCGACGATCTCGGGGAGCTCGCGCACGGTCACTTCGAGCGTTTTCTCCGCATTGTAGGCGGGCAACACCACCACGATTTTCTTTCCGTTAATCAAGACGCTTGCCTCGCAAATCTCTAAGCAGTGTAGCAATCGTCGGCCCGCATGTGCGGACTTCCCGGTCCGGCGCTCCCGAACGCCCGCGAGCCGAAGCGCCAATGAACCATTTGCCAATGGCGGCAATTTGTCTCGCCGCTCGGGCCGCTCCGTGAGAAGTTGTGAAACGATTGGCGAGCCGGCGTGGCGTGCGCACGCATGCGCCCCGCGTCGCCACTCGTGGCGATGCCCGGCGGAGAGCCTCAGAATCTACGGGTATTCGCCGGGCATCCCGATGAGTCGGGATGTGGCGCGCATGAGTGCGCACTCGACGAACTGCCGTCTCGCCCTTGTGCGGGGGGTTCTTTCACGGCTTCGTAGCCGTCGCGGTTCCATGGGGAAATATGAAATATACTGGAATCGGCTAGTTCTCGCGGAACCCTGGGAAGCCGCTTTTGCTCCCTTCGTCCAGGTCTGATCGTCGAAGTCGCCTGTAACCGCACCCAGTGCGTCGTCGAAAGGACGATTCCATGACACAGGACCGACAACCGACCGTGGCCGTCGTGGCTCTCGATCCGAACCGCCAGGCCGCTCTCTCGGCCGTCCTTATCAAGCAAGGATACGCGCTCGTGGTTTTCGCCGATGTGGACCAGGCCGTGGCTGCGCTGGACGGCGATCCGCCCGATCTTTTCGTAGCCGGCCTCTCGGCTCCGAATCTGGATGGCTGGCGGCTTTGCCGGCTGTTACGTTCCGCCGGGCACGCCCGATTCAGCGACGTTCCGATCCTCTTGATGTCCGAAACATTGACCGGCGAGGAGGCCGGCAGGACCACCGCCGAGCTTGGGGGAGACGGCTTGCTGCCCTTCTCAGCCGACGCGGGGCAGGTGGTGGATTCGGTCGGGCGATTGCTGTCGAAGAGGCACGCCAAGCGGCCGGCTCGCCGCCGCGCACACCAGGGAGTCAAAGAGCATCTTCGGATGCTGTTTTCCCACATGCTCGATGGCTGCGCCTTGCACGAGATGATTTGGGACTCGGGCGGCCAGCCGGTGGACTACCGATACCTGGCCGTCAATCCGGCTTTCGAGCGCATGACCGGCGTGTCCGCGTCCACTATCCTCGGCAAAACCGTCATGGAAGCGATGCCCGCAACCGAGCGGCACTGGATCGAGGCCTTTGGCCGCGTGGCCCTGACCGGCGAATCCTGCTGCTTCGAGGAGTATCATGCCGGGCTGGGCAAACATCTCGAGGTGGTGGCTTACTGCCCGGCGGCGGGCCAGGTGGCCTGCGTTTTGCGCGATATCACCAGGCGCAAGGAGCACCAGAAGAGAGCCGAACGGCTGGACTCCCTGAACGAGTTGCTGAGCCAGGTCAACCAAGCCATCGTCCGCGCCGGTTCTGCAGAAGAGCTCTTCGAAAACGCTTGCCGGATCGCCACGCGGTGCGGCCACTTCCGGCTGACCTGGATCGGGTTGTTGGACGAAGCCACGGGCGAGATCCGCCAATGCGCCCAGGACACCGACGCGCAAGGATTCCCCTACCCCGTTCGCGGCAGCCAGTGCGCCGTGAACCGCCGCTCCGTCGCCGAAGGAAAACCGGTAATCTGCAACACCATGTCGCCCAGCCAGTCGGAAGCCGACTGTCATCTGAAGGCGATGGAATCGGATATCCGTTCGTGCGCGGCATTTCCGCTCTATTTGCGCGGCAAGGCTTGCGGGACGCTCTGCGTACACAGCTCCGAAGAAGGATTCTTCCAGGAAGCGGAAGTGAAACGGCTGGAGGAGGTGGCGCTCGACATCTCCTTCGGTCTCGATGCGTTGGAAGCCGAGAAGGCGCGGCGGGAGGTCGAGGAGCGGTTCACCACCGTGTTTGAACACTTCCCGGCGCCGGCGGCAATCAGCAACTACGAGAACAGCACGTACCTGGAGGTGAACCGGCAATTTGAAGCCGTTTTCGGCTTCAACCGCGGTGAGGTGATCGGACAGCCGCTCTCTCAAAGAGGGCCGTTTTCGGAAGAACTTCACACCAGACTGGCAGCCCTCCTGGCGCGCCAAGGATGGCTTTCCGGAGAAGAAATCCAATTGCGGGCCAAGGATGGGCGGGTAGTGGACTGCCTGCTGAACGTGGAGTTGATCGCCGTGGGCGGGCAGCGCCGGGCGCTCTCCATGATGGTGGACGTCACCGAACGCAAGCAAATGGAGACGGCGCTACGGGAGAGCGAGGCGACTCTTCGACGGCTTTGCGACAGCGCGCTGGACGCCATCGTCATGGTGGACGGCGAGAGCCGCGTCATTCTCTGGAACCCCGCCGCCGAACAGATGTTCG
>Ga0181529_10000841_pt1 | contig 42713 bp, 47 predicted proteins | sample PEATcosm2014_Bin_36_FD_119763 | JGI IMG/M metagenome (GOLD analysis project Ga0181529, IMG submission 119763) | Peatland microbial communities from MTU Mesocosm Facility, Houghton, MI, USA - PEATcosm2014_Bin10_30_metaG | ecosystem: Environmental > Terrestrial > Soil > Wetlands > Peat | place... | reverse complement strand
GAAGAAATGGCTGTATATATCCATCGGCTTTTCTCTCGTGGTGCTGATCGTCATCCTCTATTTTACCATCAACGAAAACACCCTCCAGTACCTCAAAAAGATCAACCCCTGGTTCCTGCTCCTCGCCTTTCTCACCCATATCCTGACCATGTGCTTCTGGGCGATGAGGGTCAAGAAGATGTCCGGATCGCTCGGGTACCCGATCAAGTTCTTCTATTCCTTAAACCTCGTTTTTGCTAACCTCCTTGCTGCGGCAGTCACCCCTGCGCAGGCCGGCGGCGAACCGGTCCGGGTGCACGAGCTGTACAAGGCGAATGTACCGCTCGGGGATGCAACGGCGATTGTCATTATGGAACGGGTGCTGGACGGAATCGCCCTTGCCGGCCTTGCAGCGTTTGCGATGTTTGCCCTCACCGAGCAGTGGAAGAGTCTCGGGGCGATCTCGGAGGTCATGGTCTACATCACATGGATTTTCGTCGCCGGGTGCCTCCTCCTCTTCTACCTGGCCATCCGGAGACCCGATGTGATGAAACGGGTGGCAGACCGGGCCGCACGCTTCTTTACCCGCAAATGGGAACCGGCCCGGGTCGCGGAACTGCTCGAACGTATAGAAAAGGAGATCGTAAACTTCCATGCCGCCGTGCTCAGATTTGTCAGGACCGCGAAAGGCGGCCTTGCCTGGGGGATGGTTTTTACCCTGCTCTACTGGGTCTCGGAGATCGTGACCGCTTCCCTGATCCTCATGGGTCTTGGACAGCCGCCACTCTTCTTTGAGTCGTTTGTGATCCAGCTCATCCTTGCCATCTTAATGATGATCCCCTTAACACCGGGCAGTTCCGGCATCGCCGAAGTCGGGGCAACCTCCATGTACGCCCTCTTCATCCCGGCTTCCATCGTCGGGATTTTCGTTGTCGTCTGGCGGATAGTACTCTACTACTTCAATATCGCCCTTGGGATTATATCGAGCCTCATTATCGTCAGGCGCGAGTCCGGCAACCCGTAAGGGCCCGGTACCTGCCACACGCTGACCTCAACTCTTATCATACGGCAGGGTAATGTCTCCTGCACGGACATGCAGCAAGTCAAGTGCCAGGTCAGGGGTGTATTTGTGGCTATCAACAACGCTGCCACCGTACCGGTGGTGGTGCTGACCGATGGCACCGGGCGCCTTATGCCCATCTTTGTCGGGCTCTGGGAAGCAGTCTCCATCAACAACGCACAGAATAATGTGGTGCCGCCCCGGCCGTTCACGCACGACCTGTTCCTGGATCTCATGGAGCGTTTCTCGATTGACATCCATCACCTCCAGATTGACAGTGCAGATGAAGGGGTGTATTATGCACAACTTGTCCTTGCAGCGGACGGCCGCAAGGAATGTCTCGACTGCCGCCCGAGCGACGGGATCGCACTTGCCCTGCGTGCCGGCGCCCCCATCTTTGTCGACGAAGACTTGCTTGCGGCCGCAGAACAGGGAGAGAATATCTCAGAAATGGTCGATCTCTCCACGTTCCTGCAGAAATAAGAAGAGGGGCGGGGGTCTCTTAAAAAAAACTTTTTACTTATTTGCGCCGACGCTCAAGCTCATCGATAACGTCCTGTAAATTGACGTCTGCGGCGCGGAGCGCGACTAGGATATGGAAGAAGAGGTCCGCTGCTTCCTCGGTCGTCCTCTCCGGTGCCCCGTTCTTGACGGCAAGGATAAACTCGGTGGACTCCTCGCCGACCTTCTCGAGTACCTTGTCGATCCCTTTTTTGTCCGTTAAAAGCCGGCTTGTGTACGAACCTTCCGTGGGGTGGGCCGCCCGCTCACAGATGACCTCCCAGAGCTCCCGGATCACCCGGGGATCGACCGGGCCGTTTCCTTCAGGACTCATGCTTCCTCCTGTCCGAGCAGGACTTCCCCGATCTCAAGGCCGCAGAAGCGCCGGCACAGGATGCGCGCTTTCTCGATATTGCAGCCGGCCTTTCCAATTGCGATGCCGAGATCACTTTTCTTGTTGACGAATACGTTGACCGGGCCGTCCCCGGCACCGCGCTCGATCCCCTTCACTTCGGCCGGCTTGAAGATATTGGCAATGAATGCATCCGGCTGCTCGGCATACTCCACCATCTCAATGCGCCGGCCGAGAACGTTCTGGAGCCGTTTTATATTGTCGCCTTTCTTCCCTATCGCAAGTCCCATGTCACCCTGCCGGATCACGTAGATCACCCGGTCGAACCGGTCGTCGATCACGCAGTCAAGGGCTGTTGACCGGGTAAGAATCCGCAGTTCTTCAATGTACCTTCGCTCTTTAAAGCCGATATTACGCTCCATTTCAAAATCAATCCTATTCTATCCGAAATTTTTCTGATATTCGATACTTGAATATATGCTGATCCGATGGGCCGGATACGTGTACACTGGCTCAGGAAATAATCACACGCTGCTTGGGTAAAAAAGTTTGTAAAAAAGTTTGGAGGGAAGCTGATGTACGATCAGCTGATCGTGTAGGTGACGGATACCTGTGCGGAAACGGTAATGTCCCCGGACTGGATGGGCGTCGGAGCTGCTGCCGCTTTTGCTGATGAGAGCGCCAGGGTATTGTAATTGCTGTAGACGACCGGCGTGTATCCCGGGCTTATATCAGCTTCCTGAGTTCCCGTGATGGTGACGTTAAGGGCTGCTGCGACTGTATCAGCATCTGCCCGTGCGTTTGTAACCGCTTTGGAGAGCGCCTGGCTCCGGAGCACCTGTGCCTGTTCATCGGACAGCATGAACTGGATGGAGTTCACCTGGTTTGCACCTGCGGTTACAGCTGCATCGATGATCTGGCCGGTCGCATTGGTGTCCCTGAGCGTTACCTGAAGTGTATTGGTCACTTGGTACGTCTTGATATTGCTGGAAAGGATCCCATTGTTGTTGTCCTGATAGACCGGGGTGATCGTATAGTCCGTCGTCTTCATCTGGTCACGGGGGACTCCCGCTGCCGCGAGCGCGTCCACCACGGTGTTCATCGCAAGAGCATTGTTTGCCTGTGCAATCTTGACATCAGGATTGTCAGTCTCGACTGCAAAACTGACCTGTACCCGGTCGGGGGTGCCCGTTACCGAGCCACTCCCGCTGACCTGGATGACATGGGCGTTCGTGGAATCTGCTGCCGATACACAACCGATCAGTGCCAGGGTAAAAACCGCCAGGGCACAGAGGATAACTGCCATTTTTCTCATGGTATATCAGGCCAATAGTTGGAGACCGGGGGGATTAAAGATTACTTTGACTGCGAAATTATTCGTAATTATCAAAAATGCCCGGATAAATAGCCCCTGATATCCACTCCCCAAAGTACATGTGCCGGCAGAGCCTATAGTACAGGCGATAGAGCATGGGAGCAACAATCGTCGAGAAGATCTTCTCACGGAAATGTGGCAGCGATATCAGGGCAGGCGAAGTGGTCATGACGCCCATTGACGGCGCTATGATCCACGATATTACCGGCCCTCTTGCCATCCAGAAGTTCTACGAGATGGGAGGAAAACACGTCTTTGATCCAAGGCGTGTCATCATGCTCTTTGACCACCAGATCCCGGCAGATTCCCTTGAAGCGGCAAAAAACCACGTGTACATGCGGAAGTTTGCCGCAGAGCAGGGCATCCACAACTACGATATCAATGAGGGTGTCTGCCACCAGGTGGTCCTGGAGAAAGGGCGTGCGGCTCCCGGAGAGATCGTGGTCGGGGCCGATTCCCACACCTGCATGTACGGTGCGGTCGGGGCATTTGCGACCGGCATCGGGTCGACCGATATGGGTTTTGCGCTGAAGTTCGGCTCTCTCTACTTCAAGGTGCCGGAGACGATCCGGGCCGAGGTGTCGGGGAAGTTCCAGAGGCGCGTCGGTGCAAAAGATCTGATCCTCGCGATTGCAGCCGATATCGGGGCAGACGGGGCGACCTACCAGGCAATCGAGTTTACCGGGAAAACCTTGGCAAAGATGGACATGCCGGGCAGGATGACCTGCTGCAACATGGCCATCGAGATGGGTGCAAAGGCGGGAATAGTCCCTCCCGACAAGGTCACCTGGGACTATATGAGAGGCCGCAGAAAAATGAAGTCCTTCGATCTTGCAAGCGACGATGATGCGAAGTTCGCAGAAAAACGGGCATACAACGTTGCGGATCTCGAGCCGCAGGTTGCCGTCCCCCACAATGTCGACCAAGGGGTACCGGTGAGCAAGGTGGCCGGGACGCACATCGACCAGGTCTTCATCGGCTCGTGCACGAACGGGCGGTACGAGGATATGGCAGAAGCAGCAGAAGTGCTGGGGAAGAAGAAGTTTGACCCCAAGGTCCGAGTGCTCGTCATCCCGGCGTCCCGGGACGAATATCTCAAGGTCCTCGAAAGCGGACTCATCGAACGGTTCGTAAAAGCAGGAGCCCTTGTCGAGGCACCCTGCTGCGGGCCCTGCATGGGCGGTTCGTTCGGCCTTATTGCGCCCGGCGAAGTCTCGCTGTCCACGTCGAACCGGAACTTCAAGGGCCGTCAGGGAAGCACTGAAGGAATGGTGTATCTCTGCTCGCCGGCGACCGCTGCGGCAAGCGCGATGAAAGGCGAGATCACCGACCCGCGGGAGGTGTGATGATGACCGCAAAGAAAACAACCCCTGCAAAGAAGGTAAGCGCCGGCAAGATCCCGTCGACAAAGGGCGGCAGGGTCTGGAAGTTCGGCGACAACATCGATACCGATGCGATCATCCCGGGCCGGTTCCTGACGCTCAACAACGCCGGCGAGCTGGCAAAACATGCCTTTGAAGGGACACGGGACGAGTTTGCCAGGAAGGTAAAGGACGGGGATATTGTTGTCGGCGAAAAGAACTTCGGGTGCGGCTCTTCAAGAGAGCATGCACCGCTCGCGCTTATCGGAGGAGGCGTGCATGTCGTGCTGGCGCAATCGTTTGCCCGCATATTTTTCCGGAACGCCGTCAACGTAGGCGTTCTCCCGATCGTCTGCCATGATACGGATCAGATAGATGACGGGGCAGAGATCACGCTCGATCTCAAGCATGGATACGTGGAGGTCAGCGGCAAAAAGCTCGCCATCGAGCCGGTGCCCCCCTTCATGCAGGGGATCATCGATGCAGGCGGCCTGGTGAACTACGCGAAGACCTTAAAGGAGGTGCCGGCATGTACAAAGTCGCGGCGATAGGCGGGGATGGGATCGGCCCGGAGATTGTTGCTGAGGGAAAGAAGGTGCTCGAAGCCGCCGGCGAGCGGTTTAATTTCGATATTGACTGGACGGATTTCGATGTCGGGGCGGACCGGTACCTTGCGACAAAGAAACTCTTAACCGAGGACGACCTCAAAGAACTCAAGAAGTTCAAGGCGATCTACTTCGGTGCGATCGGCGACCCCCGGGTCCCGCCGGGTATCCTTGAGAAAGGCATCCTGCTTGCGCTCCGGTTCTCGTTCGACGAGTACGTGAACCTGCGGCCGATCAAGCTGCTTGACGGCGTCGAAACGCCGCTTGCGAACAAGACCTCAAAGGACATCGATTTTGTGGTCGTGCGGGAGAACACCGAGGATTTCTACGTCGGCATCGGTTCCCGGTTTAAGAAGCACCAGAAGATCGATCTTGAAGTTACCCGGGAGATCTATAACGTGAAGTTCGGCCTCGATGTCGAGACCGATGCAGAGGAACTGGCCTACCAGATTGGGGTCGTCACCCGGGAAGGGTCGCGCCGGGTCCAGACGTATGCATTCGATCTTGCAAAGCAGCGCCGTAAAAAACTCACCTCGGTCGACAAGGCAAACGTGCTCTCCGATGTGTACGGGCTCTGGCGCGACGTATTTACCGAGACGGCAAAGAAATACCCGGATGTTGCCACCGACTTCAACTTTGTCGATGCGGTCACGATGTGGTTTGTCAAGAACCCCGAGTGGTTCGACGTCGTGGTCACGCCCAACATGTTCGGCGACATCATCACCGACCTCGGCGCGATGATCCAGGGCGGCCTCGGGCTTGCCCCGGGCGGGAACATCAACCCGAAAGGCACCTCGATGTTCGAGCCGATCCACGGGTCGGCGCCAAAATACAAGGGCATGGACGTCGCAAACCCGATCGCGACGATCTGGGCCGGATCGCTCCTGCTCGATCATCTTGGCGAGCACAAGGCTGCCGCTGCGATTGTCACAGCCATTGAGAAGAGCATTAAGGATGGCGTCGTGACAAAGGACCTCGGCGGAACGGCGGGAACAAAGAAAGCCGGGTCGTATATTGCGGAATGCGTGAAGAAGGGGAAATAAGTTCCCTTTTTTGGTAAGTCTTATTCTGATCTTTTCCCAGGCAATCCGGCTTTTTACCAGGAGCGGGAAATACAAATTCCTCTCTCTGCCTGGGGGTCATACCCATTTCAGGTGCGACCCCGATCACCGGAGTATCCGGGCGGTTTATCACGGCCGGTTATCGGAGGTTGTCCGGAATGTCCAGAGGAATATCAGCCTCGTTTTCGGAGTTTTTGGATGAGAAAATAGTTTTGAGTGCAGCAAACGGCCCCGCGTTTTCTCCACCTGCCGCATCCTTCCCGGCCTTTTTCTGTCCCCCGTAATTTTTCAGGAGGATTTCGGCCTCGATAAGTCCCTCTTCAACTTTTTTCTTTTCGGTTATGTCTACGAGGTACCCTGCAATTGCCACGGTCTTTTTGTTTTTTACCACCGGGATCTCGTTGATTTCCACCCAGATATTCGTGTTATTGCGGCCGTAAAACTCCAGCCGGTACGGCGGTTCGCGCCGGCCGGTGGAGATTGCTTTGAGGGTGCGCTCCAGTCCCTTCGCATTGAGCGGGTTATCCGTCAGGTAATCGGTCCACAACCGCTTACCCGAATGGGAAGAGCTCCCCCGAAGAAGCGCCTGTATCCGGGGGCTCACATAGATCAGAGTGTGGTCCGGAGAATGGGTAAAATACATCTGCGTACCGCTTTCCAGAAGCTGCATCAGCTCTTCGTCCCGTTTCCTGACAACCCGGTGCTCCTGCCGGATCCGGGAGATGTCGTGCCCGTTCGCTATAATTGCGGTAACAGCCCCGTTCCCGTCAGTTATCGACCGCGCCGACCAGCTGATGCACCGCGATCCAAGAGGAGAAGAGATCCATTGTTCCACCTGGCAGGTGTAGGGTGGCCGGAAGAGATTGGTCATTTTGGTGGCCATGATCTCAGAGGAGCGCTTATCGGTTGCCGGCATAAAGATGCTGCCAGCCAGTTCCTCCTTTGTCTTTCCCATCGCATCGCAGTAGGCCTTATTGACAAACAGGAGACGTCCCTCAGGACTGAACTTGACCAGCAGGTCCTGCTGGTGATCCACGAGTTCCTTATAGAGGGTATCGTCAGGCGTACTCATTGCCGGTCTCCTGTACAGTGCGGGGGGCATGCAGGCAACTAAAAAATGCCCCTCCCTTGTAAGTACACGTTTCCTTTTGGGGCTATTAATGTTGCACAACGCGACCCCGGGGAGATGTTCAGAACTCACATAAGAGGGTGAAAAAATGGGGGAGTTCAAAAGGAGGGGTACAGATCAGACAAGTGCGCTGATCTGCTGCTGGCCGGGAATCCTGCGGTCTTTCCAGACCGGAGTGGCCGGCTGTTCCGGGATCCGTACAATGGTGGCACGGCGTTCCCGCCCGTAGACGACCGATCTGAGGGCAAGAAGCGAGACCGTGAAGTTCCCTGCTTCGAAGAGTTCGATGTTGAGGGCTTTGCCGGATGCCGATACCTGTGCAAGGCCGCAGGTCGTTCCCAGGTAGTAGTTCCACTCGTGGACAAGTGCCTCCACCTGGACGACAACCTGCCGCCCGGACATTCCCTTTGCCAGATCTGCCAGCCGGATCGCATACCGGGCACCCATGACGTGCAGCTCCACGACTTCATGAGTCCTGCCGTCACGGTCATTCGCCCTGCATCCTGTCCGCTGGATATAACCTGCTTTCTGCATCATACACGACCACCTTCTGTCGTAGTAGTGCATCTTTACGGGGCAGCATATAAACCGGGGCCGTGCGCGGGGTGAAAGTGAAATAAAACGGAGTCTGGCGTTTTTTGGGGCGGAATTCCCATTCCGGGGAGCTTGTACTCTGCATTACGCCTTTTTGTCCATGCAGGCATTCAGGACCTCCTCGACAAAATGGAGTGTGCCGCCGGTGCCCGCAAGCGGGGGACGGGCAAGCCTGACCCTCCCGCGGAGGGGGGGGATGATACCCACGAACGTATGGTCGCCGCACACCGATCGTTCAAACGACGACCCTATCACAAGGTCCGGTGAGACTTCGGCGATCTTCCGGGCGACCTGTTCAAGTCCCGTCAGTTTTTCAACCGGGTACTGCGTGGCGGGCGGCGTTGGGGGGTCGTTCCGGGTCCCGACAGCGAGGATCTCTGCATCGAGATATCGCCCGAGGGTATCAGCGGCAAAGAGAGCATACGCGGTGCCGGCAAAGATTGCAACCCCGGGGGGGTCATAGCGGCGGAGGTACTTGTCGCAGGCATGGGTCACCCGTTCCTCCTGCCGGTCAAGTTCCACACGGACCGGGTCCACGTCTGCACCTTCATAGGTTGTGGCAAGTCTCTCAAAGGTGGCGCGGAGCGCCGGGATCCCGAGCGTCCCGCCAAGATACGTCCCTACACCCGAGGAGAAATCGTTATTTGTCCCGATTGTCAGCGGCGCTGCATGCCCCGCCATCTCGTACCAGTCCCGGCAGAACACCGTTCCCACGGGAATACCGGCACGGTGCAGCAGACGGGAGACCTCCTGCACGTTTCCCTCGTAAAACGGGTCCGAGAGAGATACCCCGTCGATATTGACTCCCCGTCGTTCAGAGTCGACTGCCGGGGCAAGCGCGGCAAGGGCTGCCCGGTACCCGGTCTCCAGTTCCCCGGCAAACCCGGGGCTGTCGACAAGGATGACATCGGTCCCGTCAAGCATCGCTTTTATGTCCTCACCGAGCACTGACGGGACACACGTCGTGATGACCGAGATCCACCCACCCCGGCCGGAAAGATCGCCGATCACTTCACGAAGCCGGTCCCCGGACCCGAAAACCACCTCGTTTTCGAGAATAAATGTCCCGTGCAGCGGGGCATGGAGCAGGGTTGCAGGATAATAATAACACCCGCTTGAACCGTGGATGACGACAGAAATGCCCTCGAAACCCGCAAGGCATGCCGCAGCGCCGGTCATGGCGCAGGGCCAGAGCGGGGTCTCGCATTCAGGCATGAAGCGCCCTCCTCCAACGGTGAAGCAGCCGACGGACGCCCGTGATACCGATCGGCGGTGTCACCGGAAACGGTACCGGACGGCCGGATGTTGTGACCTCAAGCCGGAGCGCCTGCGCGAGATCCTGCGCTGCCCGGTTCCCTTCAGGATCCGGGGGGTGGGGAGAAAAAGAGACCCCGGCTCCTGCAAGGTCAGCGAAATCGTTGAGCGTCTCCTGCCGGAGCGCACGTTCCTCTTCCATCGCACGATGGCAGTCGATACCGCAGGCGTCGGCCACGGATTCGAGGAAACCGATGGTGCCGGAGAGCCCGACCGGATAGGCAGGTACGTAGGGCGTTCCAAAGCGCTCCTGTAAGAATTCCCCCACGGGTATGAGAGATGGATCGCGGAGCACGTTGAGCCGTGCCGCCGCGAGTGATGCAATCCGGTCGGTGGCAAGATCACGCACGAACCGGATATTCACAGACAGACCAAGGAGTGCGAGAAGCCGGGAGACCTCGGCGAAGTTTTCATCAACCTCATATTCGAGATTCTTCTCGCCGATAATATTCACCCTGCCGTTCCCACGGGCGGGTCCTGCCATGCCGGCAAGGGCGATAAGCGCATTATTGACCCCGGTCTGGAACGATCCACCAAGGAAGCCGGCGGTCGGCACCACAATGACCGGTATCCCGGCTTTCGTGCCGCAGACCATCCCGACATCGTCACCGATCATATCCACGATGCAGGTCGAGAGCACGAATATCGCCCCGGGATCGCGTGCGATCACTGTATCAAGCGTCCGGTCGAGCGCCCCTTCGCCGCCAAAGATCACGTCGGTCTCCGAAAGCCCGGTCGAGACGAGCGGGGGGAGGGAGACCTGGTCGTTGTTGAGGCTCGTCGCATGCAGGAGGGAAAAGTTGTGATGCGTACACCCTTGAGGGCCGTGCACCACCGTTATCGCGTCGCAGACATGGGTAGTCACCGAGAGCGCTCCCGTGAGAGTGCAGCCGGCAGACCTACATAAATTCGATGGCAAGGGCCTCAAGTTCATCGATCTCAAGCGGGGTGGGGATGGTCATCCGGGTGTTCTCCATGATACGGGTGGCCAGATCCCGGTACCGCTGTGCCTGGGCAGAGGCAGGTTCATACTCGATCACCGTCTTGCGGTTCAGCTCGGCCAGCTGCACGACGCGATCTCTTGGGATGAACTGGACGAGATGACTGTTGACTCGGCGGGCAAATTCTGCCACCAGTTCCTCCTCTTTTGGCTGGTTCTTGGCATTGCAGATCACCCCGGCAAGCCGGCACCGGCTCTTCGGGCGGACACTCAGCCGTTCTATCGCCTTGCAGATGTTGTTTGCCGCGTACAGGGACATGAGTTCTCCCGAGGTCACGAGATAGACTTCCTGCGCATACCCCTCCCGCATCGGCATAGCAAATCCCCCGCAGACCACATCGCCCAGTACATCATAGACAATCACATCTCCGGTGAGCGTTCCGAACTTCTCCAGCAGCTGGAATGTGGCAATGATCCCCCGGCCTGCACAGCCGACACCGGGCTCCGGCCCCCCGGCCTCCACGCAGCGCACCCCGTTGAAACCAATATAGACCACATCGGCGGGTGTGACTCCGGTAGCACCCCGCTCGCGAACCTGATCCATAACCGTGGGGATCAGCCTTCCTGCCATCAGCATACGTGTGCTGTCGCGCTTGGGATCGCACCCGATCTGGAGGATATCGTACCCTGCAAGAGAAAGTGCAGCGGAGAGATTTGCCGACGTCGTGGACTTCCCGATACCGCCTTTCCCGTACAGGGCGATCTGTTTCATCACCGTACTATAGGGCGGGAGTTTATATTAGATTTCCCGAAATTAAGAAAAGTACATTTGTGTTTGCGGCTTTTTTAGTCGGAACCCCGGAACAGTGCCATAAACAGTACCACTACCGGGATCACTTCGAGCCGGCCCAGCCACATGACCACGATAAAGACCCATTTCGAAACAAGCGGCATATCAGGAGAGACGTATCCCGATGTGATGCCGCAGGTGGAAAAGGCGGACGTGATATCAAAGAGAACATCGGTGATCGGGTACGTGGTCAGGTGGAACTGCATCACGATGATCGTGGCCACGAATATAATAATGACCGAGAGGATAATCACAAGCATCGTTTTTGCGGTCTCCAGTTCGGCGGTGGCACGCGGGATGACACGCCCTTCGTTCCTGAAGGGGATCAACACTTTGCCGCTCACAAAGAGCCGGCGGAACCACCAGATAAGCGCACGGACCCCGAGAACCACCCGGTTTAACTTGATCCCCCCGGAAGAACTGCCGGCAGCCCCCCCGACAAATACAAGCATTAAAAGAAAAAGGAGCGTCACACTCTCCCAGGTCTGGAGATCCACGATCTGGAACCCGGTCGTCGTCAGGGCAGACACAGTCATGAACAGCCCCTGTTCAAGGGCAGAGACAATATCCGCATTCCCGAAGTAGACCAGGTCATAGGTCAGTACCGCAGTCCCGACAGCCACGAGTACAAAGAAGAGCTTGACCTGCTCGTCACCAAAGAAACTCCAGCGCCGGTTCTCCGCAATCAGGTAGTACAGGCGAAACGGAAGCGCTCCTGCAATCATGAGCGGGATGAGCAGCAGTTCGAGCATGATATTGTGATAGAACAGGATGCCGCCATTATGTATGGTAAAACCGCCCGTGGAGATGGTGGTGAGCGCAAGGTTGACTGAGTCCCAGAGGGAGAGACCGGTAAAAAGGATGAGCCCGATCGCAATAAACGTAAGAAGCCCGTAGATCTTCCAGATCGCCCGTCCTGTCGAGACAATACTGGGCATGAGAGGTTCCTCCCTGCTCTCGGTCCGGTAGAGTTTTCCCTGGAAAAGCCCGGTGCTGCCTGCAAGCGCTATGACAAATGCGATGATCCCGATACCCCCGATCCACTGCATGAAGGAGCGCCAGAAGAGCAGGGTATAGGGTGCCGTGTCAAGGGACTGCATCATGGTAAACGCGGTGCCAGTCCACCCTGCCATCCCTTCAAAGACGGCATCAGTAAAACTCATGTGGAGGCCAAGCATGAACGGGAGGCCGCAGACTATAGCGCAGGCAAACCAGAAGAGGGCAACAGAACAGAGCGCAGTCGAGAGCCGGTTCTCCCGCTCATTTCTCGGCAGACGTTTTAACGCCCATCCCAGGATAAAACAGATGACCGGCACGACAGCCATGGGCAGGAACATATTCCATTCAGAAAAAAGCACCGTCACAATCAGCGGGACGGCAGTGAGAGGGGAAATAAAAAAGAAGATATCCCCGAGGTCGGCGGCAATCGTGGAGAGATAGAGAAGCCGGCGCATCACTAGGAGGTTTGTCGCTGGTGCTCTATGAGCGTTTGCCTCAGGAAAAATACCAAAAAAAAATGATCCGGTCAGGGAGTATTATGCCTTGTTGGTCCAGAGGCCGTGGACATTGCAGAACGATCGTGCTTTCACAGTTATGTCGCTGATCGGGAACTCAGCTTCTGCCTTCTCACCGGGCCGGAGCCACCTGATATAGGAATTGTCCCCGGAATGGACCTCGATCCACTGGATGTAGTGTTTCTCCTCCATCGGGTGGGGCACGGAACCGACTTTCACGAGGATTCCCGTTGCAGTCTTCTCGATGACCGGCACATGCTTCTCTTTCCCCTGGTCCGCGGTCTTTTCCTGCTGGAGTACCATCGGCTGGCCACAGCATACCATCGTGCCACCGGATGCACCGACAACCATCACGGTGTTCCCGCAGACACTGCACTTGTAAACCTCGAAGAGTTTTGTCATAGCTGCTCCTTTCCTTACACGATGTTAATCTCTTTATGCTTCATTAAGATTTCGTCTGCCAGCCGGTCGAGAGCCTGCATCGTCGCCTCATCTGGCTCGCCCAGTACCATAACCGGCGGGATCAGCTCGACCTTGACATGGTCGAGCATCTTTGTGATGGTCTCGGCACTCTTTCCGCCCCACCCGTAGGATCCTATCACGGATGCAAACCGGGTCTTGGGCCGGAGCGCGTTTGCCAGATACGTCGCGGAGACAACGGTCGGATGAGGCCCGAAGAGGACAGTCGGGGTTGCGATCACAACAGTCGCCGCATCGACAAGGGCAAACGCGAGGTCCCCGATATCAGTCCTGGTGAGATTAAAGGGCCTGACCACGATCCCCCGGGCAATGAGCGCCCCGGTGAGGTGCTCTACCATCTTTGCAGTACTCCCGTGCATCGAGACGTACGGAATGACGACCTCATTTTTCACCGTATCCGACGTCCAGTCCGCGTACGCGTCAAGGATAAACTTCGGGTTTTTGTTGACCGGGCCGTGGCTGGGTGCGATCATCGCCGGGGAGAGCGCCCGGACTTTCTCCACGTAACCTTTGATGCTCCCCCGGAACGGCATCATGATCTCCGCATAGTACCGTTTTGCCGACCGGTATGCCCACGCTTCGTCGGTAATAAACAGTTCGCTTGTGGCTGCATGGAACCCAAATAGGTCGCAGGGGAAAAGGATCTTGTCCTCGACAAGCCAGGTGATCTGGGTCTCGGGCCAGTGTGTCCACGGTGTGATGAAAAACTGGAGCGTCCGGTCCCCGAGCGACAGGGTCTCCCCGTCTGCGATTACCGTAAAACACTCCAGCGGGAGGTGCAGCAGGGCAACAAGTAGATCCCGGCACTTTGCATTCGTGACCACCCGGGCATCCGGGTAGAACTCCAGGATCATCGGGAGCGTGCCGGCATGGTCCTGTTCGGCATGGTTGATCACGATATAATCGAGGTGTTCAACACCCAGACGTACCAGGTTTGAGATGAGGTCATACTCTTTTGCCGGGTCGACGGTATCGATGAGAGCCGTCTTTGTGCTGCCCCGGATGAGATATGAGTTGTAACTTGTCCCTTCCGGGAGCGGGATTAGTTCATCAAATATCCGCCGGTCAAAATCGAATGCCCCGACAGAAAATACACCAGAGACGAGTTCGCGGGAGACCATAACAACCAGTTTTCACTCCTCTTTTTTAAACTGATCCTTTGGCGCAAAACCGACAGGGCAGGCCCAGTCTCCAGACCGTTCGGCAAATGCAATACCGGGCCTGATGTCCTGCAACGATTCACCTTTTTCGGGATTGTAAACATGCCCGCAGATGGTACACACGTATGGATCCGTAAAAATCACTCCTGTTTAAGGCTGGTAGAGTGTGGCATAGCGCAGGGAATAATCGTTTCGATAGTGCCCAAAAAAGGTTCGCCCTGCTGTATCTAGATGACACTCCCCCAGATAGGAAGACCGGGGTTCATCAGCACTATCTGCAGGTTGGCAAAGCAGAAGATCAGCATCATGATGAGGCACGGGACAAGAAATACCGCAGAAACCACCGCAGACCACAGGACCTGTACAATCATGCAGATCATCACAGCGATGACCATCACCATGACGATAAGTGCAAAAAAAACCGCCTGGAAGTAGAAGAATGCAACAAACCAGAAGAAATACAGAATCATGAAGAGTATGAAGAGCCGGAGGGCAGTCCGTACTTCACGATTCGACAGACCGGCATTCCAGATAGTATACAGTGCGAGGCCCAGAAGACAAAATATGAGAATGATCGCGTAAAAGACAATAAAATCCGGAGGAACGAAGCCGGGTTTCTTCAGGCCGGAGTACCATTTCGGGATAGATGTGGTGAAGAGATAGAGCGTGACATAGCCGGGGATGAGACATGCCACAAGGGACATAATAAGTCTGCCGGTATGATGTTCGCTTTTCATAGTGTGAGGTACACTATTTTTAACCGGAATATAAAACTTGTCAAATCAATCAAATATTTTAATTATCCACTGGTTTTCATGAAAGAACGCAACACAAAAGGAAGGGCTCAACAGTATACTCGTGATTTCTTCGTTCACCCGCCGGTAACGATCATGTGGAGCCCCACCCCGATCATGAGGAGTACAAAGAGCAGTTGGGTCTTCTCCGGGTGAATGGTGTGGGCTGCACGGACACCTACCTGGGCAAAAGGAACACTTGCTGCCACAAGGATGCACCAGTATGCGACATTGACATACCCGAACGAATACGGGGGCAGGCCGGCTACGTCAAGGCCGCTGATAATATAGGTAACAACACCGCTCGCGGAGGAGAAGAGCATGAACGCCGTTGAGGTGCCGATGGCCCTGATAAGAGGAATGCCAAGGACGGTTGTCATCACCGGAACCATCACAACGCCGCCGCCGATACCAAACAGGCCCGAGACCAGACCGAAGGCAAAACCCCAGGGCAGGTATATCCACATGCTTTCCGGGATGTGCTCTTCACTTGAGTGGTTGCGGGAAAAAAACATCCGTAACGCGGCGAGGACAAGCAGCACCCCGAAGAGACAGGCCATAAGCCGGCCGGGTGCGTGGGTGGCAATTGCCGCGCCGGCAAAACCCCCGAGGATCCCGGGAACGACCATCAGCGCTAAGGGCCGCAGCAGCACACAGTGCCGGCAGTGATGGCCCCAGGTGCTGGAGAGCGCAGTTGGCAGTATCACCGCAAGGCTGGTCCCGAAAGCGACCCGAAGCGACAGCGTCGGGTCAAACCCGAATGAGGTAAGCAGCCAGTACTGTACCGGGACCATGAGAAAACCGCCCCCGACCCCGAAAAAACCGGAGGCGAATCCGATCACAATCCCGGTGATGGCGAGGACAAAAACAGAGAAGAGGAGGAGATCCATGCCATCACCGGAACTGCACGCAGGAAATTCGTGGAGGTATCAGGAAAAAATTATGATGTTGCATTGTTGATGGCAAAGGTCGATGTCGAAGTACCTGACGTATCATCAGACGTCATAACCTTGACTGTATACGCACCGGTTGTTATCGAATCAGGAATTGAAAGAACGCAGGTGACGCCCGTTGACGTGGGTGTGGACAGGCTTGCGCAGGGAACCTGCTGTGAACCGTCGGACGACACCAGAGTTATCGCCCATGTATCGGCTAAGTTCTGTCCGGTGATCGAAAAGGCAACCGACGTAGCGCCAAGATCAGCGCTCGTGGGACTGAAACTGGAGATTACCGGGGACGCTGCACCGATGGTAAACGCGTTCTGCAGGGTGGTTGACTGACTATCCGGGTTTGTTACCTCAACATTTGTCATACCTGCAGCCAGACTGCTCAGATCGAACGTACCGGTAATCTGAGTTGAGGATACCGAAGTACTTGTGGCCTGAACCGGGAGGTGTCCCGGCTGGACAAGGCTCGCCGTTGCCCCGTTCTGGAAGTTGGTCCCGGTGATCGTGATGCTCGCGCTCGTACCGGTTGCCCCGCTCGTGGGGGATATCGCGGTTATCGCCGGTCCGCTTCCTGAGAGCGTCGTCACCACCGTCGTGGGGATGGTAGGAGTCGCAACCGTGACTGATGTCGCAGACACATGGGAGAGTTTTACGGGGTATAATTTTTCCATCTCAGCACGGGGGAATTCATCCGTGGTGGTCGTCACCCGGCCCCAGCTTCCATCGGAATTCTTCACGAGCAGCGCACGCTCGTACTGATCTGTGGAAGAATCATAGGACACGATCAGCCATGTTGCCGATGATGCAGTATTCGTAACGATATCGCCGGCTGTGTATTCCGGCCCGGCCTGGGTGGTAGTAACTGTTTTTGTTGTCGTAGTGGTGTTCTGGCTTGAACAGCCGGCAAAAAACACACAGAGGATAAGGATCAGGAACAGCAGGAGTCCGTAATGAGATGTTCTGGACATAACATAGCGTTCTGCTCACAGACTGATAAAAATTTGGCTGTAATATTCCTGCGAACCGGTGTGCCGGGAAGGATACGACCCGTTTCAGTGCATGACGGTTACCCCGGTTTGCCACCCCCGGTCCATAAAGGGATGTACCAGAAGAACCCGGTCATTTTCCCGGGAGCAGAACCGTCGTATAATTCCGGGAAAAATAATCGTGGACACACGCAAGGACAAGGACCGTAAGGATCCCACAGAATGCAACCACCGGGCTGAACCGGGCAAGGTACGCCGGATCGATGCGGGAGTCGAGCAGGATCACAAGACTGAACGCGACAACAATGACGGTTGCCCAGACATCGCGGACGGCAAAGAAACAGAATGCAGCCACGCACCCGGCAGCAAAAAAACCGACAACGAATTCACGGAAATTCAGCCCTGCAAACAGGACTGAAAGGGAAATGGCAAAGACAAGGGCCGTCATCAGAACACCGGTAAAGACAGAGATCACCGCCCCCCCGCAGCGGACATATGCCTGCACATGGGTCCCGACAAGCACCCAGCAGATCATCACTGCAGCAATCGCCGTCGGGAGAAGGAGCATAAAGAGAGCCGCACCGGTCAACCAGTCCAGGCCCTGCACTGACAGGCCAAGAACGATAAACCCGGCAAGGGTGGTCAGGCTGACGGCAATAAGCGTGCGGCGCAGGGGCCGGAAACCGATCTGGAACATGTTGACTGCACCCGAGAGAAAGGAGACCCGGATACGCATGACTGGAACAAGAGTTCCCACGATAATAACGGAAAGGACCGTAAAGAGCACAAGACCAATGGCACTTGCCTGCCAGAAGAGGCGGGTGTTCCCAGCAAGCAGGTAATTCTCCAGCAGCCAGATGATGACGATCAGAAGGGGAATCAGAAGAAGGGTCACACCGGCAGATCTCCCTGCACCCGGCAGGGATATATCAGCGCCGTTAACCCCGGGTTCGTTCATATGCTTGTTCCTCTCCCCAGTTACCGTTCACCGGATCCCCTCCACAGGGGATCCGGCCGGTACTGTGCAGGGATAATCGTCACCTCGCAGCCTCAAAAAGGTCTCGGATCCGGCGCGTACGTTCCCCGACGGACATATCCCGGGACGGATACCGATCATCAAAGGTGGGAAGTGCCCGCTCAAAGAACACGCCGAGCGCGATGGGCGCATCCAGGTTGTAGTCCCATTCCCGCGATTTTGCGCACGCTTTTTCAAAATCAGCGGTATCATGGCCATCGAGGTCGTACACCCGGGACTGGTAGTACTCGGTCATGTTAAAGAAACTCGCGCAGATCTGGAGGACATCAATAAAGGCAAAACCCTTGTGGGCGATACCCTGCCGGATCAGCTGCGCAAGCTGCGGCATCTTTCGCGTGTAGCCGCGTGCGATATACGTGGCACCGCTAGCAAGCATCAGTTCCAGCGGGTTGAAGGGGTACTCAGTGGTTCCTGCCGGCGTGGATTTTCCCTTAAACCCCAGCGGCGATGTGGGGGTGTACTGCCCGGTGGTGAGCCCGTAGACCCGGTTGTTGTGGACGATCATGGTGAGATCAATGTTCCTCTTTGCCGCAAAGATCAGGTGGTCGAGACCTTCCGCGTATGCGTCCCCGTCGCCCGCACAGCAGATGACCGTAAGTTTCGGGTTTGCAAGTTTGATCCCCGTTGCTACCGGGATCGTCCGCCCGTGGAGCGTGTAGACGCTGTTGATATTGAGGTAATCAGCAATCTTTGCATGGCAGCCGATACCGGTGACCATCACCACGTCGTCAAGAGACCGGCCCTCTTTTTCAAGGCCGGCAAGGATGTCCTTGAGCGTGTGCTGGATCGCAAAGTTGCCGCAGCCGGGACACCAGGTGTTCTGCGCCGGGGTGATCAGATTCCGGGTCATGGGGCGATCGCCTCCTGCACCAGCAGGAACAGCTCATCGGGGGTGAACGGGCGGCCATCGTATTTGAGCACGGTAACATCGACCCGCCCGCCATGCTCATGGACAAGTGCAGCGAGCTGCCCGTTGGCATTTTCCTCGACCGCGATCAGGTGCTGCACCCCCTGGCATGCAGCAGAAAACTGCTGATCCGGGAAGGGAGAGAGCACAACCGGCTGGATCACCCGCAGGCCCAGCCGTGTTGCCACTTCATCGCAGGCATTCCGAACCGAGCCCCAACAGAGGAGGGCGGTTGAAGCATCTGCCTTCCCCCTTACGCTGACACACGGGTACCGGTCCATCTCCTCTTTGAGTTTCACTTCCTTTTTCCTGCGTTTTTCGGTCATCAGGGTAACCAGCGCCGCCTCCTCTGTCGTGTACCCGTCCTCATCGTGCGCATAGCTGTTCACTTTCACGATCGCATCCTTCCTGCCCGGGAATGCAAGTGGGGATATACCGGCTGGGGTGTCCTGGTACCTCAGGTAGGGATCCTGCCCGTCCCAGAGCACGGGATCAGCCACCGGCAGCTCGGCAAGAGTATCGTAATCGACGCTGTAGGTACCTTCGGACAAGGTCTTGTCGGAGAGCACAAATGCCGGGATCTGGTATTTCCAGGCAAGATACATTGCGGCCGCCGACCAGCGGTACGCCTCGCCGGCGTCGGCAGGCGCCAAGACCAGCCGGGGGAACTCTCCCTGCCCGGCGTGCAGCACGAACTGAAGTTCCGCCTGGCCGGTGTATGTGGGAAGACCGGTCGAAGGCCCGGTTCTCTGGGAGACCACGATCACGACCGGGATCTCCGCCATACCGGCAAACGAGAGCCCTTCGGTCATGAGGCAGAACCCGCCTCCCGAAGTACCGACTGCGGTTCTCGCCCCGGCTACAGCGCTGCCAAGGCCCATCAGGATCACCGCGATCTCGTTCTCCGGGTGGATGACCGTTATTCCGAGCCGCTCTGCATTCCCGGCAAGAAAGTGGAGCAGGGACGAGGACGGCGTCATCGGGTATGAGATATAGTGCGTCAGGCCGCCGGCGACAAGGCCACACCCGATCACTTCATTCCCCGTGAGCAGGCTGTGTGGCGGACCTGACAGCGCTGGTACCTGGCGGGTGGTGTGGCATTCATCGTACGCCCGCCGGGCAACCCGAAGGTTCTCGTCTGCGGCCTTTGGCATATGCCGGCTGAATACTTCCAGAACGATCTCCCAAGGTATGCCTGCCACTTTTGCAAAGGCGCCGATCATCGCGGAATTGCCGGTGATGGGCGGGGCGGATTCTGCTTTAAGGATGGCATTTATGGAGATAGTCTGACCGCTTGGTATGGATTTTGCCAGATCTGCGTTTGCCACCACGGTGCAGTCCGGGCAGTGCGGGATGTGCAGGTCAAGCGTTTCCTGGTTGAGCGCGACAAGATAGTCGATCCGGTTGTTGTACGCTCCGACGGGTTTATCAGCGGCACGTACCAGGGCAAAATTGTGTCCCCCGCGGATCAGGGACGGGTAATCGATAGAGATATAGACAAAATAACCAAGATGGTTGAGCAGCTGTGCAACCATCGCCCCGGCATTATTGATCCCGTCGCCGGCCCTGCCCCCCACGAGCACGGATACTTCCTTCATACGCGGTTTCCTCACATCTCTGATGTTTTCGGAAACGGTAAATAGGTTGGGATAGTGGCGGCCCCGGGGATAGAGGGCGCATAAACAAAACGTCAGTTCTTCCGGATCATATCCTCAAGGAGCGTTTTCATCTCGTTGATCCGGTAGGGTTTGGCTAGCCTGCCGGAAAAGCCGTAACTGGCAAAGTCCTGCATGACCGGGTCGTTGGCGTACCCGCTCGAAACCACCGCCTTCACTGAGGGATCGTAGCTGCGGAGTTTTTCTATGGTTTCCCGGCCACCCATTCCCTCAGGTATGGTAAGATCGATGATAACCAGATCAAACGGCCGGCCTACTTCCTTTTCCTGCCGGTATATCTCTATTGCTGACGCACCCTCTTTTGCAAAAACAGCATCATACCCAAGGAACCGGAGCACCTCCCGGGACACGTCGAGGATAATATCCTCATCATCCACCAGGAGAATTTTTCCTTTCCCTGCCATAGCCGATCCCTGTTGTGTTATACTTCACCCATACGTACTATATATTTTCCCTTCAGGCAGGTTTTTACCAGAAATGACGGGATCGCATACCACGGGAATCTGCTACCGGATATGTTTGGATCAGTATTACCTGCCTTTTTTCAGCACCCGCAGCCGTGCGGCTTCTTCGGCATCCTGTACCCGCAGCAGGAATGTCCCATGACAGGGCTTGGTGTACGGGAAGATAACGAAATCCCCGTCAATACCCACGGCGATCGGGGGAACGCCGATGGTGTGAACATCGAAGATCTTGAACCCCGGTTCAACATCGATCGATTCGGGGAAGTGGCTCCGGATATATTCCCGGCACTCCTTGAAGGAAGCGCCCCGTATCAGGATCTCGTAATTGAGCGCTTCTACGCAGCCCATGGTGCCACCTCATCGATCACTTTTTTTAAGGGGAGAGGGTTGTGCACGGCCTTTGCCGCCATCTTTATGCAGGGGAAGGTGATCTGCTGCACAATATCCTCCTGGTGCTCCCCATATACAAGGACATACAGTGTCGCTTTCGATATTACGCCCATCGTTGCAGCATAACTGATCCCTGCATCGTTGTGGATAAAGACAAAACACTGGTCGAAGTCCCGTTTCTTCTCGGTGATCTGGGCGACGGCCCGGTCGAGATCAGTTATCTCGCCCAGGTAGTGCCGGTCGGGATCGGCAACCACAAGCAGGGTATTTGCCGCCTTGTTGCCGGCGATCACCGGTGTTATGCCAGCGGATTTGAGCCGGCTGACGAGGTACAGTGCGATACTGGTCTGCACCGGCACCTGCGGGCACCCCAGAACAAGGAGCGCCGTTTTCGGGGGTTGTGCGATAGTATCTGGTTCCATGACCTGCATCCGTTTTTGTATAGTTCTCCTGTTTGCGAGCCCGGGGCAATAACCCTGTGTATCCCGCACAGGTACGGCAGCCTTTGAGAGGGATCAGGGGCTCCCGCCGGTCTCCTGCCGCACCCAGTCGAGATAAGGGGCGTGGCCTGCGATCACCGGCAGCACGATGATCTCCGGGACTGCGGCGCTGTGCATCGATTGGATAGCTGCGACCGCCCGGTCTGCACCATCTCGCGTGGTCTTTACGATCATCAAGTGTTCAGGATCGTTGCAGAGCTCGCCTTTCCACCGGTAGGTCGACTGCACGGGAACGATATTGACGCATGCGGCAATCCGCTGTTCAACCAATGCCTGCGCCATCGATGACGCTTCGGCTGGTGCCGCCGTGCAGAGGATTACCACGATATCTGTTGCCATACCGGTTTTCTCCTGCCAGATGACATATGCATGCTTTATGTCACTGGTTCGCGCCCGTCCGATATTAAGCATATCTTCCTGACAGGATGTTTTAGTCATCCCTGCCAGATCGTTAATTACTAGTGGCCGGGGCACGAATGTGTACTACCTATGTACTCAACACGCATGAGCAATCTCCCGCCGTATCTTTTTGCACGGATTGACGAGATGAAAGCAGAACAGCAGAAAAAAGGTGTTGATATCATCGATCTGGGCGTAGGCGACCCGGATCTCCCCACCCCTCCGCACATCATTGATGCGCTCTGCTCGGCCGCACATAACCCGGCGAACCACCATTACCCCTCGTATGCCGGGATGCCGGCCTACCGGGAAGCCGTTGCCGGATGGTACCACAAGCGATTCGGCGTCACGCTCGATGCATCCAGGGAGACCCTTGCCCTGATGGGGTCAAAGGACGGGATCACCCATATCGGAGAGGCGTTTGTGAACCCCGGCGACTACGTGTTCGCCCCGAGCCCCGGCTATCCCGGGTATTCGACCGGCACCCTGTTTGCCGAAGGAAAAGTCCACGAGATGCCGCTCCTTGTGGAGAACAACTTCCTCCCGGTCCTCGATGCAATACCAGAGAAGGTCATCCGCTCTGCAAAGATCATGTTCATCAACTACCCCAATAATCCCACGGCAGCCATTGCCCCGCTCTCTTTTTACCGCGAGGTCGTGGATTTTGCCGCCGACCACCACATCGTCGTGGTCTCGGACAACCCTTACTCGGAGGTTGCGTTCGACGGCTACCGCGCCCCGTCGTTTTTAGAGGCAAAAGGGGCGATGGAGGTAGGAGTCGAGATGCACTCGCTTTCAAAGACCTACAACATGACCGGCTGGCGGATCGGCATGGCGGTGGGAAATCAGGAGATCCTCGCCGGTCTTGGCCGGGTCAAGACGAACGTCGACTCCGGGGTCTTTAACGCCGTCCAGTATGCCGCGATCGCTGCGCTCTCGGGCCCGCAGGATTGCGTAAAAGAGGCCTGCGCCATCTACCAGGAGCGCCGGGACGTGCTGGTTTCGGGGCTCCGCGATCTCGGCTTTGACATGCCGTCACCGAAGGCCACATTCTATGTCTGGATGCCGGTCAAAGACTGCATGTCCTTTGCGGCAAAACTCTTAAACGAGGCAGGCATTGTCGTGACACCGGGCGTCGGCTTTGGCTCTGCGGGAGAGGGATACGTGCGGTTTGCCATCACCCGGCCGGTAGAACGGATCAAGGAGGCAATCGAACGTATGCGGAGGCTTTCCTTATGAAACTCCCCCCGCACCTCACGATAAAGAACGGGCACCTCCACATCGGCGGCCACGACTGCGTGTCTCTTGCCGGGAAATACGGTACGCCGCTCTACGTCACAAGCGAGGACCGGATCTGCGAGCACTTTCAGGACTACAAAAAAGCCCTCTCTGCCCGGTACGACAGGGTGCAGGTGCTTTTTGCGGCAAAAGCAAACGGCAACCTTGCCGTGATGAGGGGGCTTGCGAAGCTCGGCGCCGGGGCCGATGTCTTTTCCAGCGGCGAACTTGCGCTCGCGCTCGAAGCCGGCATGCCGGCAAAGAAACTGCTCTTTAACGGCAGTTCAAAGACAAAAGCCGACCTTGCCCTCGCCGTGCAGCATGGCGTGAAAGTGTCTGTCGATTCCCTTGACGAGCTCCACCAGCTCGATGCGGTGGCCCGTGATGCCGGGAAAGTTGCAGCGATCTCATTCCGGGTCAACCCGGCGCTCGAAGTCCCGACCCACCCGAAGATCGCCACCGGTCTTGCCACGAGCAAGTTCGGGATCCCCCACGAGCAGATCGCGGCCGCGTACAGCGAGGCGCTTACCTGCAAGAACGTAAAACCGATCGGGATCCACTGCCATATCGGGTCGCAGATCCTCGAGGTCGGGCCGTTTGCAAAGGCCGCCGAGGTCATGGTCAGGATCGCAAAGGAACTCTCCGAAACGGGCGTGAAACTCGAATTCCTCGACCTCGGCGGCGGCCTTGGCATTCCGTACCACCACGACACCGACCCGGCGCCGACACCGGAGGACTACGCAAACGCGGTCATGCCGGTCTTCCTTGCGGGGATCACAGCGGCGGGGATATCCCCTGAACTCTGGATCGAGCCGGGTCGGTTCCTTGTCGCGGACTCGACCGTGCTCCTCACCCGGGTCAACTCAACGAAGACGGCCCATAAAAGGTTCGCGAATGTTGATGCAGGATTTAATCTGCTCATCCGGCCCGCAATGTACGATTCCTACCACGAGGTGATCGTGGCAAACCGTGCGGATGCACTCCTCACCACCGAGTATACGGTAACCGGGCCTATCTGCGAGACCGGGGATATCCTTGCTCCCGACCGGAAGCTGCCGGAACTTACGGCAGGCGACCTGATCGCGGTTCTTGACACCGGGGCATACGGATACGCGATGTCCTCGCAGTACAACGGCCGGCCCCGCTGCCCCGAAGTGCTGATCCACGGGAAAGATGCGGCGCTCATGCGGCGCAGCGAGACCCTTTCTGACCTGACCGGCACCATGGTGCGGCCACCCTGGCAGCGGTAACACCGGGAGGTTTTCGTGGTACTCTTCCACTACGCACTGGTCGACGACCTGATATCGCAGGAAGAGTTCGAACGGCGCGTGGATGAGAAGATTGAGGAATGCGGGGATCTCCTCGACGAGCCGACCGCCGCGATGCTCGTCGTCGGGGCGCTCGGACGGCAGCATGTCAAGGTCCGGGAGCTCTCGGGAAAATCCAGTCTATTTTGTTTTTTTGCGAAGGTCGTTGACAAGACCGACCCAAAGGAATTTACCCGGAAAGACGGGGAGAAGGGCTGGGTAGCGACCCTTCTCGTGGGTGACGAGACCGGGACCACCAGGATCGTGCTCTGGGACGAGAAGGCAGGTGCCGTCCTTGAGATTGCCCTTGGCGACGTGCTGGAAATCATCGGGAGACACCCGGGAAAGAATATGCGCGAGATTTACGCGCTTGCCCTGCGGAAGGCTACCTGCGAGATCGCCTGCACCGCGACTGCAGCCGGGAACGGGTCGGGGCTGTCCACGGACCCGGTCGATCTCGACGTGATCCTGATCGGTGCGGATGCGCCCCGCACGTTTACACATCGGGACAGGACGACCGGTGAGATGCAGGAATGCGTGATCGGCGATGCCACCGGGACCGCCCGGCTTATCGCGTGGGCGCCGGACCTGCTCCGGGACATCCCCCCGGGGAGCGTCATCCATATCACCGGGGCAAAACCCGACCGGCGTTCCGAGGGACGGGGCTACAGCATCGACGAGTCGGGTACGGTATGTCTTTCCGATGGCATCGTCACGGTGCCCTTTGCCCCGCTCGCATCGGTCAGCGACAACGGGTATTATTCCATTTGTGGCGAGGTAAAGACCGTGCAGGAACCCCGGTCGTTCACCTCACGAGCCGGGGCAGTCTCGTGGGTACGAAATATCCGGATCGGTGAGGGGGAGGAGGATCAAAAAGTCGTGCTCTGGGGAGAGAAGGCACTGGTGCCAGTGCATCCCGGTGATCGCGTCGAGATCTACCATGCGGCGGCAAAACCCGGCAGGTTCGGGGGCATCGAACTCGGCGTGGGCCGGGGCAGTATCTTCCGGGTCCCACACGAAGAAAAACTGGCGATCACCTTTACCGGGACGATGATTCCCGGCAACGGGTGCATGTTTATCGACAATGGAATTGAACGGTACCTTATTGACGGAGAGTTCCCGGCCGGGTCAGAGATGAGGATTACAGGGGTGCTTTCGGGAAGCCGAATCATTCCGGATACAGCAGAACCGGCCGAGAAAAACCCGGAAGAGGTGGCAGGCCGCCTTGCCGCTCTTTTCCAACGGCTGGATACCTCCTCCCCACCATAAATCACTTTCACCCCCCGCATGGCCCCGGGTTATATGGGTGGGGTTAAAATGTTGTTATGCCATAGGAGATGTACTAGAAATGGCTGACAAAGCGTTGGATATTGAAGATTTACCCGGCGTCGGACCAACTACTGCCGACAAGCTACGCGAAGCAGGCTACCTATCCGTTGAGAGCATCGCAACCGCTGCACCGGCCGAACTCTCGGAGATCACAGAGATCTCGGAGTCCACGGCAAAGAAGATCATCAAGGCGGCCCGCGAATCCGCAGATATCGGCGGTTTCAAGACCGGGAAAGATATCTTCGAGCAGAGAAAGGATATCAGGAAGTTGTCCTTCAGGGTCCCGGAACTCGACGCACTTCTCGGAGGTGGCATGGAAACCCAGGCAATTACCGAGATGTACGGTGAGTTTGGTTCCGGTAAGAGCCAGATCGTCCACCAGATGGCCGTCAACGTCCAGCTCCCCGAAGAGCAGGGCGGCCTTAACGGCAGCGTGATCTATATCGATACCGAGAACACGTTCCGTCCCGAGCGTATCGAGCAGATGGTCAAGGGTCTTGGTATCGATGACATCCCGGACACCCAGGAGTTCCTGGACAATATCCATATCGCCCGGGCGCACACGTCCGACCACCAGATGCTTCTCGTGGAGAACTCCCGGGACCTTGCAACCGAGCTCAAGTCAGGCAAGAAGCCGGTGAAGCTCTTTATCATCGATTCGCTCACCGCCCACTTCCGGTCCGAGTACGCCGGCCGGGGAACGCTTGCCGCACGGCAGCAGAAACTCAACCGGCACATGCACGATCTCTTCAAGCTCATCGACGAGCACAACGCGGTCGGCCTCGTGACAAACCAGGTCATGTCCAACCCGGCCGTGTTCTTCGGCGATCCGACAAAACCCATCGGGGGCAACATCGTGGGCCACACGGCAACCTTCCGTATCTACCTGCGGAAGAGCAAGGCCGGTAAGCGTATCGCCCGTCTCGTGGACAGTCCCAACCTCCCCGAGGGCGAAGCACCATTCATGGTTGAAGAGGCAGGACTCAAGCCGTGTTAAAAGCGCTGTTGACAGATGTTGACGGAACAATAACAGATGCCACCCGCAGGATCGACACCGGGGCGATCGAGTGTATACGGTCGCTCACTGACGATGGCATCGAGGTTGTCCTTGCGAGCGGGAATACTGCCTGCTTTATGGACGCCCTCTCTAAAATGGCAGGTACCAAAGGGACGTTCATCGCAGAGAACGGGGGGGTGTACCGGATCGGCTATACCGGCACCCTCCATATCACCGGAGATCAGGGAGTCTGCCGTACGGCCCTGGAGATCGTGCAGGCCCATTACCGGAAGAACGGGATCGAGCTGGAGCTCTATAACCCCACGTACCGGTATGCAGACCTTGCATTTGCCCGGACCGTGCCGGTTGAAGAGGTCCAGCAGATACTTGCCGACCAGCCGGTGCAGGTGATCGACACCGGGTATGCGATTCACCTCCAGTCAGAAGGTATCAGCAAGGGAACCGCTCTTATCGCTCTCGCACGCGACATGGGCCTTTCCCCAAAGGACTTTTTTGCCATCGGCGACGGAATCAACGACGCCGGCATGCTTGCGGCAGCCGGCCGGGGCGTGACCCTCGCAAATGCCCACCCCGCGACAAAAGCGGCGGCATCTGACGTGATGGAAGATGGATACGGAAAGGGCTTTGTACAAGCCGTAAAAAAGTATAGGTCTTACCTTCGGGCAAGGTAACGGTCGACGACGATATAATCCTTGATGTCTTTTACCGACTCAAAGGGAACAACCAGCAGGTTACCATCTTCAAGGTCATATCCATCGGTTACAAAGGACTGGTCCGGGTGGATGATCAGATCGAGGACCTGCCCCGAATCAAAATCGACCCTGATGTTCTTGAGCGTGCCGACAAGCTTACCGTCATTGCTCATGATCTTTTTTCGTGAGAGGCTGCGGGCAAATGTACGAGTCATAAAAAAAATGACGATGTATTAATATTTAAAGTGTTCTGAAATGGAGGGGCATAGAAGGTTATTTTGAAAATCCAATCCGACTTTTTCGTTCTTTTCATGCGCGACCCGCGTGAATGAAAAAAGCACGGTGCCGCAAGTAATTCCAGGGTTAGCGGGACCGCATCAGAGGGAGGGAAAGACCCGGATAATATCCGACTGGGTGAGGATGCCGACGGCTTTGCCGTTCTCAGTCACGATGAGCCGCCCGATCTCGCGTTCCTTGAACCGAGTTATCACTTCAAAGAGTTTGATATCGGATGGCGCCTCGACCACATCATGGGTCATCACCGAAGGGAGGAGGGCATCCATGGTCAGGCCACGGTCTAGGGCTTTTGTGATATCGCTCATGGTGACGATGCCCGCAAGGTGTTCCCCGTCAATCACCGGCGCGCCGTGGATGTGGTGCCGGGTAAAGAGGGCGATCGCATCCTTGATGGACTGGATACTGGTGAGCGACTTGAGCGGGGTGCTCATGTAGGCTTTTATCGGCTGCTTCGGGAGAGAGATCATCTCGGAGGTGGCAATCAAAAGCGACTGTTTTGATTCGTCTTTCCCGAAGACCTCCCCCCGTATTAAGAGCTTGTTCACCGGGGTCGGGCCGATGGTAATCTTGTCGCCGATCTCGAAGATCTTCGCACTGCCGACGAGTTTGATGACCGCATGGCAGATGTCAGGGTGGCAGAGCGTGGTAAAATCGATCTCCTGCACATGTGCCCCCTTCACCTCTTTGCCGTCACGGCTGATCGGCACATCGTAGTCGCTGCCTGCGGCGTTCAGGTTGAGTTCCTTGTATGCCAGTTCGGTGGGGATATAGCCGCCCTTTGGCCCGGGGACCCCGTCCACAAGGCCGATCGCTTTTAAGGACTGCATCTGGTTACGTACTGTACCCGGGTTCCGCAGGATCATATCGGCGATCTCTTCGCCTTTGATGGAGTGAGACTGCTGGTGATAGAGGGTAATGAGCGTGATCAGGATATCCTTCTGGATAAGGGACAGCTCCATAACGATAAAACGTATCACTGTCTATGGATATATAGGTTGGAGTTTTGTGGAATTCGAACGGATGCCAACAGTGCCCACTGCAGATGAGATCCTTGACCGGAGTTTCCGCCGTGCAGCAAAGAAGCGTAAAGAGAAGACTAACAAGGATCGGGCAAACGAGGAATTTGTAAGGGCAGTCGGCGCGGCGATCCACGACCGACTGGTTTACATTATCCGGGGATTCCCTGAGTTTGAAGAGATACCTCCCTTTTACCGGGAGATGGCGGATATCCTCTACGGGATCGACAATATCAAGCAGTCCCTCGGGGCGGTAGGCTGGGCTGCAAAGCACACGAAAATGGTGGGGAACGATATAGCCGTGCAGACCCGAAGGTCAACTGAGACCCTCGTGCTCCGGAAACGGGCGGTCGCACGCCTTGCCTCGATGGTCCACCAGATCGATAAGGACCTGCTGTTCTTAAACAAGGTACGAAATACCCTGAGGAAACTGCCCCATATCGAGGACGCATTTACGGTCGTCATCGCCGGGTACCCGAACGTGGGCAAATCCTCGTTTATCCGGCTCGTCTCATCTGCAACCCCCGAGATCGCGTCCTACCCGTTCACGACAAAAGGTGTGATCGTCGGGCTCCGCGAAGAAGGCAGGATCCGCATCCAGTTCGTGGACACCCCGGGGATTCTCGACCGGCCCGCAGAGGAGCGCAATCCCATCGAACGGCAGGCGCTCTCCGCGATAATGAACGTGGCAAGCGTGATCCTCTTTGTCCTCGACCCGTCCGAGCACTGCGGGTACCCGATGGAGATGCAGCTGCGGCTCCTCGACGAGGTAAAAGGTATGGTCAGCGTGCCGCTCATCATCGTCGCAAACAAGTCCGATCTCAAGGTGGAGGAGGGATATCTCTCCATGTCCACCGAAACAAAAGACGGTGTGGATGAGGTACTCAAAGAGCTCCTCAGCCACCGCAAGGCTTGGGAAGAATTAAAGAAAGCTGAGGAGAGCCAGGCCGACCAGAAACCCGATGATAGTCCCGCCGTTTAAGGGGGGAAGGCCGGCCTGCGGGCGTCCTGACATGACAAAATGGAGCAGGACGATAAGGCCGGCAATAGAGCCGATAATCGCCCCGAGCGCCGGCAGGTTGACGAGCCCGAAGTATTTTGTCCCGTGGACAAAGACGTTTGCGGAGACGACGAGGATCGCGGGCATGATCATATCGCCCATACCGATGATAAAGGCGGAGCGCTCGCCCCCGTCAGTCAGTTTTCCGATCCCCTCTTTGATAAACGAGTAGTCCTTCCTTTTCGGGATCACAAAGAGGATCGGGGTCTTCTGGTCGATCACGCCTTCCGCGAGCGTGAGCATGTGTTTTGTCTTGTACACGGAGATCGCATCGTAGACCGCGAGGAGGACGAGAAGCAGGCAGACCGGCAGGATGTCAAGCGAGGCGCCGAAGATCGCGGCCACCCCGGCGCCGAGCAGGATCCCGAGGCCGTCGATCACGTACCATTCCGGGTATTTGTACAAGAGGACCGTCGCGAGCACGGAAAGGATAAGCACGATGCCCGTCGCGAGAAGGGTCTGGGCGGTTGTTGAATAGACCACAACCGCAGGCAGCACCGCTTCCCACCATTCCGTCGTTGCCACCGAGGTCTCGCCCATCGCTGCAAAGACCAGTGCCGCGAAAATGTATACAAACGTCAGGAAGAGCGCGATAGTGATGACGGCCCCGATCACTTTTTTAAGATTGTACTTGATCAGGACGAGTAAAAACGCGGTGAAGACAAGGAGGATCGCGATGAAGATAAACGGGTTTTCCATCGAAGTCGGGTCCTGGAAGGCGACGATCCCCGAGACCTGCACGGGAAGCGTGAGGAGCAGTGCCCCTAGTTCCACGGCAATGAGGAGGGCCGGCATTGCAAGGAGGGGCATGAGGTTCTTGAGCTTGTCAGTCAGGGTGTCCATGAAGGTGTCTCCGGAGCGATAGTTAGCTTAATGTTGTGCGCTCTATCATCTAAAAGCATGGACATTCCCGAGTACTTCCCCGACATCCTGCTCACGGCAGTCATGGTGATCTCCACCCTTGTTCTCATCCTGCGGTTCTGGCAGGACCTGATAATTGCGATTGCGGCCGCCCTTATGATGCTCTCGCTTGGAGGGCTGTTTTTGTCCCTCCAGATCAAGGTGCGGAACCTCGAAACAAACGTGATCACCCGGGAGCGAATGCTGCGCTCAAACCTTGAGGAGATCTCCACCCATATGACTGCGGAGTATGACAAGACCACCGCCCACCTTGAGGACCTAGTAACCGAGCTCTCGAAGCGGGTGTACAAATAAGAGCCGGGCCGGCCTAACAGTACGGCAGGAGAGAAGAGTCATGGGTGTCGCACTCCGGGATATTATCGCTGACTACAAGGTGCCGGTCACCTGGGAGGGGCTTTCCGGGGTGGCGGCGGTCGATGCGAACAACGCGCTCTACCAGTTTTTGACGATCATCCGGCAGCCGGACGGGACGCCGCTGATGGACCATCACGGACGGGTGACCTCCCACCTCTCGGGGATCCTTTTCAGGATGGTTAACTTCCTCGAAAAAGGGGTAAAACCGGTCTTTGTCTTTGACGGGAAGCCACCCGAACTCAAGGAGGCCACAAACGCGGAGCGCCGCAAAAACCGGGACGAGGCCGGGATAAAGTGGAAGGAGGCCGTGGAGCGGGGCGATGACGAGGAGGCGTACAAGCAGGCCCGGTCGTCGACCCGGGTGGACGAAACGATCCTTGCGACATCAAAGGAGCTGCTCGGTCTCATGGGCATCCCGTATGTGCAGGCCCCGACCGAGGGGGAGGCACAAGCGGCCTTCATGGTGCAGAGAGGCGACGCCCGGTACGCGGTCTCGCAGGACTACGATACGCTCCTCTTTGGCACCCCCCTTCTTGTGCGCAACCTCACGGTGAGCGGGAAGCGGAAGATCCGGGGCCGGGTCGTGACCGTGAACCCGGAGCGGGTGGTGCTCGCGGACGTGCTTGCCGGCCTGAAACTGACCCGGGAGCAGCTCATCGAGGTCGGAATCCTTGTCGGGACCGACTTTAACCCGGGCGCCGATGGCGTGGGGGCAAAGACTGCGTTAAAGATCGTGCAGAAGGGTGAGTTTACTACAAAACTTGCCGAAAAATGCCCGGGTTTTGACCCGGCGCCGGTGATGGACTTTTTCCTCCGCCCACCAGTGACAAACGAGTATTCCTTAACATGGGGCCACCCGGACGCGGAGGGGATCAAACGCCTGCTCTGTGATGGATACGATTTTGCCGAGGAACGGGTCGATGCGGCGCTCGAACGGTACACGGTCAAAGCCGGGCAGAAGACGCTCGAAAGCTGGTTTTAAAAACGGTGTCCACGTCCGGATGAGCTGGGGGGAGGGTACCCCCACCCGGACCGGCAATAGGGGGAGGGGGTGATCCCCCCTTTCAGGTCAAACATGGTGGGGGGGTACCCCCTACCCCCCCTCCCCCCTTGACCGCAAACAACAAGCCTACTCTGACGAAGGCTCCATGCGAAACACAGGTTTGTGGTGCTGGAACCATGGGGGTAGGTACCCCCACCCGGACCGGCAACAGGGGAGGGGGGTGATCCCCCCTCTCAGGTCAAACATGGTGGGGGGGTACCCCCTACCCCTCCCCCCATAGGTCCGGATATTTTTAAAAAAGTTCGGGTCATGAGCTGAGGATTCCGGAAAATGACCAGTGGTTCCCAAAAAAGGGTCGTTACCACTCTTCAGTCATACTTCCAGAACAACGCCGGGTTCTGCTGCCGGATCTGCCAGCGGCTGATGCGCTAGTTACTCGGTCAATATCCGGTTGCGGGCCCGTTAGCCGGCACCCGAGTGCTACGGCATTCCTGCCCCCACCCAAACCCTGATAGCCTTATGGCACAAGATGCTCCCTTTAACAGGAGATACCAGCCATGCAATCGGTCATAGTACAGCCGGGCGACCCGGCACGGAACTTCTCGTTAAAAGACCAGAACGACAAAACCTTCGATCTCTACGAGCAGGCCAAAAAACGCTCCCTCCTCTCGTTCCACCCCCTCGCGTGGACAGAGTTCTGCGCTGCCCAGATGAAGTCGCTGGAGGACAATCTGGACGAATTTACCCGGCTAAACTGCATCCCGGTCGGGATCAGCGTGGATTCCCGGCCCTGCAAGCAGGCGTGGGCAAAGAGCCTCGGCATCACGCGGACACCGCTCCTGTGCGACTTCTGGCCGCACGGGGCCGTGGCAGAGAGGTACGGGCTCTTCCGGGAAGAGAACGGGTTCTCGGAGCGGGCGAACGTGATCGTGGACGAACAGCAGAAAGTCATCTTCGTCAAAGTCTACCCGGTGCACTCGGTGCCGGATATTCAGGAGATCCTGCGGTTCCTGCAGGGAACAGCATAAGCGGGACTGGACCAGGAGACCGATTCCCTCTTTTTACTCCCATACCCGGAGCCTTCCATGAAACTCATGCCGGGGGCACGGATCATCCATTCAGATCACGGCAAGGATCTGGTTTATCACGACGACGGCCGTAAGCCAGACCCCAAGAGCCCCGCCAAAACTGGGAATGAGCGGGTAGCGTGCCATGAGAAGATAGAGGGTGATGAGGAAGAGCAGGGAAGGGATGGCAAACCAGAACGCTCCCAGGACCAGCTGCCGACTCGTCGCCTGCCCTGCCTCGGAATACGTAAAGACGATCGCAAGCGAGGTGATGATCGGGGCCGCCACAAGGATACCCCCGTACTTCGGGCTGACCTGATCGGCAAGGAGCGTCACCCCGACAATGACACCGCCGCCGATGAAAAATTTCAGGAGAAGATAGGTATAATCCATAACTCATACCACCGTTGCCGCGGGGAGATAATATAGCCGGGGGTCGTCCCATTCTGAGGATAATATCAGGGGTTCTGCCAGCCGCACCGGAAGAGTTGTTATTGTTCGCTCAGGGTCAGGTAGGGATAACCGTCACCTTCAGGATAGTAAGGTTATAGGTGTCAAACGTCGTCGTATAATCGAGCCGGTCGTTAAACACATAGTTGTTAATCCGAAAATCAAATGACGACGTACCGTACGGAAACATCCTCACGGTGTCGTAGGCCGTCGCCTTGGGTTTATCCGGGGAGTAGGCACCGTACATGTCCACCCTCATATCAACCCATACAGGATAGCTGGTGGTCGATTCAAGCGTCCCGTATATATCGACATTGCCGGTGGTGACGGTACCGGTCTGGTCATAGGAGAGCGGCTCAATATGAAAATTGTTACTGTAGATATGTATTGACGAGATCGTCGGCAGGGGGTGCTTATCGACAGTCTGCGTGGCGACAGGGCTGGGCGTTGGTGTGGGAGGTGAGATTGTCACCGGCAGCTGCACCGGAACGGCAACTATCGTGCCCCCGACAGGAGCAGGGGCAGGAAGTAGGGTAATGACAGGGATAATTTCTGTCGGGACAACGGTCGTATTCCCGTCAGGCCGGCTCACGGTACAACCGGCCGAAAGGAGGACCAGGACGACGAGCATACCAGGCAGGAAATGTTTCCCGTGCATCATATCCGTAAACGTCCTTTGGTGGAGATAATTGTTTGGGCAGGGGAGCGCCGGGGAATTTCTCAATAGCCGAAAAATGAACATGTATAAACCACAATAACGTGAAACCTCATTGAAAGGACAATCCCGTCCGCACGAGAACTCCCGGTGACTTCCATGCTCATTTCCTCCTGCAAGAAGACCTACAACCACGAGACCCAGCGGGCAGTACCGCTCGCAGCAACCCTCGCACGCATCGAACCAAAGGTGCCGGCCGCAGGCATCACCCGGGTCGCCGACATCACCGACCTCGACCGGATCGGCATCCCGGTCTTCTCCTGCATCCGGCCGACCGCGGACGACGGGGCGATCACGGTCTACAACGGCAAGGGTGCAACCGTCGAGGAATCGCGGATCTCGGCGATCATGGAAGGCATCGAGCGGTACTCCTCGGAGATCCACGACCGTAAGGTCCAGCTGGACACCTTTGAGATGCTCGACGGGCGCGAACCGGTCGTCAACCCCAAGGATCTCATCCTCCCCACCGACACCGAACCCGGCCACGTGCTCCCCTGGGTCGAGGGCTGGGATATCGCAAACGACGAACGGGTGCTCGTGCCGGCGCAGGCGGTCTTCCACCCGCTCCCGAGGAACTTCCGGCAGATCTTCCGCACCTCCACAAATGGCCTTGCCTCGGGAAACACCCGGGAGGAGGCAATCTTCCACGCACTCTCGGAAGTGATCGAACGGGACGCATGGTCGCTTGTCGAGGCCTGCCGTGACACCGGCCCGGCGGTGACCGGGGTCACCGACCCGGTGCTCGCAGACATGCAGAAGAAGTTTCGTGATGCGCAGGTCGAGGTCACCCTGCGGGACATCACCAGTGACATCGGTATCCCCACCATGGCAGCGGTGGCAGACGATGTGCTCCTTAAAGACCCCACGCTCCTTACCATCGGGATCGGCACCCACACGAGCGCACGGATCGCTGCGATGCGGGCGCTCACCGAGGTGGCACAGAGCCGGCTCACCCAGATCCACGGCGCACGCGAGGACACGACGACCGCTGATCTCAGGAAAAAGATGGGCTACGACCGGGCAAAACGGATCAACGGGTACTGGTTCAAGGACAACGGGACGGTGGACTACGGCACCCTCCGGTCGTTTGACAGCGACGACTTCGCAACGGACATCCGGTTTGCCATTGAGGCCCTGAAAAAACAGGGACTCGAACGGGTGATTGTCGTCGACCTGACCCGGGAGGAGATCGGGGTGCCGGTCGTCAGGGTGATCGTCCCGGGACTCGAAGCCTACGCGATGGACCCGGAGCGGAGGGGAGACAGGGTTAAACATGCCAAAAATCATCGTCTTTCTCGGGCCAAGCCTTGATCTCCCTGCAGCGGAGAGGATACTCGCCGCAGAATACCGGCCGCCCGCAAAACGAGGCGACATCCTTGCCGCGGTCGCGGACGGCGCGGATATCATCGGCCTCATCGACGGTGTCTTCCACCAGGACTGTGCCGTTGCCCACCGAGAGATCCTTGCTGCGGTAAAAAAAGGCATAAAAGTGGTCGGCGCGTCCAGCATGGGAGCGCTCCGGGCCGCCGAGATGGACACTCTCGGGATGACCGGCGTCGGGAAGATCTACCGGATGTACAAAGACGGTACGCTCGTCTCCGATGATGAGGTGGCGCTCGTCTTTGACCCGGTCTCGGGCTATTCACTTTCAGAACCGCTCATCAACATCCGCTGCACGCTCAAAAAAGCCGAGGCTGCCGAAGTTATTACCCCGGCGGCGCACAGAGCACTTCTTGCCGCCGCCCATGCCGTCTTCTACCCGCAGCGAACCTACGCGAAGATTGTTGCCGTCGCAGGCAACACCATTTCCCCGGCGACAAAAGAGCGGTTCCTTGCCTTTGCCGCCACCTCCCCGGCCGACCAGAAACGAGAGGATGCAGTAGCGGCGCTGGAGTATATCCGGGATCTGGCGGCAAAAGGCACGTAAAAATAACGCACCACTTTTTCCGAATCTTTCAGATACGTTATGAGGGTGACCCCCTCACACCCCCAGAGAGGGAGGTTGCCCAAGGGGTAAGACCCTTTGACCCCCATGGATTGTCCCGTTATAAGAAATCTCCCGCTAACTTTCTGAGAGACTATCGCTACATGGGGGATGCCTCAAGCGTGCGGGGGCGGAGGCACTCATGCCGTAGCCCCAGAGAGCGTCGACGTAAACGGGGAAGGTTACAACAGAATAAAAAAAGGTGATTATTCCAGTTTAAGCCACACATACCCGAACCGCTGGAACGCGGTGACATGGCCGAAGACCCCGAAGAGGAGGAGGAGCCAGCCAAGCAGGTTCAGACAGTAGATCGTCATCGGGAAGAAAATGAAGACAATCCCCACCACCATGATCAGCACGAGCCGGTCAGCCCGGCCGAGCACCCCGGCATAGACCCGGCCAACGCCGACGGCCTGCGCTTGCGTGCCCAGGTACGAGGACATGAGGACACCGGTGAGCGCGAGCACCCCCACCGGCCAGGGCACGAGGCCGCTCGCAAAGATACCGGTGATGATGAAGATATCAGCGTACCGGTCGACTGCATGGTCGAGGAAGTCGCCCCGCAGGCTCTGGTTCTTCATCTCCCGGGCAACGGCACCGTCCATCGCATCGCAGAAGGCATTCACTGCAACTGCAAGGACGGCCCAGATCTCCAGCCGGAAAAAGAAGAGAATGCCGGCTACCGCTGATGCCGCAAGGGCGGCGATCGTCAGGATGTTCGGCGTGATCCTGCACCGGATGGCAAACCGCACGAGCGGGTCGAAGTAGACCTTCACGTGCGGGCGGTACTGGTCAAGCGTCATGATGATACCCCTGCAAATGCCGACCAGTCAAGCGTCCCGAACGAGGCAGGGAGCTCGCCCCGGTAAAACTGTTCAATCGTATCTGCGCAGGCAGCAGGGTTTTTGTCGGTCGTGTCCAGTTCAAAAATCTCGTCAGGCTCATACTGTTCCACCGTCTCGATCAGGCAGACATCGAGCGCCTCGGCATCCCGGTTCTCACCAATTTTTTCCTTTGAATACCCGCGGGCTGCAAGCCGGGCGGCAAGCGTGTCGGGCCGCAGGCGCATCACCACGATCCGGTCACAGGGCAGCAGGTGGGCAAAGTGTCCCTCGACAAAACCGTCGAAGGGCACGAACTCGTCTGCCATCCGGTCGGTATCGATGAGCTGCGTGTCCCGCTCATGATCTTTTCCCTGAACGTAGGGCTGCACGATATCCGTGATGTGAACCACCCGGTACCCCCGGCGGGCCAGTTCATCGGCCACGGTCGACTTCCCGGTCCCCGGCGTCCCGGTGATGCCGCACATCATAAGGCGTTTAACTCCCGGATAAACAACTCATTCTCCCAGTCTTCTCCGACACTCACACGGATATAATGATCCGCGAGCCCCGTAAAACTTCTGCACGAGCGCACGAGCACATGGCGTGCGGCAAGTTTCTCCACGATTTCATCGCCGGTATGCGGCGCCACATCCACCATCACGAAGTTTGCATCAGAGAGGAGCACCGGGAATTTCAGTTCAGCGGCGAAGCGCTTCCGCCACACCTGCACCTGTGCGATATACCGGGCGGCATGATCTTTATCGGAAAGCGCCGCCGATGCCGCTGCTGCCGAGACCGAGTTCACCGTAAACGGCGTACCTGCCCGCAGGTAGAACGGATGGAGCCAGGCCGGGACAAACGCGTACCCGATCCGAAGGCCGGCAAGCGAGTGTACCTTCGAGAACGTCCGGCCGATCACAAGGTTGTCATACTTCTTCATCAGGGGCAGGTAATCGATGCCCGAGAACTCGACGTACGCGTTGTCGAGGAAGAGGATCCCCTTGATCTCATCGAGCACCCGCTGCACATCATCGACAGATGTCGCGTTGCCGGTCGGGTTGTTTGGGGTACAGAGAACGATAATCTTCGCTTCCTTTCCTGCCCGTATGAGGGCATCGGTATCGACCGAAAAATCCGGCCGGCGCGGCACCGTTACAACCCGCGCACCCTGCGCCTGTGCAGCAAGCCCGTAGAACGAGAAAGTGGGTGCCGATATCGCCACCGTCTCCCCGGGATCGACAAATGTCCGGATCAGGGTCTCAATCACCCCGTCCATCCCGACACCGGTCACAAAGGTATAATCGCCGTAATATGCCCGGAGGGCCGTAACGAGCACGTCCACCCGCTCGTCGGGGTACCGGTTCGCGGAAAGGACCGCTGCCTGCGCTGCCGCTACCGCTGCCGGTGACGGGGCTTCAGGGTTCTCGTTACTGGCAAGCCGGGCGATATGCACGTCGCCCGCACCGTGTGCATTGCTTCCCGCCTTTTTTGCGAAAACATATCCGCCCTGCCTATAGCATGACCTTACCAAGCGCTCCATCGATCACCTTCACCGCACGGTCGATCTCGGCGTCCGAGATCACAAGCGGCGGGACGAGCCGCAGGTTCCCGTCAGCCGCACAGTTCACGAGTACGCCTTCCTCAGCGCACTCCTGTTGCACCATTGCACATTTATCCCCGACCGAGATCCCGATCATCAGTCCCCGGACCCGGGGGTGGTAACGGGCGAGACCCGTACGGAACCGCTCCCCCTTGCGGGCGATGTCCGGCAGGATCTGCTCCAGCACCCCGATCGTGGCAAGCCCCGCCGCACAGGCAACCGGCCCGCCAGCAAAGGTACTGCCATGCTCGCCTTTGGTAAACTCCAGCCCATCGCGGGCAACGAGTGCCCCCATCGGAAAACCGCTTGCAATTCCTTTTGCAAGCGTCACGATATCAGGCTCCACCTTCGTATGCTGGATCGCCAGCCATTTTCCGGTCCGGCCCATACCGGTCTGGACTTCATCGACAATCATGAACGTCCCGGTCTTATCGCAGACCTCTCGTATCCCTTCAAGGAAACTGTCTTTGGGGATGATGACGCCGGCTTCACCCTGGATCGGTTCGACAATGACCGCTGCGGTGTCGCCGTCAACAGCCTTTTTGAGGGCATCAAGGTTCCCGTACTCCACGAAGGTGGTCGGGAGGCCAAGAGGCTCGAAGGGCTCCCGGGCCGCAGGCTTGTGGGTCACGGCAAGCGACCCGATCGTCCGGCCGTGGAACCCGTGGGTGAACGCCACAAACTTCCGCTTTTTTGTCCTGACCCGGGCGAGTTTGAGGGCACCATCGCTCGCCTCGGCTCCCGAGTTTGAGAAGAAGGCCTTTTTGAGGCCGGTGATCTCTACGATCTTTTTTGCGAGCTCGCCCTGGTGGGGAGTATAGTAGAGGTTGGAGCAATGGATGAGCTCGTGCACCTGGTCGCAGATCGCTTTTACCACTGCCGGGTGGCAGTGCCCGGTGCTGCAGACGGCAATGCCGGCCACGCAGTCGATGTATTCCTTTCCGGTGCCATCCCAGACGTTTGCACCTTTTCCGCGGACAATTGCCATGTTCCGCGAGAAAGCGGGCATATAATACTGGTCGTCAAGCGCTTTGTACTGGCTTGTAATATCGGTATTTTTCATGGGTATCACATGAGTTCTTATAATTTCGGAGGTTTCCTGTTTGTTTTCCGGGGAATACTGGCAGGTATTCCAGACTGCCCCGACATCCTGGATTTTTATAGGGACAACGGGGTTACTCGTACTCGATCGTCGCCGGCGGTTTTGGGGTAATGTCGTAGACCACCCGGGCAACACTCGGGATCTCGGCAGTAATTCTCGCACCGATTCTCACAAGATCGGCAAACGGGATGTCGAGGGGATCGGCGGTCATGCCGTCACGGGAGTTCACGGCCCGGATTGCAACGATCCACCCGTGGATCCGGTTGTCTCCTTTCACCCCGGTCCCGAGACCGATGAGAGCAGCAAAGCACTGCCACGGGTGGTACTGCTCGACGATCTCGGACTCGGTGATCCAGTTCGCCTCCCGGATCACTGCAGCCTTTTCCCGGGTGACCTCCCCAAGGATGCGGACGGCAAGGCCCGGCCCGGGAAATGGCATCCGGTGCTGAATCTCCTTGGGCAGGCCGAGTGCTCCCGCAACCTCCCGGACTTCGTCCTTGTAGAGGTCGCGGATCGGTTCGATCACTTTGGTAAATGCTGTCTCAAGGGGCATCCCGCCGACGTTATGATGGCTTTTTATGCCCCCCTCGCTCTCGATCCGGTCCGGGTAGATCGTGCCCTGGAGCAGGCACGTGGCACCCGATTTTTTTGCCTCCCGTTCGAAGACGCGGATGAAGCGCTCGCCAATTGCCTTGCGCTTCTCCTCGGGGTCGGTGATCCCGGCAAGCGCCGCGAAGAATTCATCGCTGGCGTCGATCACCTCGAGACGTATGTCCGAAAAGACCATCTTTATCCGTTCGGTCTCACCCTTGCGCATCAGGCCGGTATCGATATAGATCGGGATCAACCGGTCGCCGATCGCCCGGGCGGCAAGCGCGGCGCAGACCGAGCTGTCGACACCGCCCGAGAGTGCCATCACGACTTTATCGGTGCCGGCAGCCTTTTTGATCTCCTCAATTGCCTGTGGGATGAACTTCTCTGGTTTGACCATGACTGTCGCCTGCCTATTTTGTCCGCTTGTTTGCCCGGCATGCCTCGACAAACCCGAGATAGGAGGGCGAGGGGCGCGTCGGCCGTGACCTGAATTCGGGGTGGAACTGCGTTGCAAAGAAGAACGGGTGGCCGGGGAGTTCGAGACACTCCATCCGGTTCCTGTTCGTCGCCGAAAAGACCAGCCCCTCTTTTTCCAGCGTCTCGATATACCGGGGGTTTACTTCGTACCGGTGCCGGTGGCGTTCGACGATCTGCTTCTGTCCGTAGAGTTTCATCGCAAGGGTGCCGTCCCGGATATCTGAGGTGTAGTCCCCAAGGCGCATCGTGCCGCCCAGTTCGGTCACGCTCTCCTGCTCGGGGAGGAGCGCGATCACGTGCGAGCCCTCCCCGAACTCCTCGCTGGTGGCATCTTCTATCCCGCACTTGTGCCGGGCAAATTCGATGGTCGCAAGCTGGAACCCGAGGCAGAGACCCAGGAACGGGATGTTGTTCTCCCGGGCAAACTGTATCGCCTCGATCTTGCCCTCGATGCCCCGCTTTCCGAACCCTCCCGGGATGAGAATGCCATCGTAGTCCTTGAGCTGGTTGCGCTCGTACCGCTCCGCATCCAGCCATGCAATCTTCACCTCGGTCGAGAGCGACCGGCCCGCATGCTTGAGCGCTTCCTTGATGCTGATATAGACGTCCTCTATGCCGTACTTGCTCACGATCGCAACCGTCACCCGGTTTGTGTATTCCTTGGTAACCAGACGGTACCATGAAGGGTCGGTTTCTTTCTTCTCAAGGGAGAGGATGGATGAGAGGACATCCGCGATCCCCTCCTTTTCCATCTCCATGGGAACCTCGTAGGTATCAGCTGCGGTGGCAGCCGAGATGACCGCACTGATGGGGAGATCGCAGAACGCCGAGATCTTGCGCTTGGTGTTGGCACCGACCACCCGTTCACTCCTGCAAACGATGATATCTGCATGGAGCCCGAGTTCCCGGAGGGCTTTTACCGAGTGCTGGGTGGGTTTTGTCTTTAAGTCTCCCATCGCGTCCTCAGGAACGAGCGTGACATGGATCAGGACGTAGTCGTGCGCGGGAAGCTCGCCCCGCATCTGCCGGACGGCTTCCAGAAACGGCATGCTCTCGATATCGCCGACCGTCCCACCTACCTCGACAAGGCACACCTCTGCCTTCGTGCCGTCAGGGAACTCCTCTTCGGCCGCCTGCTGGATGCAGGTCTTGATCTGGTCGGTGATGTGGGGGATGATCTGGACGGTCTCTCCCAGGAAATCGCCCCGGCGTTCCTTGTCGATGACCGTGCGGTACACTTTGCCGGTCGTG
>Ga0181529_10000839_pt1 | contig 42805 bp, 25 predicted proteins | sample PEATcosm2014_Bin_36_FD_119763 | JGI IMG/M metagenome (GOLD analysis project Ga0181529, IMG submission 119763) | Peatland microbial communities from MTU Mesocosm Facility, Houghton, MI, USA - PEATcosm2014_Bin10_30_metaG | ecosystem: Environmental > Terrestrial > Soil > Wetlands > Peat | place... | reverse complement strand
TTGATGGAGAGCGTCTTTCGCGACGTTCCCTACCGCACGGGATTTAAGCACATTGACTCGAAGAGGCTGGAAGGCAGGGTGTGTTCGACGCTCCTGTTCCAGGACGACTTTGAACTTCTCGATTTGAGCAAGGTCGCCTTGCGCGGACTGGGCATTCCCCCTCGCCAACTCATCGATACCACCAAGGCACACTACCCTCGAACACGCGGTTGGGCCGAGCAGGTCTACGCGGCCCATCCGCAGATCCAGGGTTTTCTCTGGTCCTCTCGGCAGGATGACCGCGCGCTCGCGGTCGTGCTGTTCGGCAGCCGGGTGAAGGCGTCGGATCTTGTCGATGCCAAATTCTCGCGCCCGCTCATCAGGAACGGCGTTCCTGTGGACTTCGTCGTCGAGCTGGCCACCGATCTGAAGGTACTGCTCAAGTAAGACTCCCGCCAATTATTCCGATGACCGGCGCACTGCCGGTTGTCTCGGCCGGTGTCTGTGAAAGTCTGGCTGTATTTCATCCTTGCTCCAAAGGGTTATTGCCTGCACCTTTTTCAAATCACCAAAAAACCTCAAAGGAAATCCCATGAAGCCATCGAAGCTCTATGAGGCGCTCCGTGCGCTGATCGGTGAACGTGTGCCTCTGCACATCTGGGGCGCATGCGGAATCGGAAAGTCGCAGATCGTCCACCAGGTCGCGGATGATCTCGATTATGACTTTCTCGACGTTCGAGCGGTGCAACTCGATCCCGTTGATTTGCGCGGGCTGCCGCGCATTTCGGCTGATCAGACCGAGTGGGTTCCGCCCAAGTTTCTTCCCACCTCCGGCAAAGGCATTCTCTTTCTCGATGAGCTGACCTCAGCTCCGCAGATGACCCAGGCGGGTTGCTATCAGCTGGTGCTTGACCGAAAGCTCGGCGAGTACGCTCTGCCCGACGGCTGGGTGGTCATCGCGGCCGGCAACCCGGCATCGGAACGCGGCGTTCACTTCTCAATGCCGCGGCCCTTGCGCAACCGGTTCGTCCATCTGGACCTTGAACCCGATCTCGATGACTGGTGCCGGTGGGCGGTCAAGGCTCAGGTCCGGCCTGAGATCATTGCGTTCCTGCGCTTCAAGCCTGAACTTCTGCATACGGCGGACGTGACGTCGGACGCAAACGCGTGGCCCACTCCGCGTTCCTGGGAGATGGCCTCACAGGTGCTGTGCGGTATCGCCCGTCGTCAGAAGACACAGTTTCTCTCGGGGGCCAGCGAATTTGAGGCACAGCTCCTGGATGGAACGGTGGGTTCGGCTGCGGCTTCGGAACTTGTCGCTTTCATTCGGCTGTTCCGCCAGTTGCCTTCGATCGACGAAATTCTACTGAACCCCACGACGGCGCCGCTTCCCACGGAGCCTTCCGCGCAAATCGCCATTGCCACCGCCTTGGGCAGGGCCTTGAGCGACGCCTCGGTAGGAAGAGGAATCGCGTATCTCGACCGGATGCCAACTGAGATGCGGGTGATGGCCATGCGGGACGCGGCGGCACGGGACACCGCTATAACCCACACTCCGGAATTTGTTCGTTTCGGCGTGGATTACCGGGAGGTCATTCAATGATTACCGAACGCGCAATGCTCGCCGCCGTCCACATCAGCATCTGGACGGCCGTCAAACACGACCGCAAGGTCAGCCGCGATGTTGCCGAGCAGCACGGAGCGCACCAGAGCGCGGGCCGCTACAACAAGCAACTGCTGCGCGGCGCGGACAAACTCGATGAACTGCGCACGCTCGCAGGCCAGATTCGGCAGCACTTTTACAAGATCACGCTTCCCTGGTCCGACGAAGGGTTCCGACTTCTACCATCCAACTTCTACTTCGATCTCATGGAGCGCATGCGCGAGTTCGAGGCCGGCTTCGAGCAGGGTGTCGAGAGCTTTCTCCGCGTTTATCCCCAGTACATCGAGCAAGTCAGACCGGAGTTGAACGGGCTCTTCCGCGAGGAAGACTACCCGGCTCCGGAAAAGCTGAGGAAGAAGTTCGGCGTCAAACTCGAAGTCCTGCCCATTCCGTCCGGCGCCGACTTCCGCGTCCAGATGTCGGCCGAAGAGCAGGCGCGAGTCTCGCGCGAAATTGATGCCAACGTCCGCGAATCGCTGATGCGCGGAACGGAAGACCTCTGGAGGCGGCTGCGCGAGGTGGTCGCCCACATGGTCGACCGGCTCAATGAGCCGGAGTCGCGCTTCCACGGCTCGTTGGTCACCAATGTTCTGGACCTGGTGGAGATCCTGCCGCGGCTCAACGTCAACGGCGATGCAGACCTGAACCGCTTTGCGGATCAGGTCAAAGAGCGGCTCTGCAACTACTCCGCTCAGGACCTCAAGAAGCACGACCTGCTGCGCGTCACGACGGCCGCCGATGCCGCAAACATCGTCGCCGAAATGGATGGCCTGTTGCGCAGCCGCGAGGCGACAGAACCCGCTGAGAGCCCGAGCGCCGACGACATCTTCAATCGTATGTCCGCGTACATGGAGGCGCCCGCTGCGGCATGAGACATGAGACGCCAACCTCACTGCGTATTCAGAAGGCGCGCACCTCTCTCATCCTGGACCATCCATTCTTCGGCTCGCTTCTGTTTCGCCTGAAGGGGCGCGAGTGCCTGTCGATTCCAACGATGGCGACCGATGGAGTGTCGCTCTTCTACAACCCTGATTTTGTTGAAACGCTGAACGCGGCGACACTGGCCGGGACCCTGGCTCACGAGGTCATGCACCCGGCCCTGCACCATCATGTGCGCCGCTCCGGGCGCGATCCGAAACGGTGGAATGTAGCCTGCGACTTCGCCATCAATCCTTTGCTTGTTGACGCCGGACTCTCGTTGCCCGATGGCGTGCTCATCGACGACCGCTTTCGCGGATTGAGCGCGGAGCAGATCTACAACCTCCTTGGTTCGGAATCGGAAACAGAGCAAGACTCAAGCAAAGAGGATGAAGACGACGAGCCCGGAGGAGAGGATTCGAAAGACGAGACATCAGGTCGCGGCAATTCAGAAGAACCTTCCGCTCCCGTTACCGAAGGCGGAATTGGCCAGGTGCTCGACGCGCCACAGCCGGACGAGGACACTCCAACCATAGAAGAACAGGCGAGGGAGTGGGATGTGGCGGTCAACCAGGCCACGACGGTTGCCCGCCAAGCGGGCAAGGTTCCGGCCGGCCTCAAGCGAACCCTGGAAGGGGCGGCAGAGGCTTCGGTCGACTGGCGGGAGATGCTGCGGCGGCTCTGGTCGGATACGATCCCGGCTGACTATAGCTGGCTGCGCCCCAACCGCCGCCATGTCTGGGCGGGTCTCTACTTGCCAGGATTGATATGCGAAGGCGTCGGGGAGATCGCGATCGCCGTCGACTGTTCCGGCTCTGTCAATGGGCGGCAACTGAGGCTCTTTGAGGCCGAGGTGTGTTCGATTCTCGAAGGCCAGCGGCCGCAGCGTGTCCATGTTCTCTACTTCGATTCAGAAGTGCAGAAGGCGGAGACATACGAAGCCGGCCAGCCGGTCCACCTTAACCCGGTGGGAGGCGGAGGCACCGAATTTAGCCCATGCTTCGATTGGCTCGATGAGCACGGGATTCAGCCGCAGACCCTCGTCTTTCTGACGGATCTGTATGGATCGTTCCCGGATTCCGCTCCCAACTATCCCGTGATCTGGGCTTCGACCGGGAGCCAGAAGGCCCCCTTCGGCGCGGTCATTCCGATGCAGGCTGCGTAGTCCAAAGGGCAGAGAGCTTGCGGAGTGTTCGCTCTAGTAGACACGGAACTCGATCTCACCCCAGTCATTCGATGACCCCCCAAATTGGTTTGGGGGAAGGAGGCCCTCTGTGAATCAGACTTATCGCATTTTCACGGACGGCTCTGCGATTGGCAATCCGGGTCCAGGCGGATGGGGCGTCGTCGTAATCCAGGGTAAGGAACGTTGGGAGATGTCGGGCGCCCATCCCTGGACGACAGTCTCCGAGATGGAACTTGTTGCGGCGGTTCAGGCGCTTCGGTCGGTTGAAGGCCGAACGCGAATCGAGCTTCACTCAGACTCCGAATACCTGATCTATGGAATGCGGGCATTTGTCTTCCACTGGCAGCGCCATGGCTGGCGAAATCGGCGCGGAACCCAACTGCAGCACCGCGAATTGTGGACGGAGCTGATCGAGCTGAATGCAAATCTTTCGATCCGATGGATGTGGATCAAAGGCCACAGCGGGCATCGCGACCAGACCCGCGCGGACGAGTTGGCCTATCAAGCCGCCCGCTCGCTCTGGGTGCAAAAGAAGTTGGCGGCATAATGCCGGCGAAGAATTCAGAACGTCCGAGAAGGAGAAAAACAGAGATGGCATCGATTGCGGAAGCAAGCTCGTTGTTTGAAATCGACATGGAGCTCGACGGACTCCTCGAAGAGATCGAAGTTCAGGTTGAGTCAGAAGGTCAGGCAGCGGAAGATCTGGTTTCCCGGTTCCAGCAATTCTGCGAGGCGCATGGCGAGAAGGTCGACCGGATCGGCCGCTTTGTACGAATTATGGAATCCCGAGAGCAGTATTGCCGGAGCGAGGCTGCGCGGCTTACTGACCGAGCTCGGACCGCGGCTGGCAAGGTGGAGCGAACCAAGAACATGGTGCTCTATTACCTGCTGAGCCGAGACCTCAAAAAGATCGAGGGCTACCAGTTCACGCTGCGCGCGCAGAAGAACAGCCAGGATTCCGTGCGGATCACCGACGAAGCCGCGGTGCCGAAGTGCTATTGCAGGATTGATGTGCGGATCGACGGCGTTATCTGGGAGACGGTGCTGTCACTGCTGCCGGAAGAACTCGCCAAGGCGCTCGAGGCGTGCATTCATGAGACAAGACCGGACAACGATGCTATCAAGGCTGCGGTCTCACGGAACGAACTTGTTCCGGGAGCAGAAGTGCGGCGAGGGACCCACCTGAGGGTAGCTTAAAGGTAATCGTCATTAGCACTAGAAGTGTTCCCGGTATCCTAATACTGTGACCGACAACCTGATCGTCTTTGAAGAGCCGACAACATGGATGCCGCTTGTGTGCGAGTTTCTAGGTCCCCGGCTTCGCCCCGGCTGCCTTGCTCAGCACCAGAAACGAAGGCTGAAGCGGATGGACATTGACGATCCAGATTGGTTGCGTTTGCTGGCCTCGGGCCTGACAGTGCAACTGGATTCGGTTAAGGAAGAATTCGCTTCGATATTGGAGTCAAGGACTGTTCTCGGCTATCACGGCTGCCGTCCTCAGGACCTCACCACCTACTTGACAGGCGGCATCAAGGCGTTTGGCTCGTCAGACTTGATGCAGCTCCTCAGCGATGCCGTTGAGCAGCTGAATAACCCAGAACTCGGTGACGAGCTCCTCGCCCGAGGTCAAAGACGATTGCACGACCACACCGATTCCATTGTCTATTTCGTGCTTGATCGAAGGCACGTGCTGCGCTCCTCCGGACACTATCTTATCTATGGGAGCGAGTGGCTATGCTCGGTCTTTGCAGAGAATCGAGCACTGCTTCGCGAGTTTGGTTTCCCCACGTTATTTGAGGTTGCATTCCCTCTCAGCTCTGCCTCCGCAAGTGACAAACGCGAACTCGTTCGCCATTTATTGCACGAGTGGACCAGACTCTCAATCATGAACCTTCAGCAATCGCGTGTTGTGGATTTCAGTTTTGCGGTGCGGGAAAGGATTCCCGCGGAGATGATTGTTGGTCATACCCATCCATCGTCGATCAACGACCCACTAGAGGGCGGCAGACAGTACGTGAACGACTACGTGACGTGTCAGCGATGCGTTCGCAGAGTGGTTAAGGCAAATCGCGCAGCGGAGTTTCGGTAAGCCGAGGACGCAGTATGCGCAACCGGCCCTTATCATCAATGTTGGACAACTGAGAGGAAGTCGAGCACTGGATTGATGAACGCCAAGGAAGCCGAAAAGAAACAACGCGAACTTGCGGAAGGGAACGTAGCCGCAGCGTACCTAAATCGGGAGCTTGGCGCAGACTACCAGGCAATTCCAAGCGATCGGGAGCCCGCTGATGTTCTTTTTGTCAGCACAAGCAAAGAGTTCCCCGAACGTATGGTCCAGGTGGTAACGATTCCCCATGACTACCAGATAAGAGCAGACAATCAGAATCTCGCGCGCTTTGTGCGTGAATTGTCTGCCGCGCTCAAGGCAAGACAGTTATCCAACCTGACCGTCGGGTTTACACCGCTCGGACCGGCGACGGCACGTGGTATTCCCCGTCCCCAGGTAGAAGTGCTTGCCGATTATATTGCAGTGCACAAGCCGGAACCGCCGGAGGATACGCGTGCGCTCGATTTCATGGAGCTGCTGGCCGCAGACCCCGTGTTGAGCGCCTACTTATCGAACGTCGTGTTGTTCCGCGACGAAGGCAATCTGGACGTGTCGGTTCTCACGACGGGCGTAGCAACCGAGCTTCCCGACGATGGGAGCTGGATCGAGGACGGACTTGCGCTGAAGCTGAGGAGATATGGCGGCCGAGAGGCAGTTAAGGAACTCACTTTGGTGATCGGTGTCGAGGCGCTGGTCGATGCACAGCAAGTCGAGGCCTTTCGCGATGCGCATAAGGAGGAAGGATTGCCGTTCAAGGAAATCCTCATCAATAGCGCCGAGGGAACTGTGCGGTTGAAGTAAACCTCGGAGATTGCTCCGCTGCAGTCAGTGTTTATCGCCGTACCGAGGATTTTGGTGGATGCCGCCCACAAGTGTTCCAGAGCTCTTTTCAAAATGCCGCGCGAGAATTGCCCGAGCCGTTCACCATGCGAACGAAGCCGCGAATGTGTGGAATAGCCTCGACATCATGCACTTGCTCGCGGTCACGTTGTTCGTGAGAGATGACGGTACCGGGACGTTGGACGTCGATCAGGTCGAACCACTTCCCGAAACTCTTGAACTGGAACTTGGCGAGTATCTATATCAACTGAGAGCGGCGCTCGACGGCGCAGTGTATGCGTCTGCGATTCAAGACTCCGGACAGAACCCTCCCCCAAAAGCGTCATCCATCGAATTCCCGATTTGCGAGAGCAAGGAAGAATGGCCCCGGCAATCTCGCAAGATCGCGCTGCTCAATGATGGCCGGCGGCGGTTCATAGAGGTGACCCAACCCTTTGCCGAACCACCGGTTGAGGCTTCTCTCATGGTCTTGAATTCGAACCGGTGTCTGCGGTTTCTCAACGAACTAGCTCGGATCGACAGACACCGTCGCCTACATACCCTCATTGCAGGTGTTTCAATGGATCGGCCCCTGTTCGACCTTGCTGAGGGCACCCGGCTTGAGAAGCTTGAGGTTCGCCCCATGTCCTCGCCGGAGGGGCCTGCAGCGCGGTTTTCGCTGACGGGTTGGCAGCGAGGCATGGAGCTGTTCGCCAACCCTCTTGCTGATATTGACCTGTGGCTCGAAGGCTTGGCAGCTCCTTTGCCACTCGAACGATACGCTCCCCAACCGACTTGAGGCGATTACGATGAACGTGCGCATCATCGTTTCATTGATCGAGAAGAACGAATGGTTGCCGCTTTCGCCGTAACCCATTCAGGCGGATCTCCTCCAGCGATTGATCGTCAGGCAGAAATCGTCTATAAACTCTCCGAAGTCGGCGCGCTCGTGCAGTTGCGGGAAGATGCTGACAACGCCGAGGTGAAACTGAATAAGCGCAGTCGCGAAGGCATGAATCCTGTTGCTGGATTCAAGTTCGGGCCCACGGAGATTTCGGCTGATACGCTCCTCGACGGGCGGATGCGTCCGGGAAGAGACAGGCCCATTCATCAGTTCGAGCAACAGGATAAGAGCGTTCGCCACCACGATCCCGACGCTACGTTTGAAGCGAACATTCTCATCGGTGACCCCGCCGAGTACATGATTCGTTGCGAAGAAGTCAGCTTCATGTTCCTCTTGGAGCGAACGGGATGACCTCAGGAACGGATGATTCCCTGCGATATGCCCAGATTCGTGCAATAGCATCCATGCTACGGCCGTCAGGAACACCTCGTTGGCGACATGCAATGGACTCCCATAGGCCGGTGTTCTCGTCGGACGAGGCGCACTCTCCGGCCAGGAACTGTATGCCTTGTCGCGCACACACCGAATCGCCCATTGATAAAGGTTGACCGCTTCCTCCGTTTCTCTGTCATCATCGAAGCGTACAACGTCCAGTCCGATCTTCTGAGCCCTGCCGGAAGCCTTATAAATGAACCAGGAAGCGTAGCTTGAGCACCAGATCAGGTTGAGAGCCCCGTCGGAAATATGGAGATAATCCCCGGAAGTCGAGAATCTGAATTCGCCGGTTTGTGAATGGAGCTTCACTTGTCGCAGCAGCGGAACCAACAAGTCCAGCTTCTCCGGGGCAATCGCCTGGGGAGCGGCCCAGATCTCCGGAAGGAGCGAAAATGTCGGCGTGCTTCCCTCAGGCACTCTCGCGAGCACGTCGGCCACTATCTTTTCAAAGGGTTCGAGAGACGGAGATTTTAGAGAGTCCAACGGATCACCTCGAAGATTCGTTCGGATAGCGCCGATTGCTTTGCGATGAGGCTGCCACTCGCTAGCTACTCGCTGGAATGATGTGCGAAATGCGGTCCCTCAGATGAATCGCCTCTGCGATAGAACGCGAGCAGAGCTCCATCAGGATATGAAGGAAAGCTTCTCGCAGTGCAGCGTCTGTTGTGATCTCACCGGAGATATGCCGCCATCCCGCTGCGAGAGCGGAGGTTAGACTCAGCGCCAAGTCCCCGTCCTTCCAATCGCTGTCGCTAAAGGAAGCCACAACCTCGCTCAGCTGCGGGATTCCCTGGCGCAAAAGAGCCTCTCCGGACTCTGTGGCGAGAAAATTAGCAAACCATGCTGCGACGCGACTGTACTTCAACCACTGATCCCCCCACCGCTTGAAGGTTGGTGCCATCATCCCTGCGAGATTGGCATACTCTTTGCGGCCGAAGACCTTTACGGCTTCTGTGCGCAAGCCCATGAGATCGACGGAGAGGCTTTCGGCATGGAACCAGATGCCCGGCCTTCTTCCCACCCATGTCGGAAGTGAAAACGTATAGTCCACCATGCCTCTCCAGATCTCAGCGAAGAACGCATGGTCAGCCATCCGCGGGAGAGCTCTGGTGAAGAACAATTCAAGAAAGTCTTGGGTCCAATAGTGCGCAGCCGGACCGCGGCGCAGCACAGGCTCGTAGATCGCGAGTGCTTGTTCCAGCGATGTCACCGTGGCGAGCAGTTCAGCGACCAGACTCAATATCCAGGGATCGAACTCGTAAGGCGATCCGCCTACTTCTCTCCCTTCGTCCTCGCCCTCCAGAATCGGGAGAGTCGTCATCTCAAGCTCGAAGAGCTGCCGGATATATCCCTCGGCGCGCTTTCGGTCGGCTGGTTCGGCGGAAGTCAATTCGTGGGAGAGGAAAGAGAAGCCCGCGACGATCACTTCATAATCGATCTGCGCCATATCGCGTCTTGCATCGCGATCCCGGTCCTTCTTCTCGAAGGCTTTGCGCTGCTTCTCCCACTGTCTCCGTGCAACCTCTGAGGGATCTATCCGCTCAATGCGTTCGACGAGGTTTGCCCCGAGGCGTACCGCGATCGCGACGGTGACCGCACGCCGCCTGAACCTGCCGTTGAGGAAACGAGCATAGAGGGCCGACTTGTAGCCAGGAAGAACCGGCCGTTGAATGTAACGTCCTGTTTTCCGGGTTGCGCTACGCCTGAGAGCGGACCACAACAGAACGACTGAGATGAGTTCATCAAAAGTCTCCCCGAGGCCTTCTCGGCAAAGGTATGCTCTCGCCATCGACTGGCTGGTTGAGTGGTAGTAGAAACCTGTTACACCATCGAATGCCAGACGTTTGACCCACTCGTCCTGTCGCTCCTGCAAGAGGAATACCCCAAGCTCGCCGAGAAACGTCTCGACGCTGAGCCCAAGATTGCCGGACTCGGGACCTTCATGCTCTTCGCTGGGAGCGTCCTGCAGATTTCTCAGCACGTCGAAGCACCAGCGTTCCGCGTCTTCGTTTTCCGAGAGCCAGGCCCGGTGATAGATGAAGAGCACCGCGAGTCCACCGGCAATCGATTGAAGCCGGATCCGCATTTCGTCATCGCTGCGATCCGGATACTCGGGTTGATGTATTCTCCGGAGTTGCTGAAAGAACTGCGGCAGCTTGTCTGCCGTCAGAGTCACGCCACTGTTGAGAATTTGGCGGGCCTGGAGCGCCATGCCGTTCGAGAGCAGCCGGAATTCCGCCTCTGCCTGCGAGGCCTGCCTCTTCTGCTCGACGTCTTCTGGCAGAGACGGCCTTATCTCGATCAAGTTGTCCGGTTGGCGTGTCAGCACGTAGGTCTCCGGTTTGAACCGGGCGAGAAACAATTGGAATTCTTCTTTGCCGCCTTCGGTCGTCGGCCTTACGGTCGTTTCCCATTCAGCCACACGGTCCTTTAGATAGGCTTGCGTTTCGACGCTCTCGAAGAGAAGCCGTGGCACGAGATCGCGAAGAAGTACGCGGCGGTGCGGCATCCGGTTCCACGGAGTTGCTAGCTCGATTTCTTGTTGCGGTCGGAATGCAAATGAGATTCTCCAAGGTTCGGAGCTCTCATTCAGCGCTGCATGGCTCTGGCATTCGTAGATGTGCACGTTTCCCAGGAGTGGGCGCAGACAACCGTGAAACAGCGCAGGATGATACAAGCCGACCGATACCAGAATCCCCGCAAAGGCCAGCGAGGTGGCATTCTCGAAGATGTACTGAACGTAGCTGTCGATCTCCCGGCCGGCGCTCACCTCGTCGTATAACCACTTCTCAAGCGCCATAAGCGCGCAGACCAGAACATCGTCGTGGAGACGTCCGCCCCGATGGAGATAGTAAACTTGCCCGTTGCCGAACCAGTAGACCGTCCGGTCCTTGACCGTGAACTTAAGTGCGTAGCGTTCGCGGTCATCCGATTTGAGCGGGTCGATGCGCTCAGCTCTCAGCCCTTGCTCGGTAACAATATTCGATAGCTTCACGATCGTCTCTAGCGCGGCCTGAGACGATTGCTGAAGAAAGGCATAGAACGGCCCCTTGAAATAGATCGGTGGGAAGCCGTTGTGCCACCAATCGAGTCCAAAGGAACGAATTGGCCCCTCGTCATCGCGGTGGTCAGGGTCCTCTAAGCAGACGGCCAAGAGAATCTCCTTGGCTGCTTCCGGGCGCAGAGCCATGAGGCTCGTCAAGGCGCCCCGGTCCATGATCGCGCTACGGAATCCCTCGGGGATTCGTCGTTGCGCCCCATCTGGCAACGGCGACCGTCTGCGACGCGGAAAGTAAGTGTCGCCCGGCAGGGACATCACGGAGGCCCTGTGCTGCTTGTACTCTTCCGGGTGCTCTTCTCTCCACCGGGCTTGGCAGGCCGCCGACTCTTCCTCCGCTCGGTCGCGGCGATCTACGGCGTGATCCGGCTCTGCTCTGCGACCAGCAAACTCCAACGCCACCTGGGCGACACAATCAGGGTCTTCGCCGGCTCCAAAGAGCAATGCTTCATAGACAACCTTGCTGTCGCGTCCGGAATAAGGGTATGCCGCCACCTGATCCTGGAGTTCGCGAGCCAGCACGAGCGCGAGATGTGCCGCTTCTTTTCTCGCGGGCATCTCCGCGGGCATATTGCGTAAGTAGAGCGTGCAAACCTCAGCCCCTTTTTGCAGAGCAACGGTTGCCATATCTTCCGCGTGCGCCGAGAAAATGAAGAGGGCAGGCATCCAATAGAGCGGCATCGGAATACGGAACCAGGATTCTGATGCCTCCGCATTCTCTTCGGATACGAAGGAACGAAGCCGTGGGTCTGGAAACGAAGCGACGAAGAGCAGCCGATCCATCAGCCGATTGAGAAGCTTGCCCTTGTCGGCTATGAGATTCGGCCAGGCTGCCTCCAGCAGCGGGACCGCGTCGGCCGCGAAGATCAGCGCCTCCAGGAAGAGATCCTTCGTCACCTTCGATTCCGCATCAGGCGCATCGAGTTCAGCCAGAGCCTTATTCCAGTCGGCGAGGTCCGCCTTCCCCTCGAGTAGAGACTGAGCATAGAGACGGATTGCGCGATTCCACCGTGGGATTTGGACAAGCGACCGGATTCGGGCGATTGAATTGCCGTCAAGGCTGGTGAGCGCACGGAACCTTGCCCAATCACCGATAAGGTCGTGGGTGAACCGCACTGATGGCAAGGTGATTCTGACCAGGTCCTCGTTCGACAAAGTCTCAAGCAGGTCGAGAAGCTGAACGTCCTTTATGGCATCGACGCTTACTGCACCGCTCAGCTTCTTCCCCTCATGCTCCCCAAGCTCGCGAAGCAGCCTGTCGCGCTGGAGACTTCGGTCCTTAGCAATCCAGTGCTGCCAGATCAGGTTGATCAGACCGGTCTCGCAGATCCGCTTTTCGGGTTCGCTCGACAAGCTCTGGACGAGGTTGGTCCGCAGCACCCAATCGAGCACCATGAGATTACGAAGAATCTGCTGCATTTGCGGGCGAAACAGGAGCAGATTAATCCCTGGAACACTTTGGACCGCACTTCGGATCGCCGCGATACTTGGCAGTCCAAGATCGCTCTTAACGAAATCGGGGACGCCGACTTCATGGACGAGGCGCTCCGCTTTCTCCCATGATTGAAGATGCCCGGAGATGACGACCTTCCATCCGACAAACCCGCTCTCGGAAATCGTTCGGAGCAGTTCAATGACCCGCGACCGGGCTTCGCCTTCGAAGTTCTCCAACGCATCAATCACCAGAAGCGAGGAACTGCGAGACGAGGAGCGGACCAACTCCGGCAGCGTGTGCCGCAGGCCATTGCTCGTTGCGATCTCGTTCTGGCTTGTCTTCGACAGTTGGGCCGGCGTCAGCCAGAGGGTATGGCCGAACCTCCCAGATTCGCGGGTAAGCTGAGCAATGAGGGAAGACTTTCCAGAACCGGACTCGCCAGCCACAAAGGTGATGCTGTGTTCGACGATGGTGTTTGACAGAGCGGAGAGTTCAGTCGCTCGATCCAGATGAATGCTCGCGCCGAGGACCGACCTCACATTCGCGCGATTGTCTCCGCTGATCGTGTCCAGGCGCGCCCAATCTGCCCTGTAGTCGGGGTAATCGACTAGGTCAAAGGTGCCGCGAAGCCGTTGCAATAGCTTTGGCAGATCGAAATACCCGCCAGTGCCTCGATTGTCCGCCGCAAGCTGGCAGAACACGTTCCATAGCTTTGTGCCCTCTTCGACACTGCCCGAAGAGACTAACAGAGCGCACTGATTGATATATCGACCATCTTCCAGGTGTTTGTCGAAGCGCAGCACGTGCAACCTAGCTGCGAGACGGACCGTCGCCTCGCGCTGTGCCTGGTTGGGGTTCTCGGCCGGGTAAAGACTGGAGAATATCTTCTTCCTTGCTGCGGAGATCTGCCTTTCTCCGTCAATCCGTTGCAGGAATCGTTCTGGCGTCGGGCCCGCCGCCTCTTGACGCAGTTCCTCCCAATCATGCAGTGGTCCATCAGAAACCGTGCCCGTGACCAGCCCGAACAGGTCAGAGCTTGGATCGAAGCTGGCGCCCTGTTCCCCTCTCCAATCCGCCCAGAGATCGCCCACCAGCGTTTTGTCGAACCCGTTCCCTGAAAGCTGCCGATTGCTCTTAATTGAAATGGACCAGCGAGCGACACCGGCGTTGTTCTGAAGGACCAGGTGAAGGTCATCGACGTTTCTGCCGGACTCCTTCGTTTCGAAATGAAGCTCGGCGATAAACCCCAGCGCCGCTTCAAGTGGAAAGGCGCGGGCCAGCATCTGCACAAGGAAACCTGCTGCCACCTTGTCGGCAAAGGTATAGCCTTTGCCGCCAGTCGCTGCCGCTGAGGAACTCTCCCTCAGCGTCTCGCTATCCTCGGTGGTGAGATCTGTTGTCATTTCTCGTAAACTCCATCATCCTTGCCTGCGAATCGTATGACGCGCCCATTAAGCGGCGTCACGTTCGCTATTCTGTTCAACCTTAAGAAATGCCGCAGCAACCCTGCTGAGCTCTGCGTTGAGTTCCCTCAAGAGGTGTGGCGGCCGGGTACCCCTGGCCGAAAGCGAGGAGAGTGGCTTCATGAAAAATGGAGCACGCAAATCCGGGTCAGACATCATACGGTCCGCAAGTATCCCCGAAAAGCGGGTGTCGACAAGATATGGCGTCAGCTTCTCGACGACATCCACCGACATGCAGACTAGCTGCGCGCAGTAGACAGGCCCAATGGCTTTCGAGATGTTCAGGTCTCTCTTCGCATCCTGGAAGCGCACGTTCAGATACGTGTTGACGAAAAACCCATCTCCGATGTCATCGCGGGTGATCAGCACGGGCATGATCGTCGCAACTCGACTCAAGTCCACTCCTGCAATTGGGCGCGGGTTGGCGCGATTCATTGCGGTGACGATGGACCTGGCGATCTGAAAAACACCCTTCGGCGTGACATACTTCTTTTCGATCTCAGCCTTCAACTTGGCCGGGTCGCCTCCGTACTTGGCGTCTCCACGGATGAAACCTCCCTTGCACTCGATGAAAATGGCCGTCGTCCCCGAAACGACGATGCCGTCGCAGACCTCTTCGCGGCCGCCATCGGCGTACCGGGGCGACGGATAAAAACGGTTCAGCGATTGATCAACGGAATTGGTCAGCAGCCAGTCGATGTAGTCCTCGAAGACAGTCGCCCAGAAGGACGTAAAGGGTTCCTTTTGCTCCTCGGGGAGCGACCGGAAGATCGTCCAGAAGACGGAGGCCTCGAATTTTTCCATGCAGGCGGTCATGTCCATCGGAACAAGCCGGTCCGGGTTACGCAGAAACGGCGTCTCCTTGAAGATGGTGAAATCGCTGAGAGAAGGAACGCGGCCCTTTACACGAGCCCGGAACTCATCTGGGGTTCTCGCCAGCAGACGAAAGAACGCCTCTCTCTGGCTCTCAGAGAGCTGGGTTTGGCTGAAGAAGTCTATGTGCACCCCGTAGTCAGGCGAGTGGGTCAGAACATCGACAGCGCTCTTGAGGACACGCGGCATGATAGCGAGGCTAAGAGCCTCATAGGTCCTCAGGGGCAGACCACCGGCCTGTTCGAACAGTTGGCCAATATCGAAATAAGCCGGCTCCTGTGCTCGCGCTGGTGCGATATCATGGACGATCTTGTGCATCCGTGAGATAGATGCCATGTCGAACCTGAGTTCATTCGCCTCCGTTACGGGAATGAAGTCACACATCAGAGCTGCAATCTGGTCGAGCGCTGACGTGCCCTGGGCGGACGTCGCGGATACGTGGTCGTTTGCCATGAGGCTGACCAGCGCTAGCGATTCCCGGATATCAGCGGGTTGCATCCCGGGTAGGTCAGGACACAGCCTCATCGCCTCCCGCAAGATAAACAGGCACTGCTTGCGGTGGAAGACGGTTATGCGGCGGCCACCCCTGGTCGCATATGCGAGGGTTCTTCGCGCCGTGGCCTCATCAAACAACTCTCGAATCAGCGCGAGTTGCGCTTGGTCGCGGTTCAGCAGGCCTCTGCGAGCACAGATAGTGTTGACCGGCGAGAAAAGCCGGAGCACAAGGCCGAGGTCGAGTGCGCGCATCAGCGTCTCGAACTGCTCGAGCGTCGATGGTGTGCCGAAGACTTCTTGATACCTCAGATACGTTTCGATTTCGGTCATGAACTGGCCGCTTTCTACACACCCGTGCTTGGTTCAACTGGAAGACGCGATGCCGCCGGGTAACGAGTTGCTTGGCTCAGTTCATACGGGCGAGCCTGCGTGGCGCGAACTGCCCACTGCCCCGGCGTTACTTGGATGATCGAGTCATCGCTCAAAAGCACCCGGCGAAGGTATTGCCGGAAGGATTTCGACCGGCTCTCGTATCCGCCGCGGCGAATGCGCCGTTCCAACTCCTCCAATGTCAGAGCCGAACGAGCCGCTGCGCAAACGGAACGCGCGTGTTGCACCAACGGCCGTTTCTGCCTCGCAGGCAGCACAGCTTGCAGGCGCTCGAAGTTGCTGTTGGCTTTTTCCTCAGCTTCTGCTGCCTGCACTCCGAGATCCACGAGGGTATTGCAGAGGGCCGAGACTGCCTTGGAATTCTTTAGAGAATTCCATCCCTCCCGTATCGCTTCTCGGCTCTTCGGATGTAGGACGGCTAGTGTGCCGGCAGCCGCCAATGCGGCTTGGGCCGCAGGCGGCAGCCGGCGAATGACATGGACGAAGCGAACGAGAAGACGATACATGGTGCAGAGAGACTCCCAGCCAACGAATACGGAGAGTGAGGAGCCGATTCGAACGGCGATCTGAACCGTGCTCGCGCGGGCATAGTCCCGCAGTTGCGTATCTATGAACACGGAGACAACTGCAGCTCCCATCGCAGCCAAATGAGGATCCGCTGTGTAAACGGCCCGCGCGTCCACTTCGCGCCAGGTGGCGACATAGGGGAAGTCCTTGATATCGGCATAGGTTTCAGAGAACGATGGGCGCTCTCGGGGAGCGTAAAAGCCAACATACTGCTGAAACTGGGTCCACTCCTTCTCTACCTCGGCGACGGTAGAGCGGGTGTCCGCGGCGATGGCATCGTAGTACTTCGCGATCTCCTGCTTCACGTGCTCCGGCGCGAGGAACACTGCCACACCTGCCTCGATCGATTCATGAATCGCGCTGCGATGATCTGGATGACGCCTTTTGCGCAAGCGCCACCGCAGTTCCGCGTGGATGCGATTGGCGTCCGCGACAAGACGCACTTGAAGCGGATGCGGCATGAATTCTCGAAGCACTGGGAGTGCCTCCATGAAGGCGATGAGCTGCGGCAAGCGGTGAGAACGAAGGAGATCTTCAAGGCAAGGCGAAGGTCTCGATATATGTGCTGTGCTCATGCGACTCCCTTCGACGGTTGCGGGGCACCATCTGCCTCGAACGTGTAGTGCCCCTTGCCAATTTTTGCCTGGGCCTTCTTGAAATACCTCTCCGGCGGAGGGATGCTGGCCATGCGCGCGTCATCCAGCTTGGACCGTAGTTGCGCAAACTCTTTCTTAAACTCGTCCGGATCACCTAATGATGTGATCGTCCGCGCCTGACGAAACCGGTCCTGCAGTGATTTGAAGGTGTTGCCGAAGCGCGTAATCGAGGCAAGATCCCTATCGAGATCCAGGGCTTTGAAGATTGCGGGCGAAACGCCCGCCAGAATCGTGGCGATGCCGGTCACCCATTGCCAATGCTTGAGCAGCGCCGAAGTCGCGATTGCAGCACAGACGATCGGAAGGGTGATGAAGGCCGTCCGCCACAGGCGCAGGTCCTTCAACCACTCGAAGAGAGCGGTCGAGGTGTACAGGCATGACTCCTCCTGCCGCTCGCACTCACGCTTCAGAGCTTCGATGGCTACGTCCACTGCGGCCTCCGCGGGAGGTCGTCTCCAAAAATCTTCTGCCACTCTTCGCCAGCGGCATCGACCAGATTGCGTTGGTCAAAGTCGCAGGCCTTGACGGCGCGGCTCCATGCCATCAACGCTCGGCTCTGCCACTCGTTGCCGAGATAGATCCGTTCATCGAGACCCGGGATCGCCATTGACGCGGAAGCCTTGGAATAGAGGTAGGCGAAAAAGTCGCGGGTGATCCAGTCGAACCAGAAATAGTCGCGGAGGCGCCAAGGACTCTGCAACAGGAATTCCGCCGCCACCAACTCCAGATGGAAAGACTTGATCGGGACGGAGCAGTAATTCTGCCACGCCTTCAGCATCCGGATAAGCGGCCGGAGGTTTCCGCTGCAAGCAAGATCGACTTGGTGAAGGTACTGCGCCTCCTCTTGAGGGTTGGTCACTTTGTAGCGGCCGAGGCCAACGCTATCGCAGATCCAGTAGCGTCTATCCGTCAGCAGGAATGCAGGCACAACCTCGACCGCATAGCTGCCAAAGCTGACAAAGATGACATGCCGGTCCGCCTGGATCGTCGTGTTTGGGTACGTGGGCAGCAGCACTCCCCGCACTTCCTGGAGCAGCGCCGACTGGCGGTTTCCAGCGCGATTCTGGAACCGAAGGTAAACCTCAGCCGGCAGAAGGAAGTATACGTCTATGTCGCGCGGTGGGCGGATGGCGAGATCTTTGCCCCATGAGCCGATTAAGAGGCGGTTTGCATCTCCGGATTCAAGGTCGTAGTAGTGTTGGTTGAGGCAAGTAAGGACGCCGTTGAGCTTCGTCCAGCCATCAACCCGTTGTAAAAGTGTAAGCTCGATGTTTTGGTGAAACTGGCTAAAACGCTGACGAACGGCAACCCATTGAAACGCCCACGGCACGGAAGCAGGGATCTGCGTCGCGAGTGAAGTCTCGGTTCGGATTGGTGCAAGGAGTGCTCCCATAGTTACCTCCCAAAGCAATCGGGCCTGTGCTTTATAGTTTACAATAAATATGGAAAGTTAGTTTTGTAAACCGCAGGAGGGTCCACAATGATCGCAGATCGCATTCGTCTCGCTCGCCGTAAGGCGGGCTACTCGTTACGGGATCTCGCCGCAGAGATGGACCACAGGGTAACCGCCCAGGCCATTGGAAAATACGAACGTGGGGAGGACATCCCCAGTTCCGGCGTTCTAATCGAACTCGCGAAGGCCCTTAAAGTATCGGTCAGCTATCTGATGGATACACAAGGACTTGTGCTCTCCGGCGTCGAATTCCGCACCAAAGCGAATACCACCGCGACCGACCGGGCCGCCGTAGAAACCGAAGTGCTCGAGTGGATTGAACGCTACCTCCAGATCGAACACATCCTTGATCTCGCCAGCGCAGAGTGGAAGCCACCGTTCTCATCGCCCAGGAAGCTCCGGACAATTGAGGACGCAGAGGAACTGGCGAAAGAAGTCCGCGAGAAGTGGGTGCTCGGAATTGATCCGATTCCGAATATGACCGAATTGCTGGAGGAAAAGGGGCTGAAAGTCCTTGTGGTTGATCTTCCCGATCGTGTCTCCGGCTTCACCTGCATGGTTGCGCGCGAGGATGGGGCCCTCGGGCTGCCCGTAATTGTGGTCAATCGCCAGTTCTCGCTGGAGCGGCGGCGACTCACCCTCGCACACGAGCTTGCCCACCGCGTCATCGATTCCAACAGCCTGCCGGACAAAGACGAAGAGAAAGCGGCCAATCTTTTTGCGGGAGCCTTTCTCATGCCACGCGAGCACCTGTTGCGCGAGGTTGGCAAACAGCGCAATGCCCTCGGATACAAGGAAATCATTGCTCTCAAGCGCCTCTATCGCGTCAGCGGAGCCGCGCTCCTTATGCGCCTGAGACAGGTTGGCGTCATCAACGAATCCATCCTGACCTACGCTTTTCAGACCATTGCACGCGGTTGGCGAACTCACGAACCCGAGGAACTTGAACCCGAGAAGGAGCGAGGGCTCCGGGAAAGGCCATTGCGGTTTGAACGCCTCTGCTACCGTGCGCTGGCAGAAGATTTCGTCTCGCTCAGTAAGGCGGCCGAGTTGCTGAGAATACCATTGCCTCGGGTGGAGGCCGGCCTGAAGGGACCGCAGAGACACGATGAGGATCATCGTCAGTGACACAAGCTGTCTCATTGATCTGCGCAAGGCCGCTCTATTGGCGGCTTTCCTTCGCTTGCCTTTTGAGATCCTCATTCCCAATACGCTCTTCGAAGACGAGCTGCTGAGCTTTACCGCCGAAGAGAAGAGAACTCTGGTAAAGGCAGGGCTCAAGGTTGTTGACTTGCCCGGACCGCAGGTTTCCAGGGCCCGCGATGTCATTCGTACGCAGCCTCGCCTCAGCATCCACGATGGATTTGCGTTTGCGCTGGCAGAGACTCATCCTGGCTGCATCCTGCTCACCGGAGACTCCGGATTGCGGACGCTGGCGGAACACAGCCAGATCGAAGTACACGGCGTTCTCTGGGTTTGCGACCGACTCCTAGAGAGCGAGCTGGCAACAGCTGAGAGGTTGCATGCCGCGCTCTCGAAGCTCGCTGCGGACACCTCCGTCCGGCTGCCGAAGCGCGAGCTTGCTGCGTACATCAGGCGTTATCAAAGCCAGCGATGACGAATCGTCTGGTCGAAACAGGTCTAATAGGGAATGCCAGTTGGCCGGCTTTGCCAACTTTCGACAATTCTCCACTGTATCGCGGCGACTTCTTGTTATCTTCTCCTGCCGTCGGATTTACCGGCCCCGGGTGTCATGACACTGTTTTCTGATAGTTCGTCTCGGACTCCGTGGATAGTTCTAAGTGGAATTCGCATTAGTTCGTTAATCCACCCAAATCTCGGCGCAGGAGCCGCTCTTCGGCTTTCGATCCCTGAAGCTCTGCGGCTAAGAACGGCATTTGGCAAAAGTCGTCTGGCGGCCGACTTGTCGTTGTAATGATGTACTGAAAAGGCGGGTCATCCCCCACGCGCTCGAATGAGCGAACGAGCCGGAAAAGGCGATGGTAGATTGCTTCTCCAAGATCTGCCTCCCTTGGACTGTCATGTACCAGAAATGCGGGCAGCATTGAATGGCCCTCGATACTCATCAGCAATGCAGCCAAGTCGAATCCGATTGCTTTGAGGGACTCCATCGCCATGCCGCCGACCTCGACGTCAGCCTGAAGGCCTTGGCCAGACAACGCAAGTGAGGCCCTGACCCTGTTCCCTAGAAGCCCCTTGCACACATATGAGAAAAGCTCCTCCATCCTCGATAGCTTGTCGTTATGGTGATTTCTGAGCTTCGCTTCTAGATTGGCAAGTTCATTGTCGCGGTTGACCAGTCCCTCCAGGGACTTCTTCGCCGTAGCGATGCTTGCTGATGCGCGCTCCAGTGCCGACACCTGCTCGACAAGCTGCTTCGCATTGAACCACTGCTGACGCCGCCTATTCCTGGCGTCCTCTATCTTGTTCACCAGCTCATCAATCACCGCCGTGAGTTTGGCTTCTTGACGGCCAAGTTTCTCAAGTTGAGTTGTATGTTCCGCGGTCAACGCACTGATTCTTGAAATGGCTTCATTGTGGGCTGCAGTTTGTGTGGCTAACCTCTGCTTCTCGTCGCTCACGCTGCCTGGATCCCAAGAGTGATGTGACAGGCTACACCCCTCGGCAAGAGCCTCATCAATGGGCACGCTGCACACAGGACATACAGGGCCGAGCTGGGCCTTCAAGGCCGCAGCGTCTAAGTTCGATCGCTCACCCCGAATCACTTTGAGTTGTTCATCATGAATCAGCTTGGTCGAGTTAAACTTTTTGATCTCACTCTCAAGGACAGCCATTTCCTTGAGGAGGCCTTCCCGTTCCTGCCGATGGGAAGATAATGATGCAATATCTTCAGGATTGTCCTGCCGTTCACTTCCATTCAGTTTGCTTTCGGCTTTTTCACGAAATAGACCTACGCCCAACTCGCCACCAACTTCTGTCTCCGCGTCCACGGCCAGAGCCTGAACCAGACCGGCTCGAAGTTGATCGCTTTGCCTTTGATAATAGGCAACGTCTCGTTCCAGGGAGCGCTTTGTATCGGACAGATTCACGCGTTCGCCTTTAAGACGCATCTCCTCCTGTTCGATAATTCCGAGGAATGCTCGAACGACGATCAGAAGCTGCTCTTTGGTGGGACTAACCGCGATGGAACCACTGTCTGCGCGTTTGTGCCGCCAGTCAAGGATGTGATCGAAACGGCACTCTTGATCTCTCGACAGCCAGGCCAATGCGAATAGCCACGCAGCATTCTGGCTCTCACTTGGCATATAGCCGTCGATTCCATCTGGAAAAAGCTGAGACCGCAGCGCATCAAGCAATGGCTCGATGCTGCCGCCTGGCTCCTTCATTGGCGCAAGATCTTCAAGGCTTGCACCCTCTGTTGCCACATGCTTCCGAGTTTGGCCGATAGGCCGGATCACAGACCAGGTCTTCCCTTCAATGACGACCTCCACTCCAACAAGCCCTGCCGGTAGCAGCTCTGCAATACTTCTCCGCTGTTCGTCGTTTGAGAAGGTGTCTTCACCCAGGCAATACCGCAGGAGTCGGCAGAAAAGAGTCTTGCCTGCGCCGTGGCCGCTCCCCGCATCGAGTCCCAGTTCGGCCTGCTTTGCACCCGGATCGGGCGACCAGATGATGTTCAGCCCTCGCCGGAGGCGGATGTCGCGGATGATCTCGCCCGGCTTTTCCCAAAGCACGATTCGGCGGACCCAAAGACGTGGCTCTCCCCGCGAGCCGTCAAGCCTGATCGTAACTTCCGCTTTAGGAAACAGCTCGCCTTGCTGTGCCATCCTCCACGCTCCGGTTGAAGGCAATCAGTTTCTGCTCCACTCGTGCAGGGTCGATCGCGGAAAGGAGTTGAACGGCGATCGAAGCTCGTCCGGTGATCCAGTCCTGCCTGGACGATGCGGGCATTCTGTCTCCCGCAGTCCACTTTCCATCGGAGTCAACAACCAGCGCTCCTGAGCCTCTCAGTTGTCTGATTGCCTCTGCCCAAGGATAATCCACACCATTCTTCTGAAACTGAGAGATTTGGACCACGTTCGCTTTCACAGGATGAGCATCTGAACCGATCAGTCGCAGCCAGTGCTTCGCCTGTGTCTCCTCCATGAATGTCGCGGCAAGAACGGGCTTGCGGACTAGGATCGCCGCGAGGCGGACTCTTTCCGGATCAACTGCCTCACCAATGTTCCTCAGAACATCGATCAATGAAAAGAGAGCAACGTTTTCTGGAGTAACGCCTACCGGTGTTGCCCATGCCTCATCGGACAGTGCATCAATGTCGCTGAAAGCATCCTTGCTGACCGCTGCCACCTGGGTGATCTCCGCCGGCCATGGATGCGCGACGGCGGCATCTGCCGCTGGGGGAGACAAGCGCGTCTGGTAGGGGATCCCAGTGCGGGAGGCTTCCGCCATGGCATCATAGATTTCAAGGATGACGCGCTTGGTGCGGTACTCGCCTCTCCACTTGGCTTCATCCTTGCGCTTCACGATGGGGAAGGCATCCATGATGTAGACTGCCGCGTCGCGCGGAGTTGGGAAACTTGCCTTGAGTCGTGACCGGTCTTGCGCCGTCTCAGACTCGGTAAGGCGCCAATCGCCGTTCAACTCAGCGGGCAGATAGAGATGGAAGAAGGCTGCGTCTAATTCGCAGCGGAGCATGAACCGGCGATCTTCATCCCAACGGAACGGTGGACCAGAACAACCGCAATCTTGCGCGAATGGTTGCAGCTCCCAGGTGGTGTAGGTGAGCTCCAGCACTCTCGGAAGAAGCCAATCGGAGAGCATTTGATTGTCACTCCAGGAACAATACCCGGTAAACACCCCAAGCGGCAGCAGGGGAAGTTGTTTCCAGATCCCGTGGTTTAGGTGAGTGCCGGTTACCTTCTGGCGGGCACAGTAGTCGTATGGCAGAGAATTCATGATGGCGCAAATCAGAATTGCGCCGTTCGCGCTCAGAGATTCAATAAGCGACAGTGTGTGGGCACATGGGTAGTTCGGAATGATGGTAGCGATACTGGTTCGCTCGTTGGGAGCGCCGGTGATGTCTCGCCAAACCAAGAACCATCTGCCTGGAAAGCGATCAGCGAGTATCCTTGCATCCAGGTAATACCTACTCTCAATACGCTGCCAAGGATCTTGAAGTTGCCTTTCCGACAACTCCTTGACATTTTCAGACTTGTCCGCCGAGAACGTTCCGAATCTGTGGTTGTATTGATGGATGAATTTGGACTCGTAGAGTGGCAAGTACTTATCGATCGATTCAGCAACGGCTGCAGGTCCATCAACAAAGAGGGCCGAGTCATTCGACATGTTGAATGGAGTCTTGGGTACACCTGGCCAGTCCGTTCGACTCTCATGAAGAGACCACGGCCTTGCATTTCGATAGACATGTTTTGCGAGCTCGGCTTCTCCGTTGCTTCGAAACGCTGGAGTCATCTCAGTGACTGGGTTCAACAGCGAGAAATCCTCTGAAGATAGCGTGAAATGTCTTTGCGTATCTTGGATGTCCGAGACCTCAGTCAGATAGAAGGCAAAATCTCCTTCTTTATGTCGAACATCTTTTCCGCCTGCGCATAGCAGCACAAACCGGAAACTCCGATGGACTTCTGGAAAAAGAGCCTTGCCATTCTCAAAATCCCAAGCGCTAACCAGTTGCCTTTGTTGAACAAGTTGAGCAAATAGGCTCTTATTGTTGTCGTCCGTCACAATTCCGGACGCAAGGACCATTCCCATACGACCATAGCAACTTAGGACTGAAATAGCCGTTTCGCAGAAAACTGAATACAAATTGATTCGGCTTACACCGGTTAGCGGAAAGCGACCGCTGAAGCGGAAAAACGCGCTTGTTCGATCATGGGAATTTTTCTCGACCTCGTAGGATGCGTACGCAGCCGGATCATCCAATTTGAGTCTTGCAATGAGGCGCTTTCTATCGGCCTTGTTCAGTGCATTCGCAATCTCCGGATGAGACTTGGCGAAGAACTCTTCGTCTTTTAAATTGATTTTTTCCCAAGGTGGATTGCCGAGCACTACGTCGAACCCACCATTCCATCCTGTTTGTTCGTTTTCTACTGACTGCTCTGCAATTGGCACGTGAAAAACGTCGGGGAAGGCGAGATGCCAGTGGAAGAACTGATATTGCCGAGACAAGCGCACGATTTCGTTTCGCATCCATGCATCACAAGCGTGCGGGTTCTCTTCGATACGGCGGAAAACCTCTTCGGTAATGGGGTAGTTGAACTCCCGCGTCTTCTTCCAAACGAACGCGGCGCACCAGGCGTCCGCCCAGAACTGGCCGTCGAGATAGTTGCCGGAGCGAACCAGGGCTTCGTACATTCGCTCCTTGTCACGTACAGCCTCAATCGAGTCGTCGGCGGTGCTGTCCAGGCGGACCATGCTGGCAGCCAAATCTCCGAGTCGCTCCCAGGGTTCGGTGGTCGCCGCAAAGAGGCGCCTGTACCCGATCTGTTCTGTTTTGTTCAGCTTCTTGAATCGGCTGCAAATCTCTTTGTCGTCGCCCTCGACGGGCGCGAAAGCCTCATCGGGGATTCCTTTGGCAAGCAACGCCGGGGTGGCGCCGAGCAAACTGTTGCCGACGCGGATGTGGTGATCGAGGAATGAGAGCGGCTTGCCTGGTTCGATGGCTTCAAGCCACAGACTAACGCGGCAAAGTTCGGCGGCCATGGGGTTGACGTCTACTCCATAGAGGCAGTGCCCGATAACATCGCGCAGGGCACGCTGGTAGTAGAGCGGGGAGGGTTCACTTTCACCCAGTGCCTGGGCGCGCACAAAGGCCAGATGTTTCGCTAGCCGGTGTGCCGCACCAACCAGGAAGTGGCCAGAGCCGACTGCAGGATCGCAAACCTTGAGAGCGAGGATGGCTTTCTCTGCCTCCCCGGCCGACTTGCCTTTGATGGCCTGTTCGACAACGGGATCGAGAGCCGAATCCAACAGGCACTGCACGAGCGAGTCGGGGGTGTAGTAGGAACCGGAGGTTTTGCGCTGATTGCCGGCAACTGTGCCGAGGGTAAACTTGCCGACATCAAGTTCCATAGTCGGGTTGAGTTCGAGCAGGCTCTCGTAGACGCTGCCCAACTCCTCGCTGCCCAGGTTGCGGTAGTCCACCAGCCGCCAGCCGCTGCGGTCTTTGACGAGTCCGAGATTCCGTATCGCCATAAGCAGATGCTCGTTGGCGAGTTCGGCAAATTCGAGTTCGGGCATGGCCTCCGGGCCAAAGAGGAAGCCTCCAAGGGCCGGGAGTCCCAGCTCAGAACAGCCCCGGTCATCCCCTAGCCGAGCAAAAACCAGGCGCAGTCCTACCCAGAGATCGGCGTGACGGCTCCCACGAGTGCGTTCCGCCATCCGGCGCAGGCGCTGGCCGCTGTAGAAACGGGCGTAACGCGAACGAGCATCTTCGGAGGCGCCAGGGGAGTGAAGCAGGTCGCGGTCCTCGGCCACGAAAAGAAAAATGAGCCGGTAGACGAGACGGAGCAACTGGCGGTAGAGATCCTGTTTGTTCAACTCGCCGGCTTTGAGACGCTGGCAGAGATTCTGGTTTGATTTGTGGGAGATGAATCCCGTACCGAGATTCTCAAGCGCCCTCTGCACGCCGTCGCGGAGTTGGTCGAGTGCTCTCCGACCTTCGGTCTCTGCCAGTTTGGACCAAAGTTCAAGCCAGCAGGTCTCTGGGTGATCCTTGGCAGTGCCCTCAAGCCGGGACTGGTGGCAGACCATCCAGAGGAGACGGAAATCCGCGTAGGCTTCTCCTTCGAAGATACCTTCGAGATCAAACTCCACATGGGCCTGGCGCGTGAGGCTCGCATTGTCGCGAAGGATGACAACCTTGAGCCCATTTGAAACGAAAGCCCACAGGTTCTGTTCGGACCGGTTGAGAAATTCCTGCACCATGCCGTGTGGGCTGGCCTTGCTTGCGCCCTGAATTCGCTGCTCACTACGCTTGTCGAGGTCGGCGCGGAAGCTTACAAGATGGATGGGAACTTGGTAGTGCTGGCCCTGCCAGACATGGGAGATGGGGTAGGTCTTCCCATCGATCTCAAAGGGGGAAGCACCGATCAGACGACCGTACCCCAGTTCCTGAAAGAGTTGAAGCAGCCACTTCTCGCGAGTGAGCGTCGTGCCAAGGTCTGACGGTGGCAATGCTCCCTTGGCCTTCCGAAATCCGGCCCAGAGCGACAGAAGGCGAGTCCAGGAGCGGCTAATGGCCTCGTTGAGCTTCTCGCCTGCGCCGAGGTGATAATCCTCGGGCTTGAGGCCGTCGAGATCGGTCCCCTCCATGAGTCGGCTGAGAAGGTCAGAGGGGAGCAGTGCACCCTCGGTCCGAATGTTGAGGAAGGGCAGGCGGTGGCTCATGTCAGAGACCCTTCACTGGCATTGGGAGTAGCACATAGATTCCCAGCACGTCCGGCGGGTGCTGGGCCTCGACCCGGAGGGTACCTCTTGCCTTGGCTGCCGTGCGCACGCGGCGATGAGCGTTGAGAAGAACCTCAGCCCGCTCGTCGCATGCCAGGTCGAGACGGGAGGTCAGATGCTGCATTCCGTCCAGGACCCCTTGCAGGAACATGCGAACTTGCTCAGGCAACACGTTGCCCGTGGGCGCAGCCATCAACAGGCTCTCCGCCTGATCACGGTCCAACCACCGAGCCTGGTCAGGAGCGCCTTCAAAAGCCACGAGGTCTGCATCCTCGGCCAGGAGAGGATAGTCCTGACCCCCGCGGTTGATGATCAAATGCATGCGGTGGCGCAAAAGAAACAGTGTGGTGCGTGTGGAGACGGCCTCTGTTCGGATCACGCCGCACCGGCTGGCGACATTCTTGCCAAGCGGATCTAGGGCGGTGTCCAGCACATAGCCGGCAAGGCTCTCAACAAATGGATGAATGCGACTGAGCAGCAGTCCATTCTCAGGCGCCGGAGTCTGGAACCGGACCAGGAGCTTTTCGTCTTCAACAGGAAGCGCGTCCTTCAATCCGCGGACGCACTCAGAGAGATCGATGCGGATGCCCTTGCGCTCGCGGGTCCAGCCCGCGCCGAGAGCTTCCAAGGCATCATGGACAAAGGTCTCAACATCTACCCCCATACCAATGGCTCGACGGGCGGCCTCCAGCTCCTTGTAAACCTCTTCAGTTTTCAGTCCATGCTGCGCAAAGATGGTGCGAGACTTCTTTTCGCGTTCTCCGGCCGCGTCCCACTGAGCATAAAGGTCCTGGGTTTGTGGCTTGAAGTAATCCTCAAAGCCAGGAAGAAGTTGCTCCTGACTTGGGGGAGAATCCAGACCACGCAACACCAGCCCTTCAAAGACGGCCTCAAGAACTTCATCAGAAGTCGCCGGGACGGGTACTGAGATACCGAGAGAACTGCGAATCCTCTTGTGCTTGCGGAGCAACACGTCGAGCACGATGCCGTCGATCTGATTGTCCTTGCCGAAGAGAGTGAGGACCTTCACCGACTTGCTCTGCTGACCGAAGCGGTCAACGCGGCCTTCCCTTTGTTCGTGACGAGTTGGATTCCAACTGAGGTCATAGTGCACGACCGCGTCGAACTGATCCTGGAGGTTGATACCTTCGCTGAGGCAGTCAGTCGCTACCAGCACACGACGGTTGACTTTGCTTAGTTGATCAATTCTGTCCTCGCGGTCTGCGGGAGCCAAGAGGCCGGTGACAGCGGCGATCTCCACATCGGCGAACTGGCGCTTCAAATTTGAACGAAGATGGTCCGCTACGTATTCCGCTGTGGGAATGAAGCGGCAGAACACGATTGGGTTGAAGCCCTCTTCCAGCAACTGTTTGACCTGAACCGTAACTAGGTCGAGCTTGGTGTCCAGCTTCCCGTAAAGTGACACGGCCTCTTTTGCCATCGCCAACAGACGGCGACGTGTTCGCACGCCCTCATCATCCACGTCTCCCAGATCGCTGCCGGGAACGATGTCCGAGACAGTTAGAGAGTCGCGGTCATCGCCAATATCCATCACAGCAGAGCGTCCTTGTTCGTCTGCTTCCCCTTCAGTGTCTGCTTCCAGGTTCGCGGCCCGCGTTGTAAGCGTGGCTGCTGCTGCAGCAGGACTGGATGCCATAGACCTCAGGAGGGCAAGAGCTGACCACCACCGGACACGCCGCCGGACCATTGTCCCCGATTTGTCCTGAACCGATTCACGGACGAACGACAACACCCTCTTGAAGAAGGCCCTGTACTCGGGGCTGAGCGCATAGGATTGCTCGGCATCTTGGCGCTTAGGAAACGGCGTATCCGTATTTAGGTAATGTTCGATGTCTCCGCGTTTACGTTGAACCAGATGGACTGCAAGGTGCTCCCGGTGTACCCGGTTGGCGTCTCCACCCAAGTCTGGAGGCAAATTAGCGAGAGCCGGGTCAAGGACCGCAAGGAGAGAACGAAAGGCGTCTTCGTTGCCGGAGTGGGGAGTCGCCGTAACCAACATGAGGTGGCGATCTGCCTTTTCGGCCAGCTTCCGTAGCAACAGATGCCGTTGATGCTGGGCACTGCTGACCCTGCCGGCAAAGGCGCAGGTGTGAGCCTCGTCCACAATGACAAGTTCTGGGCAGGTGCGAAGAAAGTCGTCCCGGCGATGGTCAGACTTGATGTAGTCCAGGGAGACGATCGTGAAGGGGAAATGATCGAAGAGGCTCTCGCCACCTCGGCAATCGGATTCCAGACGACGAGCTGTACCCGCCAGGACCAACTCGGCATCGATTTGGAACTTGTTCTTCAGTTCTCTTTGCCATTGTTCAGCGAGATGAGGTGGGCAGAGGACGGCCATGCGCGTAACTTCGCCGCGGTCCAACAGTTCCTTAGCGAGAAGAGCCGCTTCAATGGTTTTTCCGATACCCACGTCATCTGCAATCAGGAGCCGCACCGGGTCTTGCTTGAGGCCCATGAGTAATGGAACCAACTGATACGGCCGGGGCTCGAAATTCAAATGCCCGAAGGATCGAAACGGTCCCGCGCTGGCTCGGAAACCAAGACGCAGAGCATCCCGAAGCATACGTGAGGAGCGGTAATCGCCTGCCTGCTCTGGGATGGGGTACTCAAATTGAGCGGGGCTGATTTTTTCAAGACCGACAAGAATTCCGGTGACCTCCATGTCTCCGCCGCCCAAGGGGCGGAGCATGGTCATCTCCTCCGAGCTTTCTGGTAGTACCACCCACTCTCTGCCCCGGGCCCGCACCAGACTGCCAACCGTGAAGGTCATGCAGGACTCCCGAACACAGAGGGAAATCTCTTCACGACATCATCCCAACTCTCTGCGTGGTGGAATCGGATCACCTGGAAACCTGCGTCTTCCATGGAAGAGTTTTGACCCCTATCTCGGCTCTGTCGTTCGGGAAAATCGTGAGGCGGCCCGTCTACGTAGACCACGGCTTGGTGGTCGTCATATAGAAAGTCTGGGCGCGTCATGCAGGGTTTATAGAAAACCTGAGCACGCGTTGGTAAACGCAGGTTCTTCGTGTAAAGAAACCCCAACCAGTCCTTTTCAAGTTTGGAATCGCATTTATTCACCAATTCCCGCAAGTGATCCTCTCGGCTTTTCGCGCTTGACGAGACGTTGAGAGTTCCCCTACTCATGCCGAGGAGATAGTCGCGCACAAGGTGGCGGTCCAGCAATTCGTGATCCCACTGGTTCCCGTAGGACATCAAGCAGTCGTAACATGCCGCCACGCACGCCTCTTTCGATCCCTTTGGAAAATGCAGGTCATCCCCTGTCGATGGATCGAAGTGCAGAAGTTCCAAGGCTGTCTTCGCCACTTCAATCAAGGCGATCTGCCCATCTTCCAAGAGTCTTCTCAACACGCCCGCACCCCCTTCAGCACTCTCGTAAATGAGGATTTGGTTACGAGGTTCCGCAGATGGTAGTGGCTCCGCCGCTAGCTCCGAATCTTCAAGTTGAAAATAGACTTGAATTGCATTTTTCAGGGCTGCTTGAAGAGTGGCCATGAATTTTTCGTCGCGAACTGGGACGGGTTCAAACAACAGGCAATTTCGCCTGTCCTCGACATAAGGAATCACCCTCGCCACGTTGCTGGACATTTCGTCAGCTTCGATACTTTCCTGTTCTTCCAAGTCTTTCTGAGATGCCCAGTATCCGCGTTCGAGGTCGAGAACAAATCCATCGGGTTTGGTCAAATCACGACGTCGCATGCCAAGATTCACTCGCCAGATTGTAGCTGCGTCCCCGTAGTGCAAGACCGCTAACGGAATGGTCCCTCCACTTAACTCGGCTTTCCGAGGGCTAGGTTTTCCACCTCTTTCCTCGAAACGAATCGAAGTCTGGAGGTCAAAACCTTTGCGGAGACGTTCCTCTTCATCGGAATTGATCCGCTCTCTCCGACGAGTCGCAACATTCTGGAGACGGAACATATTCCCTCGGGCCATCCCGAGGGTCAGGCCACAATGCTCGCAGACATCAGGCCCCGGTTGGCCCTCAGAAGCCGAGTGTAGATAACCGCAAGCTGTGCATCGCTTCATCTGACCAAGGATTGGGCCATCTCCTACGGGCAGAATCACCTTGTTGATTTCATACCGACTGCCTTCGTGATAAACGATGGCTCGGGGACCGAATTCCGAAATAGCCAGGAACCGGGGGCGCGAGAGGAACTCTTCACCGGATTTTTCGCGCACCTGTCGCCGGCCGGGGATGAAGGCAGACAATGGAAGTCGAGGGAAGCTATAACCAGGGAGGAAGCCCTCACTTGCGAAGTAGCGATAGCTGTAGAAGTCAGACTGCATCATGTTGTCCGATTCACAGAGAAGCTTCAGTTGAGCTTCGGATTCCCGGCGAAGCCGCTTGGCCTTCTCATGGTCTTTGGGGGCACGGGTGTGGTCCAGGATGATCTTGTTTTGAAGCTCCTGCTGATTCCGCGCACTCCTATACATGGTGCGCCAGCGCTCGCAGGCGGCATCGAATTGGTTCTCCAACTGGAGTAGCACGCGGTCGAGCCATTCGGAGGTGTACCAAGCCGCGCAAGATAGCTCATCTTTCAAGTCGTCGAGAATGGCTTGGGCTTTTTTCCGCGTAGAGACTTTATAAAGCTGGTTCGTCATCGTCGTCGAGACCGACGGCAACAGCTTGAGGGTCGGATTCTCCCCCTCAAGGTCGAGGATGTCGCGAAGAGACCGTTTTAGATCTATTTTTGTCTCCGCGAGCCATAGCGCATGGATGTGGGAGCGAATCAAGTCCTCGTTCGCCAAGTCCAGCCGAGGTGTTGCCACTCGACCGGAGACCATGCGCTCTGGACGCTTGAAGAAGTATTGGTCATGAGAGCTACCGGTGCTGCAATAGCTGTAGACAAGTGCGGGTTGGCCACTCCGACCAGCCCGCCCGCTTCTCTGCGCATAGTTCGCTGGTGTTGGCGGTACGTTCCGCAGGTTGACCACGTTCAGGTCAGCAATATCGACACCAAGCTCCATCGTGGGACTGCAATAGAGAATGCGCAACCGCCCTGCGCGAAAGTCATCTTCGCGCTCCTCCCGCTGCTTAGCGGGAACCTGGGCAGTGTGCTCGCGAGCTTCTAATCCCAGCAGGTGATGAGCCGTTTCCTTGTAGAACTCAACGAAGAACCGGTTTGGATTGACACCTGCGGAGGACTCTGTCGTCTGGAGCAGAGGATCATGGGGGATGGTGCCATCGCCGACCTTCCAGACAATGGCGTCTGCCGGAACTTGATAGCCAAATACCTCAGAGGAGCTGTCACGAATCTCTAAGAGTCCCGCGATTCGGAGCAGATCAAAAAGCTGGCGGATAATCAATGTCAAATCGTCGCCCGGCATCGGTATCCCAGGAAGCAATCTGTTCGCTTCTCGCTTCAAGAATTGTCCGAAGGCGCTCCGAGGTCCCACAAACGTAAGGCTGTTTCGATAGGTGTTGTCCGCATCGACGCTTTGACGCGGATAGGCCAGTGTGGCCCGATCCATTAACTCATCTTCATCAATGGACCAGGGCTCCTTCAGACGCTGGTTGCTCCGCTGCTTGAGCTGGTCTTGGTAGTCCGACCTCAGGTAATCCACCTTGATCGCAAGTTCTCGCCGAAGGACGTCTAAGAGTGTTCGACACCATTTTGTCCGGTCCGACGGAGAACCACTGACTAGGAGAACATGCTTCCTCGACCAGTCTTCCTCACTTGCGCAAAGATCTGCGAGGCTCTTGTATTCAAGGGTCAGAAGCCCTACCTGCTCCAGATTTGGGAGATTGATGCGCCAACCACGTCGAAGATCCCGGTAAAGTCTGTAGGCAAGCAAGTCCCGGAGTGCCTGCTTGGTATCATCTTTCGCGGCAAATCTAAGCGTGGGATCAACAGCATAGTTCTCGAACGGAAGACTCAGAACCTCAAATACCGCGTGGCTTAATTTGTCGTGGGTGAGCCCTTCTGAGCCCGCTAGACGAACAGCTTGATAAAGGGCGGCTCGAAGAAGCCCAGTCTCTGCGAAATCGTTGAAATGTCCAGCCTGAAGCGATGCGTCCTGTCGATTGTCGGTAAAGCTGAGGAGCTTACGGGCCTTGTCTTCAATCCCATCCGCCGATTTCAAGTGACGAACAGCTGAGAGGCTGAGAACTGTAGTGGCGGTACTCCTGCCTTCAGAGCTTAAAGTGGCCAATTTGCCAAAATCTTTGCGCTGACGCGGGCTGTAAGTTACCCGGCAGTTCGGACAGAAGCAAAACGGGGCAGACAGAAAAACCACCGGGAGCCCGCTGGCCGCCTCGGTACCGTCCTTCCGAAACGTGTGAGGAATCGGACGCTTGTCCCGACGATCAGCCCGGATTCGGGGTGATCCGTGGAAGATCTCTTTCCATTCATCCGGCAGTCGCTCTAGTTCAATCGAGGGATCTGAAGGCCAGGGCTCATCAAGCACCATCAGGTAGCCAGCGTGAATATGATCCTCTTGGCTCTCGTCCTCGCCGGCAGGTCGTGGAACAACCTCAGTAGCTCCAACCTCTTCCTTCAAATAGATGCTATAAAAATCCTGACCACATGCACGGCAAAATGCCAAAGGGTACAGCCGCTCTTCTCTATGATCCGGTCGATACAACTGCGGCTGCAATGTCATCCATCGGTCTTCGCCTTTGCCGATGGTGGCATACACTGCATCTCCCTTACTGATGAACTGGTGAAGACGAAAGGCGAAAGGACGATTACCGCTGACAGGGTCCGGATCGCACTTGTACCCATGCAGTAGCCATCGTTGGATAGCGGCCGCGCAAACTGCCTCATCCACTTCGATCTGTTCGGAGAGCTGCTTTGCTGCCTGCTTGATCGTTTTTGGGGCAGCTCTTTTCAGATACTCGGTGCCATTTTCAGGTTCGAGGCCGAATGTTGTCTCCACCCAACTCGCCATTGGGTCCTGACAGAAGGCGTCGAATCGACTTGGGATCGCGAAGCTGTCATCCTTCACCCGGGTCCTGAGTTGTTCCGCGACAGTTGGATTGTCCAGATGGACCTCGGGCGTAATCCGACGAAGCCTCTCGGCAATCACGTGGTCCGCTGAAACTGAGGCTCCAAACATCCGAGTGGCAACTGCGGCCACATCTCGCCTGATGTCTGCAAAAGTAGCGCCGGTGCCCATCGTAGCCGAGGTGCCAACACAAATCACGTCGATGACTTTGAGAGTCTCTCGGAGGCGCCGGACCAACATCGAGACATCTGCACCCTGACGGCCGCGATAAGTATGCAGCTCATCAAGCACCAAGAATTTCAGATCACCGGCAGCCCTGATCAGGTGTTCACGTTCTCGAGGGCGAGTGAGGATCAGCTCAAGCATGACGTAGTTGGTAAGCAGAACATCTGGCGGATTGCTGAGAATCGCGTCCCGTTCTTCGTCGTTCTGCTGCCCCGTGTAAAGTGCAAACCGAACCGGCGGCTTGTCTGCTGGGAATCCCGGCCCGAGAAACTTGTCCATCTCTCCAAGCTGGCTGTTCGCAAGAGCATTCATCGGGTAGACGACGATCGCCTGGATGCCATGCCCGCTGCCGATCTCCAGGACGTGATTGATGATGGGAATGAGGTAGGCTAGGCTCTTCCCTGAACCGGTGCCAGTGGTGAGCACATAGTTCACTCCCTGCTGAGCGCAATCGATTGCCTGCTCCTGGTGCCGATGAAGCTGGAGTGGGGCACCTAGTGGGTTCTCTGCAGTTTTTCCACGTCGGAATATCTCCCTGCAGGTGGGATGGAGGCGCTTCTGGTCGACTAGAGCATCTATGGTTGGCCCCTTGACGAAGGCGGGGTTGAGTTGAACCAAGGGTTCCGGCCAAAGGAATCCGCCATCCAGCCGAGAGGTAATGAATTGTTCAATCTCAGAGTCACGTACCTCCAGGAACCCCTTTACATACGCGCTATAGTCCCCGATGAGGTCGTCACGGTACTGGAAGATGTCCATAATATGTCCTTTGCAGGCTTTCATATAGTATGGCACCCAGCTCACCGGTCGAAAGGCCTTCCTGGTAGTTCAATCATTCTCATGACAAAGGATTTACTGACAGGTTTGCATCACTGGTAATCTGCGACGGGAAATCGCATCGGATCGCTCAACATTCTGCGCGGTGATCGGAGTTGAAAGGTAGGCTGTCGTGTTTAAGGTTGCCCTATTCTGCCCTACTCGTTGGAAACAGACGCGGTGAAACCGCCACCTTACTGTCGGTTCGCTCGATCCAAGATCATTCGCGCTAAGTTCACGCTCTCGGACACGACAGCGATGATCCGAGGGGATGGGCTGCTGATATCAGGGTCCCGCGCCAGACGAACGGCCGCTATGATCGCGGCGGCGATGACCAGCGTCGACTTCATTCGTGTCTGCTCTTGCACGTTCTGCGCCCAAGCCTCCCGCTCCCTGGCAATAGCTCGCTTCATTTCACCCATCAGTGCACCACTGATCGCACGGGCTTAGGGCCAAGTCTGTACGAGAGCTTCCCTCGAAAAATCTCGGAAGGAAGATAGTTCCTTTTCTCTCCGCAAAGCGGACACTGTGCAGCAATCCAGGTATCCGGCATCGTGCCAATCGGCGCCAGGATGTTCTCGCCGCACTTCTTGCAACGGATGGTGAAGTCGCAGCACCGGGTTGCGGGGAGATTGAACACAGAGAGGAGTATAGGAGAACAAAAAGCGAAACTGCAATGTGGATTTCTCTCGGCAACAGCCAGTCGAAAACACTCCACACGAAGAATTCACTTATCTTTATTGTTTTCAATTGTGTACGGTGCGGAGGGTTGATTCGATAGCGCAAATCTGGCAGGATAGAGGCCAAGTGAACGGGCCGCTATGCGAATTGTCTCCCCCACCTTTCGCATTGGTTTCGGTCTGCTGTTGGCTGTTCTGCTGAGCGTTGTCGGGTATCAAGTTCTCCGGCGTTCGAGCTTCTACGCTCCAGACGCGTTGCTGCAGCAAGCCGACGGTTCGTCATGGCCTGATTTCGCGGTTTGGACCAGTCTCTCCTATATATATGGGGCGCGAGGATTCAATCTGTTCCCCGTAGCGCTGCGTGAAGCGCCAACCTCCCGGCCATTGCACATCGCAATCGGAAGTTCAGTTCCATTCGCAAGTCACGATCCCATCGCTGATCTCCGGCTCCCCCCAGATCTGGTCTGGCACCAGTTCAATTTGAGCAGGCGACCAATCCGTTCACAATGACCGAACGCAGCTGAAGACTGCCGACACGCGCTCTCACGAAGAGCTGGTTTATTGACGCGATGACTCGAGTACAACTTCTCCGGATCGGCAAGCGAATCGCTCTTGTCCTATCGGCGCTGATCGTTGTCCTAGGCGGAGCGTATTACTACGCCGTCATGCCGCATCGCCCTCACGTTCCCGTGGGATCGGCCGAGGATTTGCTGTTTCAAGCGGATACTCTTGCGTGGAACGATCGATGGGAAGAGGCTGCGCCACTTTACCGGCAAGCCGAATTGCTATTTCGAGCGCATGGAAACCAGACGAAAACTCTATACGCGGCTGTGAGTCAGATCCCGCCAAATCAATCAGTCGATATTCCGGCTACAATCTGGTCTCTCACGACTGATCTTTCCCAATCAGGAGCCTCTGATCCCGAAACTCGCCTTCGAATTCTCACTGTGCGCGGAATCCTTCAGACAAATCAGGACGCGGCACAGGCACGTACAACTTGGGAGGAAGTCGAGAAACTGGCAAGGAAGCTGCATCACTATGAGCTAGCAACGCGAGCCATCGGTGAACAGGGAATCGCGGCCTTTATTCTTGGGGATGCCCTCACCGCGAAAAAACAAGTGGTCCTTGCTTGGACTTTCGCCAAGCCTGAGTTGGATCCCACAGCGCGCATTCGTTATGCGTCTGTGTATGGGGCTGGGCTTGTAGCGGTGGGCAGATACGGAGAGGCCATGACTCCGTTGAATGAGGCGATCAAAATCGCAGAAGCTCATCCCGAGGTTGCCTATCCGACTCTTGCCATCAGCACCAAAATCGATGCTCTTGTGGGACTTCGTCGATACAAGGAAGCACTCGAGCTCGCGAACGACTCTCTGAGCCGCCTCAAAGAAACTCCGTTCGACGGTGAAAAGACTCAAGTCTATTTATCCCGTGGCACGATAGAAGCAAGTCTCGGCAATCGAAGTGCTGCGATTTTCGACATGCGGACAGCCCTTGGTCTGGCCGATCACATGCACAACTTTCGCGGATTGACTGATGTCGGCGGAACACTCGCGCAGACATATTTCGATAGCGGACAATTGCACGAGGCACTCGATGCGATCAACGCGGCAATCCAAGCCAACACCAACATTCCCAACGAGCTCTACCTTGCCCCTGCCAATCTAGCTCTGAAGGCAAGAATCCTCGATAAGATGGGCGACACCGAAGGGGCGGACGACTTTTTTCAAAAGAGCACTACCCTTGTCGACGCAATGCTGCAGCGCGCTTCTACGGTCGGGGTGCAGCGGCAACTCCTGGCTGAGATGAGCGACATTTACTCAGCCTACTTCGCATCTCTCTGTCGGCAGGACCACTACAATGACGCGCTTAGAGTTCTGGAGAAGGTGCGGGGGCGCCTTGAGGCGGAAGCTCTACAGCACCACAGTTCCCAGCCTCTACACGCTCCCACCCCACAGGAACAGGAATTGACGCGGCTCAACGTCGCCCTGATCAACACGGATGACCCGAAGAAACGGGATGCTCTGATGAGCGCCATTTACCAAACAGAAATCAGCTTGGGGCCGAGCAAACTTGCTGCAATTTCCGTTGTTCATCCTGTGTCGTTGCCTCAGCTCCAGCGCGTTCTCTCGCAAGACCAATTACTGATTGAGTATGTCCTGGCAAATCCAACGTCTTATGCTCTGGCCATTTCAAGATCGGGAGTTCATGCATATTCGCTTCCTTCAAGGGCCGCGATTGAGGCCAACGCGGCAAAATACCGCAACGAGATCCATGCCAAATTGACCGATCCCACACTGGCGCAAACCTTGTTCAGAGAACTGTTGGCACCCATTCAGGAATACGCAGAGAAGCGGGACCTGGTTATTGTTCCCGACGGTCAGCTCCATCTGCTGCCATTCTCCGCTTTGGGGAACAAGGGCGCGTACGTAATTTCATCCCACACAGTGGATGTGGTGCCATCGTCTACTGCGTTTGTCATTTTGAACAGGCAGTCGGAAGAAAAGGAAAGTGCGGAAATGCCGTATATCGGGGTGGCGGCTTGGACTCAAAATACAGACAGCCGCAGTCCGATCCTGCGTGCAATCAGCGGCCCCGAGCGAAGTGAATTTGTACCGCTACCCCAAAGTGAAGCGGAAGTCGAAACCATCGCTTATGACTTACCGAGGCCAAACACAATCCTTCTCGGCGCCAACGCGACCGAAACCCGGTTCAAAGAATTATCAACTGAAAGCACGGAAGTCATCCATCTTGCCCTTCACGGCTACGCAGACGTCGACTACCCCGATCGGTCGGCGCTGATTTTCGCACCGGAAGTGAATGGCCCTGACGATGGATTGTTGCAGGCGCGCGAGATTCGCGAACTCCACATCAAAGCGAAACTGGTCACCTTGTCCGCTTGCGACACGGGCGTCGGACCGGTTGGAGAGGCTGATGTCGCTAACGTGGTTAACGCCTTTATAGAAGCCGGAGCCGATTCAGTCGTCTCTACTTTGTGGGACCTCGAGGATGAGTCCACAGAGCATCTAATGAAAGTGTTTTATTCAAGGTTAGCCTTGCACGAGCGGAAGGTCGATGCGCTTCGTTCAGCGCAGCTCGATCTGCTGAATAAAGGACTTTCGCCGTATTTCTGGGCCGGTGTCCAGATCGTTGGCGATCCCTCCGGAACAATCCGATGAGACAAGGAGACTTATGACGATTTCCAGGTCACAGCGCGAAACGATTCTCGCAAGAATCCAGAAGTTGGTTGCTGAGAAATACTTCGATCCCAATTTCGACGACTCGGTGTGGAACGGAATTGTGGAACAACACCGCGCCACCATTGTTGACGCCGAAACCGAGAAGGCATTTGAGAACTCGGTTGCGACGATGCTCGCGGAGATGGCGCCAAGCCCCCTGGCACTCCTATCCGACCGCACCCTCATTACGCCGCCAAATGCAATCAACGCGAGCTTTTCAGTGCGGACCGTTGACGGTCAACCCCATTGGGTTTTCAAGGATGTTCTTCCAGGAGGAGTTGCCACGCGAGCGGGAATCAAAGCTGGCGATGTTCTTTTGTCGGTCGGCGGTAAGCCTGTCAATCCATCCCTATCTGATGGCGCAGCCCCGAGTTTTGAAATGCGCCAAAACTTCCAAGTTGTTATTTTGCGCGGTGATCCTGCGGAGGAACTGACGGTCCCGCTTGAAACGCCGGTTCCCAAATACAAAGACAATCCCTATTCTGAACCGACCGCACTCGCGACCGGGATTCAGACGGGCAACATCTCTTATCTCCGTGTGAGCCTGTTCCCTGGAGCGATCGGGATCGACTTTGCGAATGAGCTGGACTCGATTTTTGCCGGGCGTTTCAAGAATGCTGACCGGCTCATCATTGATATGCGCGGAAATCCGGGCGGAGGCATTGGAGGTCTCACCCTGATGAGCTATCTCACTCCTGGCCGCAACCCAATCGGCTACAGCAAGAGCCGGGAGATGGCTCGGAAAAATGTCTCCCCCGACGCACTCCCCGTTTTTGACAGAGTTCCTCGATCGAAACTGGCACTACCTAGGCTCGCAATCAAGTTCTTGGGGAAGACATCGATTTTCCTGTATACCGAGGCGCTTGGCCAGCGCGATTGGCATGGCCGCACCGCCATCTTGGTAGACGAACACACAGCTGGCGCTGCCGAGATGGTGGCTCAGTTCGCTCAGGAAAACAGTTTGGCCACGATAGTGGGAATGAAGACTCCAGGACGTCTCGTAACACGCAGAGCGAGTAAACTCGGGTTTGGTTATCGGCTGGTGATTCCGATTGCGGCCTATGTGAGCGCCAAAGGCACCCAGATTGAAGGGAACGGGATCACCCCGGATATTCCCATCGCTTGGTCGTTCGAGGACGTTGCCGCTGGTATAGATCGACAACTGATTGGTGCCGTCGACGCCTTGCGTGCCGCTTAGTCGGACTGCCCCGGTCGGCAACTTCAGTGAGAGTCTGCAGCGGATTTCGGCTCGCGCTTCCGACTGCGCCTACACGGAGGGTTCAATTCTGGAAGGCGCGCCGTTAGAACCGGACATTCTGAAAGCCCCTCGATCCGCAATTTACGATGGTTGCTGTCGGAGAAAGGAGCTGCATATCCGAGGTTCAGCCCAACGACCGCCCTTACCGTTCGCAGATTACTGTCGCATCTTCAGTGTCATTTCCTGTGTGATTGAGGAAGAGAGTGTTGTGCATCACGCCTGTAATTTCTTCGCGATGACAGGGGCGCATATCCTTCGCGAACATCATCGGCTGCCAGCTATAGCGGTCAGCGGCGCTGCCTTCTTTTCGCTCAATCCCGCCCTGTACCCGCTCGCCTTCGCTGAGCATGCCAATGGACGGGTCTTCGCTGGGCTTGATGGCTTCCACTCCTGGATCGAATGTAGGGGTTATGTGATCGATCTTCTGGCACCGCTATTTCCGGAGAATCTAACCGAAATTACTGAGCACTCTGAAGTGCCGAGGCGCGCCTTCATCAAACCGTTGTCGGATATGGCCTCTCGTCTGCCACAAAGAGGAGATCCGGAAGGAACGTTTTTCCTCATTCCTGATGAAGCGTGCCAAGCGAATATGGAGCGGACCCATAGGAAACCGGCGACTCGCGATCTCCAAACCGTCTGCAGTACCTGGTATCAACGGCCGCCCAAGAAGATGAATACGGAGTTCCACATCAAGGACAATCTAGGAAGAGTCATGACGTTGAGGCGGAAGGACATCGGCATCAGGGGATTCTGGTAGCTTCTGCGTTAGTTGAGCCGCCAGCAGATACTGGATGCGATTGCGGCGCAACAGCCTCTCCGTGCACCATCGCAGAGCTAGGAGCGAAGGACACAGAATGAAAGTCGACAGAATCAGACAAATCTTTTTGGAGTTTGTACGAAGACTGCCGGAGCAGGGGATGCCCAGCCGTGGAGCAAATACCGGCCCACAACCGCTGACCGGCCAAATGGTCATCCGCGGCAATCTTTTGATGAGTGATGAGTTGGCGGCCGGCTATCTGGAAGCGTTGGAGAAGATGGATGAAATCTCTTCTGCCGAGGGGACATGGAATAAGGATGCCATCGACGATCTCTTCGCCAAACAGGTGCTGTCTGTGGCGACGGCGCCAATGGACCAGCGAACCGCTGCCATCGCTCAGGCGGAAAGGGAGTTTTCCGAGAAGTTGAACGAGCCCTCAGCAGCTTGGCAAATTGACCTATCTGTCTTTGGGGCCAATTACGACCTGGCAGGCGAGACCTTTGGAAAGGTCTCATTTGTGGCCGACAACGTTAGATCAGACTACGCAGTCCCAAGCCTCATCCAGGCCAATACAGACACGGCGTTTCTTTTCGCGCGAGTATCGGTTCAAGCAATCAATCGTAAAGCCGCTCTGGAAAGGGCACGTGAAATTGTCGAGCAGCACCTGACAATCCTGAACGCGATTTGCGCTGACCTGATTCCCTCTAGAACCCATCTCTTTTGCATGGGTGGACCTGTTCAACGCCTCGGGCTCAGCCGCTCCACGACCTCTTCAGAAGACGAACCGATTGTCAGGATTCATAGAGAGAGCGATGCTGTCCTTCTGTCTCGCGATTATTACGATGCATTCCTGGAACGGCGCGGCGGCCCCCGGGCAAGTCAACTGCTGCTCTCCTCGAACACATTTGCCGGACGATTAGTGTCGGCATTGGAAACAGCGGGTGAGGCGTGCATTGAAGTCAAGTCGCATCGAGCTTTCCTGCTACACGCAATCGCACTAGAGAGTGTCGTGCTGGGGAGGCAGACCCAAACAGAGATCACCTATCAGCTCAGCGCTCGTGTTGCCCACTTATTAGGTGCTGATCTAAATGCTCGGAGAAATATCGCCAAAACCGTCAACGATCTATACTCGCTTCGATCCAAGATCGTACACACCGGCGCGACAGACGTTTCCATTAGCGAGTTGGAGTTGATCACTCAGATGTCATTGAACACGCTGTACGCATTTCTAAAGCTCAAGCCATTTGTCGGAATGAACAAGATCGAGGAGCTTGAGCAGTGGTTCAAGGACCGGATGTTGGGCGCCGCGGATGATTTCAGTTGAGGAAGGTTCTTAGGAACACAACACACTATTCAGGCTTGCGCCGGTGGAAGTTAGCCCTCTATCGCCCGGATGCACAGGAAGAATGTATTGGTCTGCTTTGAAAAGACGCTAGTACCGGGTCCAATCCTCAAGCGGATGGTCGATGATCGAGTGTGAAAGTTTTTCCGACAGGAGATCAGAACACGACTTCCAGACAATGACCGCCACAGGTACCAGCATCAATGCCAGGGCCAGTCCCGCCAGAACACTTAGGACCGTCTCCACTACGGCCGGGCGCGTCGATACGACGGAACGTCTGCAGTGAGGACACACTGATTCTTGGGCTCGCGTCTTTGAAGACTCAAGCGCCGAAAGTGCCATCGTCATCCTCCTCCTCGTCTTGAGAGAAATTCTCTCCGTTGTGGAGCGCTGTGAATGCCTCTCGCTCGCGTTTATCGCGGCGGACTTCGAGCAGTTGTTCGCCTGTGGTGTGTTTCGGTGAAAAACAGTATTGGACGTACGCTTCAAAGAGCGAGTGGTTGGGGATGCGTCGCTTCAGCAGGTCTTCGAGATGATTCTTGTAGAGCGCGCTGAGAGCCTCGGGCATGATGCGATAACTGGCTCGGTTCGCCTGCTTGGTGATTGTTGCCTGGAGCCAACCTCGCTCGATCCAGCAGACGATTTCACTGCGACG
>Ga0181529_10000835_pt1 | contig 42879 bp, 36 predicted proteins | sample PEATcosm2014_Bin_36_FD_119763 | JGI IMG/M metagenome (GOLD analysis project Ga0181529, IMG submission 119763) | Peatland microbial communities from MTU Mesocosm Facility, Houghton, MI, USA - PEATcosm2014_Bin10_30_metaG | ecosystem: Environmental > Terrestrial > Soil > Wetlands > Peat | place... | reverse complement strand
GCTGGCCGGGGCTGTGGCCTTAGCCAGATCGCAGGCGCGCCACAGATACCAACTGGCCACGGAGCGGAAGGGCGCCCAACGCTTGCCGCGCTTGAGCAGCACTTCCGGCTTGGGCAAATCTTCGGCAGCCAGCGGGCGGGTTTTGGGCAGGCGCTGAAAGGTGAGCGCAAAGCCTTTGCGCACGCCGTAATCGGTGGACGGCAGAACGTCGGGTCGTCCGAGACGAAAGATTAGAAGCATCTCCACGGTCCACGGACCGATGCCGCGAACCTGGGTGAGCCGCTCAACGATCTCGGCGTCGGTCATTTTATTGATTGCCGCATGAGTGGGGACGGTTCCATCCAGCGTGCGCGCGGCCAAGTCTTTCAGCGCGCGCGACTTGTTGCCGGAGACGCCGGCTGAACGCAGCACCTCGTCGGGTGTGTCGAGCAGCAGTTGCGGCGTGGGATTGCCGCCGTAGAACTCGCGCACCCGACCGTGGATGGTGGCTGCGGCTTTGCCGTTCAACTGTTGATAAAGGATCGACTCCAGCAGCGACTCGAAGGGCGATTGCTGCGCGTCGAGCTTGAGGGTGAAGGGGCCGGCGCGGTCGATCAGCGCAGCCAGCTTGGCGTCTTTCGCGCGAAGATGCGTGAGCGCTTCATCAGGATCAAAGGGAAGTTTGCGGCTGCGGCCATTGTGGATCATGGGAAGAGTGTATCGTGCCGGGACTTTGCCATGGCAGATTTTAAGGTCGCCACTCAAAAACTGCGCCAATCCCACTCCTTCCTTGTAGAATCCATGGGAGACGGACGAGGAGCGCCAAACGATGAAGATGCGGCCGGGAACACAGACGGGATTTTTGCTTTGCGGCAAGGAATGGACGGACGGAGAGGCGCTGGAGGTTCGCTCGCCGTGGGACAACGGGCTGGTGGGGCGGGTGACGGTGGCGACACGTGCCGATGCGCGGCAGGCGGTGCATCACGCCACGGCCAGCCTGCGCCGCACGCGCGCTCTGCCGCGCTGGAAGCGGCGCGAGATTCTGGAGGATGTAGCTGCCGCGCTGATCGAACAAAAGGAGCGCTTTGCGCAGTTGATTGTGGCCGAGGCGGGTAAGCCCGTGCGGCTGGCGCGGGCGGAGGTGGATCGCGCCGTGCTGACCTTCAAGACGGCCGCCGAAGAGGCCGCGCGGCTAGGCGGCGAAAGCATTCCGCTGGACCTGGTCGAAGGCAACGAGGGCCGATGGGGACTGGTGCAGCGCTTCGCCGTGGGTCCGGTGCTGGCGGTTACGCCGTTTAACTTTCCGCTGAATCTGGTGGCGCACAAGCTGGCGCCCGCCATGGCTGCCGGCTGTCCGATTGTTCTGAAGCCCGCGCCGCAGACACCCTTCACGGCGCTGGCGCTGGGCGAGGTGATTCTGAAGGCTGGCTGGCCGACGGAGGCGCTGGCCGTGCTGACTTTGAACAACGCCGACACCGCATGGCTAGCGGAAAAGGAGGACGCTCTCAAGCTAGTGAGTTTTACCGGGTCGGCGCAGGTGGGATGGGAGCTCAAGGCTCACTCCGGCCGCAAGCGGGTGCTGCTGGAGTTGGGCGGCAACGCAGCGCTGATCGTCCACGGCGACTGGCCGGATCTTGATGAGGCGGCCCTGCGCACCGCGCACGCGGCCTTTGCCTTCGCGGGCCAATCCTGCGTCAGTGTGCAGCGGGTCTTTGTGGAACGGCGCGTTTTTCAGACGTTTCTATGGAAGGTAGTGGAGGTGGCCGCCAAGCTGGCCACTGGCGACCCTGCGCTGGAGGCGACCGAAGTCGGTCCGCTCGTCCGGTTGGCGGAGGCCGAGCGCGTGGAAGCCTGGATCAAGGAGGCTGTCGATGGCGGCGCCAAGTTGGTGGCCGGCGGAGAACGCCATGGCTCGGTAATAACACCGGCGATCCTGACCGGAACCAAGCAGGGCATGAAAATACGGGACGAAGAGGCCTTTGGTCCGGTGCTGTGCATTGAACCTTACGAAGATTTTGAACAGGCGCTGGCCGATGTGAATCATTCGAAGTACGGCCTGCAAGCCGGCCTGCTGACCCGCGACGCCAGCCACATCCTTACCGCGTATCGTGAGTTGGAAGTGGGTGCCCTGATCGTAGGTGACACGCCCAGTTGGCGTCTGGACCCCATGCCCTTCGGAGGCGTCAAGAACTCTGGGTTGGGGCGCGAGGGCATTCGCTCGGCCATCGAGGAGATGACTGAGCCGCGCATGCTGGTGCTCGCGGGGATTACCTAGTACCGATCTGAATTTACTTCACGATCATCTCCAGCATCGCTTTCACATCGGCGGCGTGAGGGCCGTCCGGAGCGAGTGCGAGATACTTTTCCAGCGCTTCGCGCGTCTCCGCAGTGGCTACCACTTTGCCATTGTTGATCGGCGCGTCGGCAAAGAGATCGGAGCCGAGAACGAACCACGCATTGGCTCTGGTGGGATCGGCCAGCAAGCACTTGCGGCAGGCCGCCGCAGAATCATGCGTATTGCCGTTGTTATAGAACACTGCACATAGGTTGAAATAAACTTGCCCGGGGTTGGATGCCAATCCGGCGGCTTGGTAATACTGCTCAATCGCCTCTGGGGTGCGTTTGAGCTTGAGTAGCGCATTGCCCTTTCCGATGTAAATCTGCGCTAGACCGTCCTTCCACGCGTTCATTGGCTGGCCTTCCGCGGGCTTTTCCCCTTCCGCCGTTGCCAGGGCTTTATCAAAGGTCGCCAAGGCTTCATCCGCCAAGCCTGAGTACAACTGTGCATTCGCCAGCAACTTCAGATCGGGTGACGACGCCTTGAGCGCAACCAGTTGCTGCGCGGCAGAGACGGCGCGCGACCACTCCTTTGCCTGCATCGCTTGGTTATAAAGGGCCGTCAGTGCTTCCGGAGTTTGTTCAGCGGCGCTATTGGAATCTTGTGGTCTCGCCGGCAAGACGAAGAAAAGCAAGACAACAGTTGCGATTACGATTGGGAGAAACCGGCGCATAACCTGCCCCCATTCTTTTGCTGCTGGCAACACAATAATCCCGAACGCACCGAAAGGCAAGCCTCTTCGGTGTGGTGTCTCTCTATTTTTCTTCTGCGGAAAGTATGAATAAAAAGTGTGCCACTTATAAAAACTGCAATGACGCAGCGGATAAGCATTGCTTTCCGCCGCGTCATCTGCATCTTTGCAAGCATCAACGCAGTAAGTGAAGGGTTTGTTGGCAGCTTATGCTGTGGTTACGCTTTGCCTTTTTGTGCGGCCCAGCGCTTGCGCTGCGCATCGGCAATGCGTTGCCGCGCCTCAGGGCTGAGTGAGCGGCGCTTCTTGGTCTTGGTGACCTTGGCAGCCTTGGGAGCCTTTTCTGCTTTGACAGCCTTGGCGGGTCTGCCAACTTTGGCGGGTCTGCCAACCTTAGCGGGACGGCCAACTTTCTTGGTTAGGCGCTCGGTGATCTTGTCGGCGATTTTGCCGGTGTTAGCCAGCAGGGAGCGGACCTGCGTGAGCTTTGCAATTTCTGCATCGATTTGGGCAAGGATTGAATCAATAGCCATGCATCAAGGATAACTCACAATTCCACTTTTGCACAGCTTGACGAATCAACTCATCAACTCATCCAAAATTATTCTTCTTGATTTCATTCCGGCTTACCGATGGTCTTCTCCTGATAGGCTTTCTGCAGGATAAAAAAAGCCTTCTTTTTCTCGCCTTGGTCGGAGATAAGTCCCTTGCGGTTGAACCCATCCTGGATGCCGGACAAGTTGCGCAACGGCGAGCGGAAATCCATCAATATCCATGGACTCATACCTCTCAGTTGTGGAATCCGGTTCAACATTCCTAGTTGATGGCGGTAGATATTAGCTTGAAACTCCTCAGTCCAGCGCTCGTTCTCGCCGCCATGCAGGCCGGCCTTTGCGCCGCCGCCAAACTCACTCACAATCAGAGGTTTCTGATATTCCACGCGCCACTGAGTTGTGTCCGCGCTCTCCGGCACCTTCTCATACCAACCGATATATTCGTTGAATCCGATTACGTCCAGCGACTTGCCCAGCGGATCGTCAATGACCTTGGTATCTCCATCGTTGTGTACCAGAAGTGCGGCGGTAATCAATCGCGTTGGATCAAGTTCACGAGTATGCGCGACCTCGGCTTCAATAAAACGTGTGCGCGCATCATTGTTAGGCGTCTCGTTGGCCATCGACCACAAGATGACGGCGGCATGATTGCGCGATGTACCTATCTCCTCATCCAACTGCTGCTCGGCCTTGGCCAGCACGGCTGGATTGTCAAATTGTATTGCCCAATATACCGGAACCTCCGACCATACCAGCAATCCCATTCGATCCGCCGCGCGCAGCATCGTTTCATCGTGAGGATAGTGCGCCAGCCGCACGAAGTTAGCTCCCAGTTCCTTGGCCCAGCCCAGCAGCGTCTCCGCGTCTTTATCCGTATTCGCGCGGCCTGTGCGATAAGGCGCTTCGGCGTGGATGGAAATTCCGCGCAAAAAGATTGGTTTGCCGTTGAGCAGGATTTCGGTGCCGCGCGTTTCGATGGTGCGGAAGCCGATTTCTTCTTCAATGGTGTCTTCGCCAGCGCGCAAGATTACCTTATAGAGTTTTGGGTTCTCCGGCGACCAACGTTGCAAATTCGACGCTGCCAGTAGAAATTTTGCGCGACCGTTCGCCTCAAGAACAGCGGAGCCATCAGAATGCAATTCAGGAATCTCTATCTTTACTTTGTCGCCGATGTGTCCGCCTTCTACGTGGACCCATCCCTCGATATGTTCGGGTATTGTATTACCGAGTCGATCGCTCCCCGGAACCTTCATTAGATGCACATCATACTGATCAATAAATGTTTCCGGAACCTCGATCAGCGAGACCGAGCGCGTCAGCCCGCCATAGTTCCACCAATCCGTCTTCAGCGTTGGCACGCCGTCTTCATGGCGTGTATTATCCACCGCGGCCACCACAAAGTTGTCGCCAGTTTGTACCGCCTTGGTCACGTCGCAATTGAAGCTGGTAAAGCCTCCTTCATGCTCGCAGACCTTTTGCCCATTGACCCAGAAGGCGGAACGATAGTTGGCTGCTCCAATATGCAGAAACAGGCGCGTGTGTTCCTTGGGCTGATAGGTGAAGTTGCGCTCGTACCAGACTGTCCCTTCATAGTAGAAAAGCGATGCGCGCTGCGTGTTCCAGTCGCCGGGAACCTTCAGCTTGGGCGACTTGGAAAAATTGTATTCAACAGGCCTGGTATCGCCGGGCTTGCCCTCCTCATTTCGGAAGTAACCAAAATAACCATTGGCATAAGGATCGACGATCGTCGCCCAATCGCCATCCAGCGAAAGGGCGGGCCGGCGATCGGCGCCGGTAAGAACGATGGGAGCCTCCGCGGCCCAGGCGAAACAAGCGGTAAAAGTCGCGGCGCAAACAATTAATAGTGCAATCTTGCGAAAAGCGGTTGAAAAAAAGATAGCCGGGGAAATGATCAAATCTCTCATCGCAAAAACTCTCCCATGTGAAAATCTTGAATTTCCTATGCAAATGAACAATATCATTCGGCTGCCAGCGTGTACAGTTCGGCACGCCTTCACGAATTCACATTGTGCGAGTAAGCCATACTTTCAGGTTTTTGATCCAGCAAAATTGTATAGCGAGATAGCCGCCGAAAACATCCGCAGGCCCTTCGACTCCGCTACGCTCCGCTCGGGAGGACAGAGTCATCGCGTTGCAACCTTCTCAATCCAGTCCAATCAATGGTAGATGGGACGGAAATACTTTCCTAAAAATTACCTACAAAATGCGCAAATGATTGCATATCTCAAAAATGTCTCCGATCTGAGTCTGTAGAAATCAGCAAATCGCGCAAGATTTTGAAGAGGAGAATGGTCATTGAATTGCTTTATGGACTATAGAACTCCAATTTGCCGGCCTTCTGGAGCGCCTTACCCATCTCCACCATAGGCAGCAAAACATCGAAATCCACCATCGCCGATGGGGGGACTTCGAAGCACAAGTGAGAAATAAATATCCATGGAGGTAAATTGAAGAACATATTCAAGATCCCCGCTTTGATTGGACTGGTGGTTCTCATCGGTGCGAGGTTGGCGGGCGCCACGGGCATCACGTATGTTTGCGATCCGTCGATTCCAACCTCTGAATGCACGACCCTCAACACGACCATCGCCGGACAATATGCAAGCACCTTCAGCAATGCCAATGCCTCCATCTTTATCACCTTTGGCAACACCGGGCTTGGCTCCAGCTCACAGTACTTGAATTTTGTCTCCTATTCGACTTACCGCACCGCACTGACGGCGGATTCGTCAGGCGATGCGGTCGATACAGCTGCTCTAGCTAGCCTCCCGGTGACAGAGCCGGCCATCTTCGATGGAGGCAATATCGAAGTGACAAGTGCGCTGGAAGAGGCGCTGGGACTTGGAACGGGAGCAGGCGCCACCTCCAGCCTTGGATACTGTGCCATCCCCGGCAGCGCCGGTTGTTACAACGGCGTCATTACGCTGGCTACTCCGTCGATGGTCGCCGAGTATGGCCAGGGCTACTACTACGGGACCGGAATCCAGGCGGCCAACGAGTACAACATCAACTCCATTGTTGAGCACGAGACGGACGAGATTCTTGGCACAGCTTCGTGCATCGACACCACGGGAGCGAATTTGGCGGATGGTTGCGGAGGCACGATTGCTTCGGCGGTTGACCTCTTCCGCTATCAGGCTCCAGGCACGCGGGTCTTTGAAAGCACCACCCCCGGCGCATATTTCTCTTATAACGGCGGCGTAACCAATGGCGCCGACGGCGCGATTTATAACACGCAGCCCAATGGCAATGACTACGCGGACTTCACCCAGAACTGCCAGTTTGTGCAGGATGATGAAGGCTGTCTGGGCTCAACCCAGTACATCACGACCGACGGTGGCGCGGAGATCAACATTCTGGATGCGGTGGGATACAACCTGAATGAGCAACCCGCGGCGACTCCGGAGCCTGCCACGTTGAGTCTTTTCGGATCCGGTCTGCTGGGAATCGCGGCACTCGTCCGCCGCCGACAAACCAATGCTTGAACGCCCGCTCGCCGCATCTAGGCCTAAACTGCTTAAATGAGGTTTGAGGAACCTGATGCGCACGGCAATTATCGGCGGTGGAATCGCGGGGCTGGCAGCGGCTTTTGAATTGGAACAGGCGCGTCGCGGAGGAGTGACGGCGGAGTACACGCTCTTTGAGGCGCGGGCGCGGTTGGGCGGTTGCCTGTCGTCGGAGATCATTGGCGGCGCGGTACTTGAGCGCGGTCCGGACTCTTTTTTGAGCGAGAAGCCTGCGGCGGCGGCGCTCTGCCGCGAGTTGGGCATCGGCGGTGAGCTGACGCCTTCAAATGACAGCAACCGCAAAACCTACATTGTGGTCCGCAACCGTCTGATTCCGCTACCTGATGGCCTGATGTTCCTGGTGCCTACCAAGCTGATTCCCACGGCGCTGACGCGGCTCTTCAGCTTGCCGACCAAGCTGCGCATGGGGCTGGAACTGCTGATTCCGCCACGTCCCAGCGATCAGGATGAATCGGTGGCCGCTCTGGTGGAGCGCCACTTTGGCCGGGAGACTGTGGAGAGGCTGGCCGATCCGCTGCTATCGGGAATTTTCGGCGGCGACGCCGTGCAACTGAGCGCCCGTGCCGTGCTGCCACGCCTGGTGGAGATGGAGAGCGAATACGGCTCGCTGACCCGCGGAATGCTGGCCGCGCACCGCAAGATGCGTGCGATGGCCAAAGCTGCGGCGCAGAAGAATGGAGCTGGCGGTTCACGCCCCGCCGCGCGCTCCATCTTTACCGCAATGCGCGGCGGAATGCAGCAGTTGGTGGACGCCGTGACCGCGCGGATTGATCCCGCTTCAGTGCGCATCTCTACGCCGGTCACTTCGCTGGAGAAGATCGCCCATGGCTGGCAGGTAACTGCCGCGGGCAAAACGGAACTTTACGACGCGGTGATCATGGCCTCGCCTGCCTGGGCAGCCGCCGCGCTGCTCGCCCCGGTGGACGCGGCGCTGGGCGAGGATCTGAGCGCGATTCCCTACTCCTCATCGATTACCGTGAACCTGGTTTACGACGAAGCAGGGTTGGGTCAACTGCCGGAGGGCTTTGGCTTCCTGGTTCCCTCCGTCGAGGGCCGGGCAATGCTGGCCTGCACCTTTGTGCATCGCAAATTTCTGGGCCGCGTGCCGCAAGGCAAGGCTGTGCTGCGCGCCTTTCTGGGTGGAATGAGGAACGAGACTCTGATTGCCGCCTCGGATGAGACGCTTGTGGCCACGGTGCGCCGCGAACTCAGCGAGATTCTGGGCGAGGGCGTGGTTGGGATTGCGCCAGAGCACGCGCAGGTCTCGCGCTGGAGCCGCGCCATGGCGCAGTATGCCGTAGGCCATCCGGAGCGCAAGCAGCGGATCGCGGACCGCGTGGCCGCGCTGCCGGGGCTGCGGTTGGCCGGCAATGCCTACGATGGCATCGGGATTCCCGATTGCATCCGGCTGGGACGGCAGGCGGCAAGGGAGCTGCTGGCGAGTCAGCAGGCTTGATCGGCTCCCATCCATTTCACAAAGAGCGTGAAATGGATGGGGCACGGAGTTCTGGGCCTATGATTGGAATCCAACCGAGCGTGAACCAGGAGGTCCACGCTACAGCCGGCCAGGAGGGCGGCGCTACAGGTTGGTTTGCGGGTTAACGCGGCACTACGGGCAAGATCAGTGCGCTGGGATGCAGGGCGTCGCGCAGGATCGTATTGGTGGCCTTCACGAAGGTGGAGTCCGTGGCGGCATCCTTGCCGGTGTTCAGGTTGCGGTCGAAACGCGGGAAGTTGCTGCTGCTGATCTCCAGGCGAATGCGATGGCCCTTCAGGAAGACGTTGCTCGTGGCCCACATATCAATCTTGTACTCGTAGACCTGACCGGGAACGATGGGCTTGGGCGCGCCGGTAGTCGATTCGCGGTAGCGGGCGCGGATGATCCCTTCGGTCAGGTTGATCGCTCGGCCATCGGGGTAGACATCCACCAGCTTGGCGGTAAAATCTGTGTCCACGGCAGAGCATTTGGCGAAGAGGTCCAGAGTGACCGGACCAGTCACTTCAAGATCGCTGTTGAGTGGCTCGGTGGAGTAGACCAGCACATCGGGACGAGCTTCGACTTCCTTCTGGTCACGCGGGCCTGGAGCAAGATGTGCTGGATCACAACAGAGCGGTCCACCGACGGTAGGAACGGGGTTGGCTGGATCGTAAATGTAAGTATCTGAAGTCTTACGGGGAGCACTCAATTCCTCTTTGGGATCACTGTAAAGAAGGCCGGTGGATTTAGGGCCGTTGGCTTCGTTGGCTGAGTAAAGCCAAAAATAAGTCTCTTTCGCGCGTTCCAACGGCCAAGCCTCTTCGTCGCGCCACTTGTTCTCGCCCATCACGAAGATGCGCACCGGCTTGTTGCCGGCGAACTGGTTCTGCTTGCCGAGAAAAAGATAGTCATACCAATCGAGAACGTAATCATTTTCGTCGAAAACGGCGTCTGGGCCAAAATCAATCTCGCCAATCTTTCTACCCCATCCGGAGTGGCCACCGATGGCGACGATCAAGCGCTGGTTGTTGCGCGCCGCTTCCGTGCCGGCGTGAGCCTTCAGCCCGGTGTAATTGCGCAGTGAACCACCCAGGAAGATGTCGTACCATGCGGCGATGGTCAGTGCGGGAACCTGAATCTGGTCGTAATTATCCTCGATAGACCACTGCTTCCAATAGCTGTCATAGGCAGGATGGTCGAGCCAATCTTCAAAGTAGGGCGCCAGAGAACGGGTGAGCGCCGCGCCGTCCTGCGCAGATTTGATATTGAAGACGGGAAAGTTCTTCAGCGGCAGAACACGGTCGCCGAGTACGGCATTGGCTTGCTCGCGAATCTGGCGGTCATAGGTGTCCTGGGCGAGGCCGGAGGTCCAGGATTCGTTGAACCACTGCTCGAAGGCACCGCCCTGGTAGGTCCAGTTCTCGTGGTAGTTGGAGGCGGTGACAATGGGGCAGATTCCGGCCAGATGCGGCGGATGGCTGATGGCGGCGAGCATCTGCGTTGCGCCCACGTAAGAGCCTGAAAACATTCCGACTTTGCCGTTGGAGTGAGGCAGCGCGGCGGCCCACTCGACGGCGTCGTAGCCGTCTTCAATCTCATGCTTGAAGGGAACCCACTCGCCCTCGGAGGCGTAACGCCCGCGCACATCCTGCGCGACGACCATGAAGCCGCGCGCGGCAGCGCGATGGCCAAATGCGGCAAAGCCGTCTTTGTTGTAGGGCGTGCGCACCAGGAGTACGAAGAACGGGCCGTCTCCGGCTGGGCGATAAATGTCGGTGCGTAGCGTGACGCCGTCACGGGTTTTCATGGCAACGTTGCGCTCGGCGACGTCGGCGGTTTGCGCCTTTACGAGTAGGCCGGGCAACAGAAATATAACAAAGGCAAGCAAGCAAAGATTCTTTTTCAGCATAAGATTTTTCCTTTGGCGAAAGCCGAATCCATTCTATCGGTTTTCGCGTGGAATCCCACCCTAGCGGCAAAAACAAAAACGCCGCGAGGGTGGGGCACCCAGATTTTACGAGAAAGGGGCACCCGGATTTTACGAAGGTAAAGTACCTAGTTTTTTAGAGAGAAAGAATGTTTACATTCCTCCCTTGCCGAGCAGGAAGCCGATGCCGTAGGTGACGACGCCTTCGAGTGCGCCGACGGCGGTCATCTCCAAGCCGGAGGACCACCAACTGCGGACGGTGATGAGCGACTTGGCTGCGCCGACGGCGAAGTGCGCGGCGAGCGAGACTACGGCGGCTGCGATCACGGCGCTCATTCCATTCAGGAAGAAGAAGGGAATCACCGGGATGGCCGCGCCAATGGCGGTGGAGAGTGCTCCGGATCCGGCGGAGACCAGCGGGTTGGCCAGCGCCTCTTCACTGGTTCCCAGCCGCTCACTGGCCAGCGCGCGCAGCAACTGCTCGGGGTCGTTAGCGATGTGATTGACCATCTTCTGGGAGTCTTCTTCGGGCAGGCCCTTGACCTGGTAGTAGAGCGAAAGCAGTTCGCGCGCCTCTGGGCCGTTCATCTGGATGGCCTCGCGCTCGCGGGTGATCTCGGCGTCGTAGATTTCGCGCTCGCTTTTGGCGGCGAGATAGGCGCCGGAGCCCATGGATAGGGCGCTGGCGATGAGGCCGGAGACGCCGGCCAGCAGCACGTAATGGCTGGTCTGGGCCGGGTCGCCCATGGTGGCTCCGCTGACGCCGCTGACGATGCCGAAGATGGCTCCGAGGCCGTCGTTGACGCCGTAGATGGCGTCGCCGATCCAGCTACCGGGCTGCTTGCGGCCCTGCGCGCGCTTGGCCAACATCTCGTCCAGAACTGCCTGGGCATTGATTGTGTGCGTGCCGGAGGGTTGCGGATAGTGGCCGCGGAGGAGCGAACCCAACTCCTTGTAGTGGTCCTTTTCGTCCTCGATGACGTGCTCAAGGATGGCAATGGAATCCTCATCGCCGAGCGATTTCAGTTGCTCGCCGTAACCGGCGATGGCGCGGCTCTCCTCGATCTCCAGCCGGCGCAAAGCCATGCGGACGCCGCCAGCGCGATTGGCAAGCGAATCGGCATCGCCGCCCGGAGTGCCGCGGTAAACCGGCTCGGCTCCGCCCAGTTCGGCGATGCGGCCTTGCCAAAGCGCGGCGTGCTCCCACTCCGCGCCGGCCAAGTGACGCAGCACCTGGGCGCGCACTGGATCCGTGTCCCGGTCGGCCAGTGCGGTGTAGGTATGGTAGCCTTCCATCTCGGCTTGCCAGTTGCCTTCGAGCGCCGCCAATACTTTCTTCAATTTCGGAGTGCTCAATGTTCCATTAGCCATATCAACTTCCTCGCTTTGCATTGAGAATACTGCATCGGGGGAAGCTTCTGCAGTCCAAGTCGGCCGCGACGGCCGCTGGTCAAAAACACGAAAGGCGCTCCCGGAAGCCGGAAGCGCCTTTGGAAAAAGAAACAGCGAATGTTACTTCTTTTTCTTGGTCTTGTCGTTTCCGAAAGTGGTGCTGTGAGTTTGGGTAGCCTCGGCGAGAATGCCTTTGACATCAGAGGCAAACTTGCCGTTGGGGTCCAGATCGAGGTATTTCTGATAGGCTTCCGCGCAGCCGGGAGGCAGAATCATCTTCCCGGTGGCAGGGTCGATGGTGGCCTTTTGGATGAGCCCCTGGCCCTTGAGATAATATGCAATTGCCAGTGTCGGATCAACCGCTATGGCCTTATCGGCGGCGACAACCGATGCATCGGCATTGCCGAGGTTGGACAGGATCACCGCTTCGTTCTTGTAATAGCCAGCCGCGCCAGCCGGAAAGGCCTTGGCTGCTGCGTCGTAGGCATCGTTCGCTTCCGGAATCTTGCTGGTGCGCGCGTAGATCTCACCCAGGCAGCTGTATGCAAGACCTTGATTGGAAGGAAGCGGCTTCTTGGCGGCATCGACTTCGAGCCCCTTCTTCAGGTTCGTCTCCGCCTCCGCGTACTTCTGTGCGTCGCCTTTCACGCTGGCGATGTTGACCTGAGCCTGCCCCAAAAGAATCCACAAGATAGCAGCATCGGGCTTGGCCGCTGTATCCTTCAGCATCAAGGTTTCAATCTCGCCATACTTTGCGGCTTTGATCTCGCCCGTCTTGACTTCGATATCCGTCTTGGTGGCTCCGGCGCCGAGGGCTTGCGCGGCAAGAACCGCCGCGTTATCGGCATCCTTGTTGTCCTGGTTCACGGTGCCAATATCGGCATTCAGATTCTTGACAATTGCGTTGGTCTTCAACGCCTCCGCATTCTTCTTGCGGAATTCCTCCAACTGCCTCTTCTGATCGGCCGACATGTTGTCGACGAATTCCTTGCGGGACATATCGTCGTCGATTTGATTATCCTTGCCGGAAACAACCTGAACATTGTCAATGTGATCGACTTCCTTGTCATGGGACATTCCCGGCGAACGGAAGACGATCTTGTACATGCCAGGAGGAACTTCGCCTGAATACTCGCCGTCTACAACGGTGAAGACGCCCGCGTCGGATGTAATGGCATGCATTCCAGGACCGGATGCGGCTCGTTCTACTCCGACAAAGGTGATGGTGCCCTTGGATTCGGGCGCGCCGGTGGGGTTGGTTACGTGGCCGTGAACTTTGCTCTTAGGCACTTCTGACAGCGCGGGCAGAAGGGCAAATGCCAGCAGGCCCAGCCAAAGTGAAAGGTTGCGTTTCATCTTCTTCTCCTTGGGAGCAACCCGGGCAAAGCCGCCCGCGCTCCAAAAAAATGTTTCTCTGACCGCTGAATCTCTGAGGTACGACAATCGGAGCGTAATCGAAGCTGCGCGCGGACTGAAGCTCTGCACAAACCCCAAATTAAACCTCACCGCTGCAACTGACAAGAGGGCTGACCCACGGGGCAGCGCCGAGTGCGCCCCCAAGTTCAACAGTCCATGGTAGCCCGTATTTCGTCCGGCTGCGTGTGGCCTCTATCACATAGTAAACCCCTAAGCCCCCTATTCCGTCTCCGGATTATCAAAGCGCGTATAGCGTGAGATGAAGTTGAGAAAGACGGTGTCTGTGGGACCGTTACGCTGTTTGGCGACAATGATCTCGGACTTGGCCCGATCGGCTTCGCTCATCTCTTCCGAGCGGTTGTAGTAGGACTCGCGGTGAATGAAGGCCACCACATCGGCATCTTGCTCGATCGAGCCGGATTCGCGCAAGTCGCTGAGCATGGGGCGCTTGTCGTCGCCGCGGCGTTCGCTGGCGCGGGAGAGCTGCGAAAGCGCCACCACCGGCAGATTCAGTTCCTTGGCCAGAGCCTTCAGGCCGCGGGAGATCGCCGAAACCTCCTGCGTGCGATTTTCATAGCCCTTTTTTCCTGAAGGCAGCGAGGCGCTCATCAGTTGCAGATAATCAACAACGATCAGGTCCAAGCCACCGGCATTCTGCTTCAGCCGTCGCGCCTTGGCCCGCATCTCGGATAGCGATATGCCCGCTGTATCATCGATAAACAATTTGGATTCAACCAATTGTCCCAAAGCACTTTCCAGTTTGACCTGATCTTCCCTAGCGATGAATCCAGTTTGCAGCTTGCGCTGATCCACCCACGCCTGCGAGGCCAGCATTCTGCGCAGCAGCGATTCCTTGCTCATTTCCAGGCTGAACACAGCCACGGTAGCCCCGTGCTGGATGGCTGCATTCTGGGCCATGTTGATGGCCAGCGCGGTTTTGCCCATGGAGGGACGCGCGGCAATGATTATGAGTTCGCCCTTTTGCAAGCCGCTGGTCATGCGGTCAAAGTCGGTGAATCCGGTAGCCACGCCAGTCACCTCGCGGCTCTGCTTGTACAAATTGTCGATTGTTCCGAAGGAGTGCTGGACGATCTGATCGAGCGATTGAAAGCCGCCGGTGATGCCCTTTTCGCTCACCTGCATCAGTTGTGCTTCCGCCTCGCCCAACACTTCCAGCGCCGAATCGCTCTGGTCGGCGGCGCGCGCAATGGCCGAGGAGCAGATCAGCATCAGCCTGCGCAGCAGGCTCTTGTCCTTGACGATGCGGATGTACTCTTCGATGACCGGACGGCGCGGCAAACCCTCGGTCAATGACGCAAGATATGCCACGCCTCCAATCGCGTCCCGCTCCTTGTAGCGATCGAGTTCGGCTGCCAGGGTGACAATATCCACCGCCCGCTGCTCGTTCATCAACTCGGTCATGCGCAGGAAGATACGGCGGTGCGAGTCGAGCGAAAAATCATCCGCTTCGATCTTTTCAGCGGCCTCGGAGTGGGCCGCATTGTCCAGCAGGATTGCGCCGAGGATCGTTTTTTCCGCTTCGACGTTGGCCGGAAGCCCGGTGTCGAAGGCCAAGTTGGGAACAGTAGCCATATCCATAGAGTCTAGGCCGAGAGTAAGCGGTTTTCAGTTGTGAAGATTCGGAACAAGTCGTGGAAAACGGTGCTGAAAGCTTTTACCACAGCATTTTCTCAACGTATAGAACTAAAATTTGCTGGACATGCATTCTCTAATCCTGTTCTAATTCAACACAGCCCATTTCTCATGGAGAACTCTATGCAACCCAGTTGTGCCCGCCTGTTGTCGGTCTCCCTTTCTGGATTTCTCTTCGGAGTTATCTCCCTCGCATCTCCAGTTGCCGCGCAGACTACGACTGCACCCAATGAATGGACCTGGGTTGCAGGAAGCAGCACGCCAGCCCTCTATACGGACATCCCCGGAGTTTACGGCACATTGGGATCTCCCGCCTCTGGAAACACTCCGGGAGGCCGCGCTGAGGCTATCACTTGGACCGATAAAAACGGCAATCTGTGGCTTTTTGGCGGCAATTTTGGTTCAACGGCTGTCGCGATGAATGATTTATGGGAGTTTATTCCCAGCCAAAACGAATGGGCCTGGATGGGCGGGACCCAATTTGCTTATCCAAATGGAGGCGCACAGCCTGGAATTTATGGCACGTTGTTATCGCCTGACCCCTTGAATATTCCTGGAGGCCGTGTAAACGGCGCAAGCTGGACCGACAAAAACGGCAACCTGTGGCTCTTTGGCGGCTGGGGATACGATGCAAATGGGCATTATGGCGGGCTTAATGATCTGTGGGAGTTCAATCCTCTGCTCGGCACCTACGGCGAATGGACTTGGATGGGTGGAAGCACCACCTTGCAGAGCAGTGGCTTGGGGCAGCCGGGAGTCTATGGCTCGCTGGGAAAGACAACCGCTGGCAGTATTCCCGGCGGTCGCGGAGGAGCAACCACCTGGACGGACAAGAATGGCAACTTCTGGCTCTTTGGCGGCAGCGGTTATGATGCCTCCAGTAATTTAGGTTTTCTGAATGATTTGTGGGAGTTCATTCCTTCAGCGAACCAGTGGATTTGGATGGGCGGAAGCAGCTCCAGCAATCAACCGACTGTCTATGGAAAAGTAGGAGACGCTACATCCGGCAATTCCCTGGGCGGCCGTGATTCAAGCGCCGGCTGGATCGACAATAAGGGCAATTTCTGGCTCTACGGAGGCCAGGATTCGAATTACACGCACGATGATTTATGGGAGTACAACTCCTCCACGGGCGCATGGAATTGGATAGGTGGAGATAACACGCCCATTGCCAACCCGGTCTTCGGAACCCTGGGAACGCCCGCCGCGGGAAATACCCCTGGCAGCATCAGCAGCGCATCCAGTTGGACCGATCAAAATGGCAACTTCTGGCTCTTTGGAGGAAGCGAAAACGGCTATCTGGGAGCCTTGTGGGAGCTGAATCCCACGACCACCGAATGGACCTGGATGGGGGGAAGCCAGAGTAACTACTCGCCCGGTGTCTACGGCACGATGGGTACGCCTGCGATAGAAACCTCACCCGCTGCCCGTTTTCAGGCTTCCAACTGGACGGGGACCGATGGAAAATTCTGGCTCTTTGGTGGATGGGACCAGGGCTGGATCAATGACCTGTGGGTCTATCAGCCATCCGCAACTCCCTCATTTACCGATACGGCAACGCCGCAGATCAAGCCCGGCACCGGAACCTATACGGCCTTTCAAACGGTCACCATCACGGATTCCACGCCGGGAGCGGTCATCTACTACACAACCGACGGCACCACGCCGACATTTAGCTCGCCAGTTTACTCCGGAGCGATTACGGTCTCCGCAGCCAGTGAGACGATTCAGGCGATCGCCGTGGCCGAGAATTACTTGAACAGCAAACCGGCTTCGGCAACCTATACCCTCAATTTGGCGACGGCGGCTACGCCGGTGATCTCACTCGCCGCAGGCACGTATGCGACCTCGCAGCCGGTTACCATCACCGATGCAACGAGCGGCGCTATCATTTACTACACTACCAACGGTGATACGCCCACCACCAGTTCAACTCAATACTACGGCCAGTTCAATGTGTCGTCCTCAGAGACCGTCCAAGCCATCGCCGTGGCGACAAATTATTTTCCCAGCGCGGTTGCCTCGGCCTCCTATATCATCACGCCAACCTTCACTGTCCCAGCCACATTGCCCCCTCTTACGCTTTCGACGGGAACCAGCGCCTATGAGACCATCACCGTAACGGCGCTTTACGGATTCAACAGCACGGTCTACTTCAGTTGCTCCGGCCTGCCCACGGAGGCGGTGTGCAGCTTTTCTCCGCCCACCCTGTCTGGCGGCGGCACAACAAAGATCACCGTCACCGCAACCGCGCCCAACACGACTTTTTTGCATCGCGTGCCCAGCCCGATCTTGCCTGCCACTGCGCTGGCCGCGTTGCTTGGTTGCGTTGGCTTGCGGAAGCGGCGGCGCTTGCTGATGCTTCTTTTAGTCCTGGTGAGCTTGTCCGGCCTGAGTCTTCTTTCCAGTTGCGGCGGCGGCAGCGGTGGTTCAAGTCCACCTAAATACACTCCTCTGCCTAACACAGAAACGGTGATCGTAACCGCCCAGTCGGGATCGATCACTCAAACCACAGCCTTTGTCCTGACGGTAAACGACTAACGGCGGTCCCCGAGTTTCCCGCCGTTCAATCCTCTTCGGTTTTCGATTGGGGTTTAGCGAGTGGAAGGGAGCATCTAGTTGCGTGCTTTCTTCCACTCCGAAATCAACGCCAGCACTTCTTCCGCGTGGCCGGCGGGGGTCACTTTAGGAAAGATGTGCAGCAGACTCTGGTCCGGGCCTATCACGAAGGTGGTCCGCTCGATTCCAAAGACCTTCTTGCCATACATATTCTTTTCCTTCAGTACGCCAAACTGATTGCAAACTTTCTCGTCCACATCCGCCAGAAGTGTATAAGGAAGCTCGTACTTGGCGCGGAATTTGGCCTGAGCTTTGGGCGTATCGCGGCTGATGCCGAGCACCACAACCCCTGCCGCCTGAAGCTTGGTGAAGGCATCGCGGAAGCCGCAGGCCTCGATGGTGCAGCCGGGCGTGTCCGCCTTGGGATAAAAGAAGAGAATGACTGGCTTGCCCCCATAGTTGGAAAGACTTACGGTTTTATCTTCGTCGGTTTGCAGGGTGAAATCGGCAACTTTCTGATGGACTTCCATGAAACAGCACCTCGTCTGCTGATTGGAGGAGCTCAGGCTGCTTAGAGTTGCGCTTATTTTTGCGAGGTTCAACGATAAGCCGCAGAGCTGATTTGGGCGCGCGCGGTATGCTGCGCCGGAAAGCCAGCCGGTCGGCCCATGCTGAAGTATGAGAAGCCGTGATCGATCATCCTCTGTGGTTTGTAAAGGTTACGCCCGTCGATCATCACCGGGAATCGAAGCACACCGTACAGGCGCTCGAGATCGATCTCGGCAAAATCTTTCCAGTCGGTCAGAATCAGCACGGCATCGGCGCCGGCGCACGCTTCATAAATTCCGCTGGCATAGTGGAGGTTGTTGGCGGGCGGCAAAACTGCTTGAGCGCGCTCCATCGCCGCTGGGTCAAAGGCAGTGACTGTGGCGCCTTGCTCCAGCAGCTTTTTGATGGCGTCGATGGCGGGGGATTCCCGAATGTCATCAGTATCACCCTTGAAGGCCAGGCCGAGAGCCGCCAGGCGCTTGCCGCGCAGAGTCCACAGAGCGTCGCAAACCTTGTCGAAAAAGAGATTCTTCTGGTTCTCGTTAATCTTGCGAACCTCTTCAAAGAGTTGAAAATCCACTCCTTTCTGCTTGCCTACAAAATGAATGGCTGCCACATCCTTGGGCAGGCAGGAGCCGCCGTAGCCCAATCCGGCGCGCAGAAAACCGGGACCGATGCGCTTGTCCAGCCCAATGCCGTATGCGATCTCCTCGATATTTGCATCCGCGCTTTCGGCCAGATTTGCCACGGCATTGATAAACGAGATCTTCATGGCCAAAAAGGCATTCGAGGCGTGCTTGATGATTTCCGCGCTCTGAGTTGAGGTCAGCAGCAATTTGGCGGCAGCAAAAGCATTGCAAGCGCCGGGTAGCGCTTCCGCTTGCGCATAGTACAACCCTGAGGTGAGCGGCTCGTAGATGCGCCGCATCAACTCGGCCGCCCGCTCGGAGTTAGCGCCCACCACAATGCGGTCGGGATGCAGGAATTGGTCGATTGCCGTGCCTTCGCGCAGAAATTCAGGATTTGATACGACATCGAAGTGCTGGGCGTCCACACCATGGCGGTACAGAACTTCTCGAATCCGCTCGCTGGTATGAACCGGGACTGTGCTCTTTTCCACAATGACCTTGTAACCGCGAATGGAACTGGCGATCTCCGCCACCACAGCCTCGACCGAAGAGAGGTCAGCGGCGCCGTTTTCGCCCTGCGGTGTGCCCACGGCAATGAAGATGGCTTCGCTGTGTTCGACAGCTGCGCGCAGGTCGGTGGTAAAGCTTACGCCGCGTTCGCGATGCCGCGCCAAAAGCTCAGGCAAATGGCGCTCGAAGATCGGCACGCCGCCCTCGCGCAATGTCTTGACCTTGGCCTCGTTATTGTCCACGCAGATGACCTGGTGCCCTATCTCCGCAAAACAAACAGCAGCCACTAATCCCACATAACCGGAGCCGATAACACAGATCGAAACAGGCTTCAAGATTTCCTCGCAATCTCGCTTGCAGCGTCCAACCCATTTAGTCTTTCCCTTCTTCTTTACAGGAAGATGAAGATAATTTGGCGCGAATGAATGACTGAGGATGAGCAATGAGACAGATTGGGCCGAAGTAAATGCCTCTCTGGTAAAGTGAGATTGCGGCAAAAGGCTTTGGAGACACAGGATCAACAAGGAGTTTTTTATGGAAAATTCATCACCGCCGGTCTCTTTTCCCTGGGCGCCTTTCCGCATAGCGCCCATTTTTTCTGAGAGAGTGTGGGGCATTCGCGATCTTCATCCTTGGTATAACCAGGTGGCGAAAGGTGATCCGCTGGGCGAAGCCTGGCTCACCGGCGACCAATGCCTTGTGGCCAGCGGCCCGCACGCCGGCAAAACACTTGGTGCGCTTTTTGCCGAGAGTGCCGAATCTCTTTTGGGGAAGTCTGCTCCATGCAATGGTTCGCCGCTGCTGGTCAAGGTGCTTTTTGTGCGGGAGAAGCTGAGTGTCCAGGTGCATCCGGATGACAGGATGGCGCAAAAATATGGTGATCCACGCGGCAAGACCGAGTGCTGGTATGTGCTGGAGGCCGAGCCTGGCGCTCAAGTTGCCTGCGGGTTGAAACCGGGAGTCACACTGCATGAGGTCAAGGCAGGGATTGAAGGCGGAACGTTGGAAGCCAGCCTGAATCTTCTCGATCTCTCTCCCGGAGAGATGGTGTTTGTGGATGCGGGGACTGTGCACGCCATCTGGCCTGGTTTGGTTATTATGGAGACCCAGCAGAACTGCGATCTGACCTACCGGATGTACGATTATGGCCGAGGCCGCGAGCTGCATATTGAGAAATCCCTGGAAGCCACGCGCTTTGAGACTCGCGCCGGCAAGATTGCACCTCAGGCGCTTAGCGATCGAGTCCTCTTAATGGATGGAGATTATTTTCGCGTCGAACGGATTCCCGTGGAGGGCAGCCGCGACAGTTCCACGTTGCGCGAAGGAGGCGAATCGTCAGGGCTCCAATACTTGTTTGCGGCTGCCGGTGCGGGCAGAATCACGGGTGCCGAGTTTGAATTGCTGGAGTTGCCCATGGGAGGCATCGTGGCTGTGCCCGCGGCTAGCCGGGAGTTTTTGATTGAGGATGCCGGCGGGTTGGAATTGATGCGCATTACGCCCCGCTGGCCGAAGGGAAGCCATTGATGAAAACCAGTTGGAGAGATTCGGTAGTGAAGTACATTCGTGCCGAAGCCCTGCCTGTGGACAAGTTTGGTCATCAGCCCCGGCTTTACGCTCTGGCAGTTCGGCTGGCCGAAGAAAGAGAATTCGACGACGATATTCTCTTTGCCGCCGCCTGGATGCACGATCTGGGAGTCTTTGTTGGACACCGGCCCCAGGATCTCGCCGAGCTGGCCGCCTGGGACCATCTTCCTTATACGATTGCGCGCAGCCGGGAACTGCTGGCGGAATGGGGCTTTCCGGCAGCCAAGCTGGAGGCGGTTGCGGAGGCCATTCGAACCCATCAGCCGTGGGAAAACCCTGTGCAGTTTGAAGCCGTTCTGCTGCATGATGCCGATATTCTGGAGCAGTTGGGCGGGATCGGAGCCTTGCGCGCATTTGCCAAGATTGGCCGCGACACCCGATTCCCCACATTCACCACCGTTCTGCCCGTGCTGCGTCGGGCGATCGAAACTTTGCCTGGACAACTTTGCCTGGAGAGCGCAACCAGGTTAGCCAATCCACGCTTGCAAGCGCTTGCTTCCCTGCTGGCGGCGATCGAGCAAGAGGCAGGTGAATTCCTGTTTTAACAAGATGCTGGTTGGAATCGCATTTTCTAGATACTTTGACTTGCTTTTTTACGTCGGGGATGTACACTCTATATCAAAGGGAAAGCCTCGGGGGAGGATGTCCTGAAATTCTCAAAGGAGACACAGAATGCGTCTGAAGAATCCCCTTCCGTTGGCAGTAGTACTTCTTTTTGTTTGTGCGGCATTTTCCGCATTTGCACAAGCTCCTCCCGCCGCTCGCAGCTCAGCATCCTATTCTCCTTTGGCGGTCGGTGCAGGTTTTAACGCATTCAATACTGGATGGCAAGACGGCTATATGCTGGGCGGCGCTCTCTGGATCGACTATACTCCGGATATTTTGCCCGCTTCGCTGAAGGGTCTCGGCCTCGAAATTGAAGCGCGCGACATCAGTATGAAAACAGATTCGAAAGGGCAACGGAGTTTACGCGAGGATATAGCCTCCGGCGGTGTGATCTATTCTTTGCCGCGCTTCAACAATATCCACCCCTACGGAAAGCTTCTGATTGGCCTTGGCAGCGAAGATTACCCCATGATGGGCTATGCGCACCTCCATCAGGACATTACCGTAAGCAGCTTTGGCGGTGGTGCGGATTACCGGCTCATGAAGAAAGTTTGGCTGCGTGGTGATTTTGAATACCAATTCTGGCCTGGATTCTTTCAGTACGCTCCCGCACTGCACAAGCCCGCTGGAACCCTGAGCCCTTTCGGCTACACGGTTGGCGTCATGTATCACTTTTAGCAACTTCCGCTTTCATGGCAAGCGACTGGGGAGAGCCTCGCTTGCCTTGTCGGCTAGTTGAGTTTGTGTTGCCCTCTTGAGTCAGGATTCAGTGGGCTCTGCGAACTTGATCCTATTGCTCCCAAAAGAGAGATCCCAAAAATGACAACCACCCCCGCGCTTGAGAATCCGTTCATGATGCGGTCCATTCTCGGCGTCAAAATCGCCGTCAGCAGCTACGATGAGGTGGTTCGGCAAAGTCTTCTCTGGGCCAGTCAGCAGCGCTCCAGCGCTCTGTTCTTCGCCGCCGTTCACATGGTTATGGAAGCCCACGATCATCCGGATTTTCTTCCAGTCTTGAATGGTGCGGGGACGGTCTTTCCCGATGGGATGCCGGTGGTTTGGGCGCTACGGACGTTGGGCGATAGAAAAGCCAAACGCATTTGTGGCACCGACACTACAGTCGCCGTATTGGCGGCGGCAGAAAAAGCCGGGCTCTCCGTCGGCTTTTACGGCGCAAGCCAAGCCACCCTCGATGCACTGGTGAAGGCCGTGCAATTGCGCCATCCCAATCTCAACATTGCATATGCCGAAAGCCCGCCCTTCCGGCCTCTCACCGCTGAAGAGGACGCGGAGGTCGTCGAGCGCATCAACGCCTCCGGCGCGCGTCTACTTTTTATCGGTCTGGGATGCCCAAAACAAGAGCGATGGATTGTCGATCATCTGGATCAGGTTCCCGCTGTGATGTTTGCTGTGGGAGCAGCCTTTGACTTTATCGCCGGCAACAAAAGCCGCGGACCAAAGTGGATGAGCCGCAACGGGCTAGAGTGGGTTTACCGCTTTATCTCCGAGCCGCGCCGTTTGGGAGTGCGTTACCTTAAGCACAATCCCCGCTTCGTTCTTCTCTTTCTTCGACAGCTCCTTGCGCGATCCGCCTGATGGCTTTTTCATTCAGCCCAAAAGTGCCATGAACCAAGCACCTCAACTTTCTCGCGTCGACGACGAGAACAGTGGGATTCGACGCGTGTGACAGTTGCACATTCCAGAATCCGCATTTTTGTTGCACAATGATAACGATATGAGTTTTCGATTTGCACTTCCGCAAGAACTACGCGGCGCCGTCGATCTGGCTGCCGCCGACTGGAGCGCTGGCAATAAAGTTGCCCGCTTCTGGCAAAAAGACCCTACCCTTTGGACCAGCGACGGCGAGGAGAAGTGGCTCGGCTGGATCGACATCGTTGAGCGCCAACAGAAGGAGCTGGTCACCTATGCTGCCCTGGGTGGCGAAATCGAAGCCGCTGATTTCGAGACCGTTTTACTGCTTGGCATGGGCGGCTCCAGCCTCTGTCCGGAGGTGCTTTCGCTCACCTTTGGACAGCAACCCAATTTTCCCGCGCTGCGCATCGTCGATTCCACCGATCCGGAGCAGGTATGGACCGCCCGCAACGAGGTCAATTTGGCGCGCACGCTGGTTGTGGTGGCCAGCAAATCCGGCTCGACCCTCGAACCGAATGTCCTCAAGCAATTCTTTTTCAATGAGATGAAGAACGCCGTCGGCGCGGATGAGGCGGGCAGCCACTTTGTCGCCATCACCGATCCCGGCTCGAAGATGGAGCAGGTGGCCAAGGAAGACGGCTTCCGTTACATCTTCTACGGCGACCCGACCATCGGCGGGCGCTTCTCCGCACTCTCGCCCTTTGGCGTAGTTGCGGCCACGCTGGCCGGCCTGAACACCGAAAAGCTGCTTGACGAGGCGGCCAAGGCCGTCGCCGCCGCCAAGCTCGACCCGGCGGAGAACTTTGCCGTGCAGCTCGGCTTGCTGCTGGGCACAGCCGCCAACGCCGGACGCGACAAGCTGACCATCTTCACCTCGCCGGAGATCGCCGATCTGGGCGCTTGGATGGAGCAGCTCGTCGCCGAATCCACCGGCAAGCTGGGCAAGGGCATCACGCCGGTGGACCGCGAAGCCATCGCCGCGCCGGAGATTTATGGCAACGACCGCATCTTTGTTTATATCCGCTACTCCGGCACGGCTGACAGTTCGCAGGACGCCAAAGTCAAGGCTCTTGAAGCCGCCGGGCAAGCAGTTGTAACTATTGAGATCAACGATCTTTACGAGATTTTCGGGCAGTTCTTCACCTGGGAAGTCGCCACCTCTGTCGCAGGCTCGGTGATGGGCATCAACCCATTCAACCAGCCGGATGTGGAGTCGGCCAAGATTGAGACTCGCGCCCTCACAGCCGCCTATGAGCAGACCGGCAAACTGCCCGTGCGTGAGCCGGTGCTGACCGGAACCCAAGCGGAGATCGAGTTCAAGCTCTACGCCACTGAGGCTTATGCCGCCACGGTCAAGAAGGCCGCGCCCAGCCAAACGCTCGTTGGCTACCTGCGCGCCCACCTTAACCAGATTCACTCAGGCGACTATTTTGCTGCGCTGGCCTATCTGCCGATGTTCGCCGAGCACGAGGAGGCGATTCAGCGGCTCCGCCACAAGGTGCGCGACTGCAAGCGCGTCGCCACCTGTTTGGGCTTCGGTCCGCGCTTTCTGCACTCCACCGGGCAGGATTACAAGGGCGGTCCCAACTCCGGCGTCTTCCTGCAGATCACCGCGGACCACGCCGTCAACGTCGAGATTCCAGGCCAAAAGCTCACCTTTGGCGTGGTCATCGATGCCCAAGCCGCCGGCGATCTGGCGGTGCTGGAGTCGCGTGGCCGTCGCGCCCTGCGCGTTCATCTGGGAGCTGATCTGGCGGCTGGCCTGGAGATGCTGGCCGCGGCAGTTGATCAGGCGCTGGCGTAAGTTCAGGCGTCAGAGATCAGCGGTCAGGGAGCAGGAAAATACCTCCGAGCGCCCCATCTTTTCCGCAAATGAAGCGGAAGGGATGGGGCGTTCGGCAGTTTTATGGATGAGTCTTAGAGAAACAGTTGCATTTCAAGTCTGAAAATTCGGAGCTGGGCTGCTGGTTATTTTTCACTTGCGCAGCACTTTTTGGTACCACTTGCGGAAGTAGTCCTTGTCCGAAGTGCACATCCACCCGAAGTAGCATTGAGCGCCGTCACGGCCCCAATTGTAGGTGTCGTTCCAGTGACATTCGAATGGGTGCGGAAGAAGCAGATTTTCGTAGTCGAGGCAGGTTTTAAGGTACAGATTTTGTTTGCGGCGGACGCCGCGATGGGCCATCTGCTTGTCCCATTTTGCGCTAGAAAGACCTGTGATCGCCGCATAGGGGCGACGGGTTGAACGGCTCATGACGAACTCCTGTACGCGGTTGCGTAACTAGGTCATGGCGGTCCTCCTGTTTTTAGTTTAACCTGTTTTCGTTTTGTACGATTTTGAGCAGCGAATCCATGGAAACCAGTTGAAATATATATCAGACTGGATATAATGTGTTCATGAAGCTGATCGAGTTTCTTGGCGATTCCCTGAAAGCGCTTAGAGAGTTCCCCGAGGATGCTCGTCAGGCCGCTGGCCGTCAGCTTGAGAAGGTGCAAAAAGGGCTTACTCCGGACGACTTCAAGCCAATGCCCGATATCGGCAAAGGTGTCGAGGAGATTCGGGTCCGGGATGAGTCAGGAATCTATCGAGTGATGTATACGGCACGTATGGTCAATGCCATCTATGTTTTGCATGCGTTTCAAAAGAAGACAATGAAGACTTCCAGGCAAGATAAGGAAATTGCCAAACAGCGGTTTAAGCTGCTGATGCGAGGTGAAAAGTGAGTGAATTAGAGAGGCACATCTTCGCAAATGTCTGGGATGCGATTGCGGACACGCCGGAAGAGGCGGCTAATCTGACCATGCGTTCTGAGCTCATGAACGAGATTGAGACGATCATCAAACAGAGCGGCTGGACGCAGGCCGAAGCAGCCAAGCAGTGCGGCGTAACGCAGCCGCGCATCAACGACCTGCTGCGCGGGCGGATTGCGCGGTTTTCGATTGACGCGCTGGTCAATATCGCCTCAGCGCTGGGGCGGCGGGTTACGGTCAAGCTGGAGGATGCGGCGTGAGGCGGGCGCTTTCGCCGCGGCGTGCTTCCGCGCCTGAAGTTTTTTGGCGAGGGCTTCGAACTCCGGGGCCAGGTCATCGTACTCGCGCTTGACTTTGGGGTTGGACAGCATTCTGGCCGCGAACTCTTCGAAGGGGATCGTCATGCGGACTTCCTTTTCTTCAAGTGTTACCATAAATGTCCTCTCCAACAAAAATTAGGGCTTGGCTTCGGGCTCGTTTACCGGAAGCACAATCTCCACATCATCGCGCTTTTCATCGACGCTGAGTTTGATCACCAGCGCGGCCTTACGCATAACCGTGTTTCCAAAATAATAGATATCTTCGGGCAATTCGCCTGTGCAGCCCACTCCGCCGCAGCCACCATACGTGAGTTCGGATGCGCCCGGTCGTCGAGCTCCAACAACATAATTGCCCGGCTCCCAATAGTCGAAGGAAAAGTGCCCCTCCTCGTTGGTCGTTTCAAGATTGACGCTGGAACCATCAGCATCAACCAAAACGAGTTCGGCCTTGACGGCAGGTTTGCCATTGGACCAGCGCACGTGGCCGGAGATGCGTGCCTCGGATGTGTTATACAAGATCAATTCCCGGCAACCACCTTCTTCAATCCTGGCTCCGCTTCCGACTGGATGAAAGTTGCCAATGGGATCGACGTCAACCTCGTAATCGCCTACCGGAAGCGGAGGAAATTCGTATGAGCCGTCTTTGCCAGAGATAATATTGAAGGTTGCATTGTCGGATTCCCGCACAGCGGTGATGCGTGCGCCCGAAACTGAGTTGGCGTCTTCTTCTTTGTCCCCATCATTCTTGACATAATCATAAGAGAAACCGGAAAGATCGCGCACTACTCTGCCGCGCAAAAGGCCTGTACCGACAAGGTTCTTCATCTGGCGCAACGTTTTCAGGCGATTGCCGACTTCACTGACCGGCGCGCTCTGCTGCATGTTGAAGTCGATAAGAATCTTTCCGTCGATGTCGCGTAAGTAGAAGAGCCATTGCTGGCCAACATCCAAATGCTCAAAGCACGATCCTTGCGAGGTCAGAGCAAGAATCGAATGGCCAGGATCGCCTAGAAAGACTTCATCAGGAATGATCTCTACGTATTTCTCCTTTTCCGGTGCGGGATGTATCGCGAGGATGGTTCCAACAAAAACATACTTGTTATTCAATTTGTCAAGACCGCAATCAAACTGATTCGCAGGGCCATCATACATAATCGAACAATGAAGAACATCTTCGTCAGTCTTTAAGTTTGGAGTCTCTTGCGCTCTGCAAAGCATGCTCCATGCAAGCAGGAGAAGCAACAGAGCGGCGAAACGAAAAACTTGCATGGATCAGCCTCTTGGACCACTGAGAATCTTCGTTCTAGAGCGATTCTCCTGTTGGTGTAAAGTGAGCGTGGACTGGGAGGCCGGCGCAACTCGTTCGTTCATTGAAAAAGATCATGCACCAATAAGCTGAACGACTCTACCCCAAAAGATGTTTTGCCCCAGTATCCCAGTATTGCCGACGAACACAAACATATTACCTATTCCTCACGCCGCCAACAAGCGCAATTCGATCTTCGAGCCAGTGGCTTCGGCGAAGCGGATCAGGGTTTTGGCGCTGGGGAGGGTTCTTCCGCTCTCCAGGCGCGCAATCGCGGACTGGCTGGTTCCCATGCGCTGAGCCAGTTCCACCTGTGAAAACCCGGAACGAATACGTGCCCGGATCAGCTCCGTGGCAATCTCAAACTCCGGACCCAAACGATCGTACTCCGCCTTGACTTCCGGATTCTTGAGCCACTCGTCCGCGAGTTCCTTAAAAGGAATCGTCATAAAACCTCCTTTGCACGCCGCTTGGCAAGGTCAATTTCGCTACGCGGCGTCTGTTGCGTCTTCTTGATAAAAGCGCGAAGAATGACAACCCTGCGACCAATGACCGTGACATAGATGGCTCGTGCTATGCCATCCCTTCCCATCACGCGCATTTCCCATAGCTTGCCTTCAAGGTGCTTGACATAAGGTTCCCGCAGATTTTCAAGGCCAACCTGAGAGATCATACGTTCAATCCTAATTAGACGTCCGTAGACTTCCAAAGGGAGGGCGTTGAGTTCACTGCGCACCGTATCGTTGAGAATCTCGACTTGCCATTCCATGACTGAACATATCTCAAAAATGAGATATTGTCAACTGCAAAAAACCGCAGGTCCTTCGACTCCGCTGAAGAACGCTCCGCTCACGATGACAGGTTTGTGAGTCTGACCGGAAGTTGTTTGAAAAGGTAGCGAGTTAGCCACCGCTTCGCGGTGATTCGCGAGTTAGCCGCCTGGTGGCACGGCTTATCTTCCCGTGCCGCCGACGGTCATTTTGTCGAGCTTGATGGTGGGCATGCCTACGCCGACTGGGACGGATTGGCCGTCTTTGCCGCAGGTGCCGATGCCTTCGTCGAGCTTGAGGTCGTGGCCAACCATGGAGACGTGCTTGAGGGCTTCGGGTCCGTTGCCGATTAATGTCGCATCGCGGACGGGAGCGGTGATCTTGCCATCTTCGATCAGATAGGCCTCGCTGGCGGAGAAGACAAATTTGCCGTTGGTAATGTCCACCTGGCCGCCGCCGAAGTTGACGGCGTAGAGGCCGTGCTTGACGCTGCGCAAAATGTCTTCGGGGGCGTCGTCGCCGGCCAGCATATAGGTGTTGGTCATGCGCGGCATGGGGATGTGCTGGTAGCTCTCGCGGCGGCCGCTGCCGGTGTTGGCTGAGTTCATCAGGCGGGCCGAGAGTTTGTCGGTGAGGTAGCCCTTGAGGATGCCGTTTTCAATGAGGACGGTATTTTGCGTGGATGTGCCTTCGTCATCGACGTTGAGGGAGCCGCGGCGGTTGGCGATGGTTCCGTTATCGACGACGGTGACCTTGGAGCTGGCGACCGATTGGCCGATGAGGCCGGTGAAGGCGGAGGTTTTCTTGCGGTTGAAGTCGGCTTCGAGTCCGTGGCCGACGGCCTCATGGAGCAGGACTCCGGGCCATCCGGGACCGAGGACGACTTCCATCTCTCCGGCGGGGGCGGGGACGGCGGTGAGCTGGAGGATGGCGGCGCGGGCGGCCTCGCGGGCCAAGTGCTCGGGTTCTTTGGAGCCGGTGAACTGGTCGAGTCCGGCTCGTCCGCCGCCGCCGGTTGAGCCTTTGGTGGTGGAGTCGCCGTCTTTGGCGATGACAAAGACATTGAGGCGGCAGAGGGGCTGGGTGTCGCTGGCGAAGGCGCCGTCCGAGGCGGCGATGAGAACGCGGCGCAGCTCTTCGGAGTAGCTGGCGCGGACTTGGACGATGCGCGGGTCGTAGGCACGGGCGGCGCGGTCGGCGCGGAGAATCAGCTCAAGCCGCGCGGCGAGGTCGAGGTCGTAGCCGCCGAGCGGAACGGGATAGAGGTCGGCGATGGGCGCATCGATGAAGCCTTGCACGGGCTGCTTGGCCGGTCCGGAGGCGATCAGCGCGGCGGTGCGGGCGGCGTGGAGCAGGCGCTCCGGGCTGAGGTTGTCAGTGTAGGCGTAGCCGGTGCGTTCGCCGCTGAGCACGCGAATGCCGCAGCCGGCGCTGGTTCCCTGGCTGGCAGACTTGACGATTTGCTCGTCGACACCCAGCGAGGTGGCCGTGACCGACTCGAAGTATAGGTCGGCGTAGTCGCCGCCGGCGGAGAGGGCCTCGCCCAGGCAGCGCTCCAGAAGCCGCTCGGTGATGTTGAACTTCTCAAAAAAATAACGCTTGTGGCTGGGACGCGGGGAAGTGGCCGGAGTGTTCATCGTTTTTTTAGTTTACGCTGGTTTTGGCATTTGCAGTTTGCTTGTTGCGCCCGTTTCTGATTTGATTCCGAGCGACCCAGGGGGCTACCGCTGGCTACTGGATCGTGGTACATTTTGACCATGAAGAAAATTCTTGCTGCCGTGCTGCTGATGCTGGTCTTTGCTTCCCCCGCGTTTGCCTCGAAGCATAACCACAAGTATCCCCACCACCGTCATCACCACCATCACCATCACGTTTAGAGCGGAACCAGGGACCAAGCGACCTGGCCGGCGTTTGGCGCCGCTTTCATCAGGCTACAGAATTGGCAGGGCTTGAGTTATGACAGATTTGGACGACCTACGCTATCCGATTGGCCGTTTTACACCTACCGCCAGTACCTTGCCGGGCATTCGCGCCGCGCACATCCATACGCTTCAGATGCTGCCCGAGCGCTTGAAGGCCGTGATTGCCGGGTTGAACGAGGAACAGCTCAACACGCCTTACCGCGAAGGCGGCTGGACGGTTATTCAGGTGGTGCATCATTTGGCCGACAGTCACGCAATGGCCTTCACGCGTTGCAAGCTGGCGCTGACCGAAGACTGGCCGACGATCAATCCCTACAACGAGAAGGCATGGTCCAATTTGGCTGACGGTCGCGCTCTGCCAATCGACGACTCGCTGGCGATGGTGACGGCGATTCATGGGCGCTGGGTGAAGCTGCTGGAGTCGCTCAGCGAAGAGGATCTCCGCAAAGGCTACAATCATCCCGAGCGGGGCCGGGAGATGCTGGTGAAGATGCTGGCGATGTACGACTGGCACTCGCGCCACCACGTGGCGCACATCACCGCCTTGCGCGCGCGGCAGGGTTGGTAGAGGAAGATGACTGCCGACGCCGAAGTTGCGTCCGCGCAAAAGCTGACCCAGGCAATTGAAGAGTATTTGGCTGATCATCCGGCGGCGGCGCTGCTGGAGGATGGGCGTGTGCTCTTTGATATGCGCGCGGCTCGCTATGCGGTGAGCGAGCAGCACGGGCGCTGCCTGCTGCAACTGTGGAGCGAGGAGCGCAACCTGATTCGCACCGTGGTGGGCGTGCAAGAGCGGGCGCAATGCCTGCGCTTGGCCACCCGCCGCATGGGCGCTGTCAAGCCGCAGACGCTGGAGCTGGTTCCCACCAGCGACCGGCGGACACCGACCGCGCGCGATGCGGCGCGGCGCAACTATCAGCGGCTGCTGGAGCGGGTGCTGACCCGGCATTTTATCGGCTCCAAAGTGGATGGGCTGCGTTCGGCCATGGATCTGGAGCACAGCTTTGGTCCGGCCTACGTGCGCGGACGGCTGTTGCGCGGAACGGCGGCAGAGGCGGTGATCGGCGTCGGCGAGGCCGAGTCGGCGGCGATGGTGGACGGCGTGCTGACGCTGGGGATTCTCTGGCTGGACCATTGCCGCCAGAAGGGCGATGGACGGCGGCACTTTGGCGGGCTGAAGGTGATTTTGCCGGCTGGTGCGTGGCGAACGACGGCCGAGCGCATGACCTGGCTGAATCACGCTGCCGCGGATTTTCAGCTATTTACGCTGGATGAGCGCAGCGAAGAGCTGACGGCGGTGGACTTCCGCGATACCGGCAACTTGGATTCACGGCTGGTTCATGCCTTTTCGGCCGCTGCGGCGATTGAGCGCAACCAAGTAGGAATCGACCGGCTGATGGCAATGGTTCCTGCGGCGGCTCGATCCAGAGTTGAAGTCCACGCCAGCTCGCCGACAGAAGTCGGCCTGTTGCTGCATGGCCTGGAGTTTGCGCGAGTGAGGAGCGGTTTTGCGGCCAACAGCTTTGCCCGCGAGGAAGAGGTTACCTTTGGCGCGGGAGCGAACGAAACGCCGCTCACCGCCGAGACGGAGTCGCTCTGCCGCGATCTCTTTGCGCGGCTGTTTTTGAGCCGTCACGGCGACGGCGCGCACACCGATCCACTCTTCCGGATGCAGCCGGAGCATTGGCTTGAGGCTCGACTGCGCGCCGGAATCACTGAACTGCTGCCTGGGCTGCGCGGCGATCTGCTTTACTCGCAGGTGCCCGCGCTCTCCACCGGCGACCGGGGCCTGTTGGACTTGTTGACGCTGGACCGGAACGGACGGCTGACGGTGATCGAGCTGAAGGCAGACGAGGATCTGCATCTGCCGCTGCAGGCGCTGGACTACTGGATTCGCGTGCGGGCGCTGAATGAGGACCGGCAACCGGCAGCCGGCAGCGAAGGCGGCCGGCCGCTGTCTGCCTTTGAGCGGCAGGGATATTTTGCCGGGGCGGAGGTTTCGCCGCTTGCGCCCAGGCTGCTGCTGGCCGCGCCGGCCTTGCGCATTCATCCGGCCAACGAACCGGTTCTGCGCTACTTCTCGCCGCAGGTGGAGTGGGAGTTGATCGCTCTCACCGAGCACTGGCGGCGGGAGCTGAAGGTGGTCTTCCGCAAGCGAAGCGGGGATGCGCGAGGCTACTGACAGAACCCTGTTTCTGTTAAAGTTGTGTGTAGCCCACAAGCGCAAAATCAATCTTCAGGAGAGCTTTGCGCAAATCATCCGGGAGTTGAAGACAACCCTTATGCCTCACGATTTACCCAAAGCGTACGATCCCGCAGGCCTGGAGGATCACTGGGCCGAGTATTGGGTGCGCGAAAAGCTTTTTGCGCAGCCAACGCCCACACCCACTCCGCTTTCTAAAGATGCCAAAAATCAAGTCCAGGACGGCGCGTCCGCTTTTACCATCTTGCTGCCGCCACCCAACGTAACCGGCCGTCTGCACATGGGCCATATGCTCAACCAGACGGAGATGGACATTCTCACACGCTGGCGGCGTATGAGCGGCCGGCGCTCGCTGTGGCTTCCAGGCACCGACCACGCGGGCATCGCTACGCAGATGATGGTCGAGCGACAGTTGGCGAGTGAAAATAGAACCCGCCAGGAGTTAGGCCGCGAGGCTTTTGTTGAGCGCGTGTGGGAGTGGAAGCGCCACTACGGCGGCGCGATCCTCGACCAGATGAAGCGGCTGGGCGCGTCTGTCGATTGGGATCGCGAATACTTCACCATGGACGAGAACTTATCGGTAGCGGTGCGCGAGGCATTCGTTCGTCTTCATGAGCAGAATCTAATTTATCGCGGCGCCTATATTGTGAACTGGTGTCCACGCTGTCAAACAGCGATAAGTGACTTGGAAGTGTTCCACGAGGAACAAAAAGGTCACTTATGGGAGATAAAATACCCAGTTATAAATGAAGATGGAAAAAATACTGGAGAGTTTTTGACGGTTGCTACGACGCGGCCAGAGACAATGCTCGGCGACGTTGCGGTCGCTATTCATCCAGAGGACGCGCGCTATCTGCATCTGAACGGGAAAAAACTCCGGCTGCCTTTGATGGGCCGCGAGATTCCTATCATCCTCGACGAGTGGGTGAGCCGCGAATTCGGAACCGGCGCTGTGAAAGTAACTCCAGCCCATGACCCCAATGACTTTGCTCTCGGCGAACGCCATCATCTGCCTTCAATCAACATCATGGATTCCGAAGGCCGCATCAATGCCGAAGGCGGCGTTTATGCGGGACTCGATCGCTATGCGGCGCGCAAGAAGGTCCTTGCCGACTTGGAGGCGCAAGAGTTACTCGCCGGCATCAAGGACCACACCAATAACGTCGGTCATTGTGATCGATGCAAGACTACTGTTGAGCCGCGCCTCTCCACGCAATGGTTTGTGAAGATACAGCCGCTCGCCGACAAAGCGATTGAAGCGGTCAAGCAAGGCTATATCAAATTCACTCCGGAGCAGTACGAAAAGACTTACTCCAACTGGATGGAGAACATCCATGATTGGTGCATCTCGCGCCAGCTTTGGTGGGGCCATCGTATTCCGGCCTGGCATTGCGCGGAGTGTTATAAGATCACTGTCGCCCGCGTCGATCCTACAGCCTGCGCGCACTGCGGCTCTGCCAAAATTACGCAAGAAACCGACGTTCTGGACACTTGGTTCTCCTCGGGCTTGCTGCCGGTCTCCGTCTTTGGCTGGCCTAACATCACTCCAGAGAATCGCGCGGACTTTGACGCTTTTTATCCGACAAGTTTGTTAGTCACCGGCTTCGACATTCTTTTCTTCTGGGTGGCGCGCATGATTATGCTCGGCTGCTGGTTTGCCGCCGACGTTCCCGTGCCCGATGGAAGCAAGCGCTCGCTGGCCGACTCAGTACCTTTCCGTGAAGTTTATATTCACGCCCTGGTGCGCGACGCCAACCGCGAAAAGATGTCCAAGACCAAGGGCAATGTTGTTGATCCTATCGAGATCGTCAAACAATATGGGACCGATGCGGTTCGATTTACGCTGGCCAGCATGGCCTCGCCGGGAACGGATATTGCTTTCAATGTTGCGCGCACAGAAGGCTACCGCGCCTTCGCCAACAAGATCTGGAATGCCGCCCGCTTTCTCTTCATGAATGTGGATCGCGCTGCGGAGATTGGCATTACTGTTGATTCCACATTGTTAGGCGGAATGCCGAAAGCGGCTGACAATGCGCCGCTCGAAGATCGCTGGATTGTTGCCGAGTTACACGCAACAACGGCGAAGGTTAATTTGTCGCTGGACAACTATCGTTACGACGACGCAGCCAATACGATCTATCAATTCTTTTGGGGAAGCTTTTGTGACTGGTATCTTGAGATCGTCAAGTTGCGACTGGATTTTTCGGTGGATGAAAATGGTAGCGAGTCAGCGGGTCAGCAAGTTAGCAAGTTAGCCGCTGCGCGCGCCGCGCTGACTACGCTGATTTCTATTTTTGAAGCATCGCTACGGCTGCTTTCGCCTTTCATGCCGTTTATCACCGAAGAGATTTGGCACGCGCTTTATGACGGCAACCCACCGGCGAAATCAATTGCTTTGACGAGTTATCCGCAAGCCAATGAAAGTACCGAGGATGAAGTTGCACTAAAGGATATGGCGCTTCTGCAGAGCCTCATCGTAGAAGTTCGTGGATTGCGTAAAGAGATCGGTGTGGAAGAGAAAGCCGTCTCGCCTATTGAGTTGCGCGTTGGCTCTGTACTTAAGGATGCAGTATTGGGAAGCAAATCAATCGTTGAACGGCTTGCCAAAGTTAGTGAAGTGCGCTTTGTCGAGGAGATTACTTCAGGCCTAGCCAAGCACTCAACGCCTAGCTTTGACGTGGCTGTAGTCTACGAGCGCACCATTGACGTACCAGCCGAGCGCGAGCGTCTAAACAAAGAGATTGCCAAGTATGAGAAAGGTCTAATCTCCGCTGAGCGGCAGTTAGGCAATGAAAGTTTCCTGGCTAAAGCTCCGGAGAAAGTGGTCGAAGGTTTGAAGAGACAAGAGGCGGAGACACGGCTGTTGCTGGAAAAGGCGCGCGCCGCGCTGGAGAAACTCAAGGGAGAGGAGTAACTTATGTCCTGTGAATGTGGTCAGTGCCGTCAACATTTTCGGACGCTTGGAATTGCCTATGGTGTGCCCTCGGAATCCGAGATTGAAGCGGCCTATAACGAGTCAGTCAAGCAATGGCATCCTGACCTCTATGAGAACTACGCCAGCTTGCGCGCCGAGGCCGAGGAGCGCTTTAAAGAGATTCAGGTGGCTTACCGCGAATTGAAAGAGCACAACACGGCTGGATATACGCCGCCGGTCAAATCCTCTCCTATTCAATATGAACAAACTGCCACCTATGATCCGGGCGCTCCAGCCGCGCAAGCTGAGCCACCCGCCGCCGTGCCGGAGCTATCGTTTGACGGCGCGCCCGGCTGCCTGACAGCCGCGCAGTTCACATCTGAAGTGAAGGAGTTGATTGCCGGCCATCTCGGAAAGCAAGAGCAGGCTTTGGCGATTGTGGACTTGGGTGGCAGCCGCGCGCGCTTTGCTGCCTTCTCTCAATTCCTGCTCATCGCTGGACGTGGAGTCATTATGCGGAATTCACGCGGCATGATCTCCCTGCTCTGGTACAAAGACATGGGAGAACTGCGTTGGGTGGAAGGGCAAAGCGGGAGTAAATCCGGCTCCTGGAACAAAATCATTGGGAGCCTCTCCGGCACTCCCGCCGGTTGCCAGCTAACCATCTACCGCAGCGATGGCGTGCTCTTTCTCTCCCTGACCGATCAGGTGGAGGACAACGTGAAAAGAACCTTGCACAACTTTTTACTGAGCAAGAAGCCGCAGGCCTGATCCCGGCCGCGCAGAGGAAGCATGGACTGGAAAAACAGCACTATCGACGCATTACTGGAGCAGGCGCTTGTGGAAGATAAAGCCGCCGGCGACACCACCACCAATCTGACCATCGATCCAGGTCTGCGCGGCAGCGCTTCGATTATCGCGCGGCAGGAGATGGTGGTCTGCGGGCTGGGCGCGGTGCCACGCTTTCTGGATATTTTTGCCCGTCTGGACCGGCGCGCCCCGGCGCAGACCCGCTTCGAGGTTGTCAGTCATCCTGAAATATTCGATGGAGTTAAAGTCCGTGAGGACCAGGTGCTGGCTGTCATCCGCCACAATGCACGCGTACTGTTGAGTTGCGAGCGGGTGATACTGAATCTGATGCAGCATTTGAGCGGCATCGCCACACTGACGCGGCAATTTGTGGACGCGATTGACGGCACGGGGACGCGCATTCTGGATACGCGCAAGACGGTTCCCGGCATGCGCACACTGGAAAAATACGCCGTTCTCTGCGGAGGTGGGACCAATCACCGGCTCGATCTTGCCAGCGGCATCCTCATTAAAAACAATCACATCTCGCTGGGCGGCGGTTTGCCGACGGTGCTGTCGCGGGCGCTTGAATTTCGTCCGAAAGGCCAACGGGTGCAGGTGGAAGCGCGCTCGGCGCAAGAGTTGGAAGAGGCGCTAACTTTTGGTGCGGAGGCCATTCTTCTTGACAACATGGCGCCGGAGCAGGTGCGGCAATCGGTAAAGCGCATTCGCCAGTTCACTACGGAAAAAGGCGGCAACACGATTCCCATCGAGGCTTCCGGAGGCATGAATCTCAACACCATCCGTGCCTACGCGGAAACCGGCGTGGACTTTATCAGCGTCGGCGCGCTGACCCACTCGGCCAAGGCCGCGGATATTTCCATGCGTATCGCCGCGGAGACGGATTAGTGCGCGGAGCCGGTGTAGATATGTATGACCTTGCAGCGCTGAATATCGCGCTCTCGGGCACTGTCTTTGCGGGTAAGCTGCATTTTTCTCCGATCACGGATTCGACCAACTCCGACGCGCAGGAGGCGGCACGCAGCGGGAGAGCGCACGGTTCGGTCTTCTTTGCGGATGAGCAACTGGCTGGCCGCGGGCGCGGCGATCACACATGGCACTCGGAGGCTGGCGTCGGTCTGTACGTCAGCGTGCTTCTGCGCCCGCCGGTTCCCCTTCAGCGATTGCCGCTGCTTCCATTGGCTGCAGGATTGGCTGCCGCTGAAGCTATTCATTCCGTCTCTGGCCTGATAGTCGACCTGCGCTGGCCCAACGATTTGCTGATTGGGCCGCGTAAGGTGGGCGGGATTCTGGTTGAGGCGAAGAGTGCGCGCGGTGCGGTGGATTATGCCGTGGTGGGTCTGGGCATTAACGTTCACCAACGCGGCTTTGATTCTGATTTGGCGGCATTTGCAACTTCGGTTGACCTGGAAACCCAGCAGAAAATTTCCCGTCAGGATTTGCTCATTGCCCTGCTAGAATCGCTGGAGCGAGAGGCGAATCGGCTTGCTGACCCGGCCGCGGGCATCACCATTCCGGCGCGCGTCGAACAGGCCTCGACGTGGATTCGCGGGCGAAGGGTTGAGGTCCATGGCCCACAGGCCTGCACGGGGTTGACCGCCGGGCTGGATGAACATGGCTTCTTGCGAGTGCAGACGGAAGCTGGTTTACTGATTGTGCAGACCGGAGGAATACGGTCGGCCGATTGAGGTTCGTGGCTTCCCACCCTATCCGTAAAACAAAAACGCGGCGAGGGTAGGGCACAGAGATTTTGTGGGAAGTATAGAAAAACAATGCTACTTGCGATCGATGTTGGCAATACGAATACGGTGCTGGGACTCTACCGGCTCGAAGGCGAGAAGCCTGAGCTGGTTGCGCACTGGCGCGTCACTACACATCGGTCGCAGACCGTGGACGAGTATGGCGTGCTCTTTGTCAATCTCTTTGAAATGAATGGGTTCTCAACCAATCAGGCACACTACATCATTATCTCTTCGGTCGTCCCTCCGGTGGAAGGCACGCTGCGCCAGGTCTGCCAGAGCTATTTTCATACCGAACCGCTCTTTGTGGAGCCGGGGATCAAGACCGGAATGCCGGTGCTGGTGGACAACCCGTCGGAACTGGGCGCGGATAGGCTGGTGAACGCCATCGCGGCGTTTGAACGCTACGGCGGGCCTTGCGTGATTGTGGACTTCGGCACCGCGACGACCTTTGATGTAGTCTCCGCAAAAGGCGAGTACCTGGGCGGAGCGATTGCGCCCGGTCTGGGCATCAGCGCCGATGCGCTCTTCTCCCGCGCCGCGCGCTTGGGTCGCGTGGACATCAAGCGCCCCGCCAAGGTCATCGGCACAAACACCGTAACTCACTTGCAGAGCGGTCTTTACTTCGGCTACATCGGCTTGGTGGACGGCATTCTGGAGCGCATTATGAATGAGCTGGGCGCGCCGGCGCGGGTGATCGCCACCGGCGGACTGGCGCGGCAGATCTCTGAGGATTCGCGTTTCATCGCCGAGATTGACGATATGCTGACGCTGGACGGGCTGCTGATTCTCTTCGAGCGCAACCGCGCCCCGCGCCCCCGCAGCCGGCCGCATTGAAATGCGCCGCGTAGCCGAGCCAGAGTGCCTTGTATGGCGACTGGCTCGGTTACGCGGCGCGACGCTGATGATTACCTGCTTTGCCTATCAATTACAACCAGAACCACCATGCTGGCCGCCACCGCCCTGCTGGCCGCCACAACCCGGTTGGCCACCACCACCTTGCGGGCCGCCCTGCTGCTCGGGTTCGGCGCTGACGGTGTATTCCCAAAGGTCATTGAGAATCTCCTCTCCGTCATTGCTTGAGATGCCCAGACCGCCAAAGAGCCAGAAGTTGCCGTTCTGGTCGGTCCAGCTCACAGCGGACGAGTGGCCTCCGGGGATGTTTGTGGCGGCCGCCACGCCCAGAGTTCCGTAGTCGGGGGAATCGGATTCGGCTGACGAACTTCCATCCACCCATGTCCATTCGCCATTTGCTCCCTTCGAGGGATCAAACTTCCAGAGGTCGTTGAGTTCGCCTGAATTGTTGTTGGCATCATATCCGTAGCCGCCAAAGAGCCAAAGATTGCCATTCAGATCAGTCCAGCTTACTGGGTTGATACGGCCACCGGGGATGTTTGCGGCGGCTGGTTCGCCCTGCGTGCCATAGACGCCGGGCAGGCCAAAACTGGCGCCAAGCGAACTGCTCCCACCCATCCAGACCCATTCGCCAAGTTTCCCCTGCTTGGAATCGTTCTCGCAAGGATTGCCTTGTTGACCTTGCGCGGGGATGTACTCCCAGAGGTCGTTGAGCAGGCCTGAATTGCCGTCGGCGTCCACTCCGTAGCCACCAAATAGCCAGAAATTACCATTGCTGTCGGTCCAGCTCACCAAATCCGCACGGCCTCCGGGGATGTTTGTGGCGGCTGGCTCTCCCAATGTGCCGTAGATTCCAGGCTGGCCTCCATTGCTGCCGACTGTGTTGCTCCCACCCATCCAAGCCCATTCGCCATAGCGCCCCAGCCGGGGATTGAATTTCCAAAGTTCGTTGAGGGAGCCTTGGTTGCCGACGGAATCGATGCCGTCTCCGCCAAAGAGCCAGAGATTGCCATTCTTATCGGTCCAGGTCACGGCCTCCTCGCGCCATCCGGGGAAGTTTGTGGCGGCCGGCTCTCCCAATGTGCCAAAGACACTGGTCTGGCCACCATTGTTGCCTCCACCCATCCAGGCCCATTCTCCATTGCGGCCCAACGAAGAATCGAAGACCCAAAGATCATTGAGGTCCTCTGAATCTCCGCTCGCATCATAACCATAACCGCCAAAGAGCCATAATCTGCCGTTCGCGTCGGTCCAGGTCATGCTGAACCCTCGTGCTCCGGGGTTGTTAGTTTCGGCAAATTCTCCCAATGTGCCGTAGACGCCCGATTGGCCGTTTAAAGTGCTTCCGCCCATCCAGGTCCATTCTCCGTTTTTGCCAAGCGAGGGATTGAACTTCCAAAGGTCGCCCAGCAAACCGAATTGGCCGTTTGAATCGTAGCCCTGGCCGCCATAGAGCCAGAGGGTGCCTTTTTGGTTGGTCAAACATTGGTTGTTGCTGCCGCCGCTCCAGCTTTGTGCGTAATAACGGGTTCCTGGGACGTTTGTGGCCGCAGGTTCGCCCAGTGTTCCGTATACGCTGGGGTTGTAGCCCTGCGAACCAATTGTGTTGCTTCCACCCCGCCAGATCCAATCGGCTGAGTTGGAGTTGTTTTGGTCACAGGCTACGGCCGGCGCCGAGCAAATGACCAAGAGAAGAAGCGTGCAAAGCAGTGCAAGTGTGTGGACGCGGAATTTAAGCATGGTGGCTAAATCCTCTCTAGTGTGGAGAGTGGGGGACCATTCTCCTGTTTGATTGACAACAAGGCTCATCGCCATTGCCGATGGCGATGGACCGGCAGACAAAGAAATCCTGATGCCCAATACTGAATAGCCTCTAAGATTCTTACTTAGTGATTTAATTTCTGGATTGTACCATAATGCGACACTAGGGAGAAAAAATAATTGAACCGATCAATATCCGGATTTGGTTGTGCTCATCTGCTTATTTGCGGCACGTCAAGATCTCTACCGTATCCTTGGATATAGAAGCATCAATTGGAGACTCCCCGGCATCGTGCTGAACTACTTCAACTACTTCACCGAGATCGAGGACCGCTTCCAGCAGCGGCGCGGGGCACTGTTGCTGCTCTCGACGCTGGATTGGGCGCTGATCGAGACGTGGCGCGAGGCGGGGATCCCGCTGGAAGCGGCGCTGCGTGGGATCGACGCTGCCTTCGACAAGTACGAAGCCAGGCAGAAGCGCGCCCGGATGCGGAAGATCAACGGCTTGGCCTGGTGCGCGCAGGCGGTGATGGAGGCTGCCGAGGAATTGCGCGAGGCCGCCGCCGGCTCCGCTGCCATAAACGACGCAACTCCGCGCGAATCTGGTTTTGAGCAGGAGCGCGTGGCTGCTCACCTGGAAGCTGCCGCCGCCGCGCTGGATGCAGCGACAGTCGCGCCGGAGGCCTGCGCCGCAACCGCCGCTCGATTGCGTGAACTGTGCACTGAGCACGGCGAAGGCAGTGCAACGCCTGATTTGGAAGCGCTGGAGCTCGTCCTCACTGTCCTGGAAGAGAAGCTCTTTGCCGCGCTGACAGCCGCGGCTCCAGAGGCGTTGCTGGTGGGGCTCAAAGAGCACGCGGTCCGCGAACTGGCGCCGTATCGCGCCCGCATGGGAGCCGTGCAACTGCGCCAAGTTGAGCGCCAGTTTATACAGAAGCAACTGCTGGTGCATTACAATCTGCCGAGACTTAGCCTGTTTTACATGAGCCAACAATGACGCAAAGAAAACAAATCACAGCGCAGCGCCGCGCCAAACAGGCCGCTAAAAAGCTCTCAGCAGGGAGAAAAGGTACCGCGAAACAGCCCTCCGGAGCTAAAGCCCCTGCGGATGTTGCTGGCAAAACACGAGGTTTGAAACCTCCGTCCCTCTCCGAGTCGCATCTTGTCCGGGTTGAGAAGCCCCTCTACGGCGGCGCATTTCTGGCGCGGCTGGAGGGCAAGGCCGTATTTGTTCCGCTCACTTTGCCCGGCGAGCAGGCGCGGGTTCACGTCACCCAGCGCAAAACGGCTTACGATACAGCTGAAGCCGAAGAGATCCTCAGCGCTGCGCCTGAACGGATTGCGCCCGCTTGCCCACACTTTGGCGCCTGTGGCGGCTGCCACTACCAGCACGCGGATTCCTCGAGCCAACTCGCCTTCAAGCAGTCGATTTTGCGCGAAACTCTCCTGCGCGGCGGCGTGGACGCGCCCGCTGAAATCGCCGTACTCTCAGGTGAACAATGGGGTTACAGAAACCGTATCCGGCTGGCTTTGGATGCGGCAGGCAATTCTGGCTACCGCGGCCGCCGCTCGCACGCGGTCGTTCCTCTCAGGGAATGTCCGATTGCCGCGCCGCTGCTGGTGGAGGCTGCGCTGGCGTTCGCCGAGGTTGCGCGCCGATTTGCGCCCGTGTTGCACCCCACCGAGCTTTCGCTCTTCTGCAATCCAGACGAGAGCGCGCTGCTGGCGACGGTCTTCACGGACAACCTTCCTAGAGTTCGCTTTGACGAAATTGCGCAAGCTTTCCGCGAGTGCATTTCAGCGCTCATTGGCGCGGAGTTGGCGGTTGGAGGCAGCCCCAAACTTCAGCCGCAGACCATCGCGCAGTGGGGCGCAAGTTCGCTCGACTACCGCGCCGCTGGCTTTGATTATCGCGTGGATCACGGCGCTTTTTTTCAGGTGAACCGCTGGCTCGTGGATGCTCTGGTTGAGAATGTTATAGCCGATCACAGAGGCAAGCTGGCATGGGATTTGTTTGCTGGCGTCGGCCTCTTTGCCCGGCAGCTTGCGGCGCGGTTTGAATGCGTCGTCGCTGTTGAGTCGGCTCCGGCTTCTACAGAGGCGCTAACCGCCAACTTGAAAGGCACAACCGGCCTTCCGGTAAGTGGCGAGACTTATCATTTTCTGCGCAATCAGGTAACCCACAGAGCAAACGGCGCGCCTGCTCCCGACCTGATAATCCTGGACCCGCCGCGCACCGGCCTGGGTGCGGAGACCTGCGCGCTGCTGGCCCAGATCGCCGCTCCTGCACTCGTCTGCGTCTCTTGCGACCCAGCCACGCTCGCCCGCGACCTGCGCGCACTGCTCGCTTCCGGCTACAGAATCCAGTCCATCACCCTCGCCGATCTCTTTCCGCAGACCTTTCATCTGGAAACAGTGGTCCAGTTGCGCCGCGCCTGATAGGCTTGAGGGCCAGAAGAGTTT